>OOFR01000072.1_pt1 | contig 8553 bp, 3 predicted proteins | sample 1670661 | NCBI WGS metagenome assembly OOFR01 (sample SAMEA98170168, study PRJEB22522) | marine metagenome | biome: marine biome; feature: marine water body; material: seawater | place: Arctic Ocean | collected 05-Oct-2015 | depth 1 m | reverse complement strand
GATTTGCGGTTGCACCACAAAACGCAGTTGTTGTCATTTACCATAAATTAAATCACACTATACCATGTCAGCAACTCACAACAATGATAATCAGGAGCAGCCGTCTGTTATCAAAAACAAACTATATTTTTGTTGTACTAAAAAATGTCAACGATATTATAATAAAACGACACACAACAACATTCGCATCATGAATACTGATTTGTCAATGAAAAAAACGGCGGTATGTAATCATTGTGGAACGAGCTGGATAATATGCACAATATGCAAGAAACGATTTACTTTAAACAATCGTTGGAGAGCCAATCAACATTTCACCATACACCATAATTGTACTACACCTCCCAGCATACACCCATATATTGAAAATGAACAATATAATGAACCTACTATGGATTATGACGACGAATCAAGTATATCAACACTAAGTGTAGACAGTAACCCACAACATAAAATGCATTTATTATATCGGAATAATCTAGTTACAAGAGATGTATCAATGGCCGAAATGACACCACAACATAAACAATTTTTTTCTGCAAATATTGAACAAGATGGTAAAGGATTTCAACAACTTATTTCAAAGGCTGTATTGGATCATCCAAATTGTGCAACGACAACTGTTGAAAATTTATATCACCTCAATGTTGCAAAATTTTGCACTAGACTAGATCATGGTCAAAAAGTTGCATTTGCAGATATCATGAAAACAACAATACACCCTGATACATTCAAGCATACCCGTCCACCTCATTCATTGGGTGATATAAATAAGTTTTACACAAAAAGCAAATATTCGATTTTCAATGCATTACCATCACCAACAATACATACTACCGCACATCATGCGTATGTTACACTGACTTCTGTAATAGATTATTTCTTAGCATATGGTCATTGTCCAGAATACATAACTCACAAAGACGATATATTGCAACAAGAAGGCATTTCTACATGCAGTCAATCTATTGCAATGCAAGCTAATGTCCAACAAGATGCAATACCTGGTATAGTTCCAATGATTTTGTATCTTTTATTTTGGTCTGATGATTTTGAAGGAGCTATGCTACGTAAAAACAAAAAGTCCGTGTGGCTTAAAACAGTCACAATTTGTCCACCGCATGACCAAGTTACGTCTACAAAGTTTACCTATGTAATTGCAATAGGTCGCAAAGGTTTTGATCATGACGAAATCAATATTTTACATAACAAAGAACTACAGCAATTAAACAAGTGCACTTACCGATATTATGGTGCTCCATCTGTACGTCACAATATTCCAGTCATTGTTAAAACAATGGCAGTGTTAGCAGATAGGCCTGAAAGATCTTCTATGAACCATATTTTAAGTCATAACGGATTGACTACAAAACGATGGGGATATGCAGGGTATCTGAATATTCAATATCTTCCATCATGCTCCTTGTGCTTCAATAGACGACTGCACAATATAACAAATGCTACACCTGATTCTTGTTCTCGGTGTTGCGATTGGAATTACAACACAAAATGTCGCCATAGACTACGTAACATACCACCAAATTATCCTACGTGTCAACATCACAATAGTCCGCTGCCCCCAAAAGGTCGTGAAGTTATTGGTCGGAAAATGATAGCCCCTATTCAACAAACATTTGACCTATTAATTACAGCAAGTAAATTTTGCGCATTTAATTATTGGCACAATATGTGGACCAAGCAAAATGTGAAAGTGTACATGCAAAGTGTTGGAATCTCCGAGTCGTATTACACACCACACATTTTGAATGCCATTCCAACATTAACAGGTAATGCCACATACGATAATGTAGTGTGTGATGCCCTTTTCTTACCTACTAATTGGACCTCAATCATACAATTGGATCAGTATATTGATACACCAATGCACTTATTGTTTCAAGGCGTGATCAAATCTGTAATTGAATTTAGCTTCAGTTTATTAGCAAGTCACAAACAAAAGAAAGTGTTCAAAGAAAATGTATATGATTGTATGAGTCATATTAAAGCATTACAATGTGGATTTTGCCGTATGGATACATTTACCAAAAGTGCAGAAACGTTTGTTGCAGGATGGATTGCAGAGCACTATGTTGCAATATCACGCTGTTTTGTGCATATATTTTCTCATGTGCAAGACCTCATTGCATCAACAAATCCTACTGTGATGATGTATTATGAATTAATGATACAAAGTATAATGTGCCTTATATATCGTATCATGGCACCAAACGCACATTCAAGCAATGAAATCAGTAACTACATCAAATGCTTTTTACAAAGTGTAGACAAATTTGAAGAATACAGCGACGTAATATCAACTGGACCTAACAACGTATGGTTTTCACGAGGTAATTTTTTATCTTTATTGAATTTGCCTGATCAAATAGAACAATTTGGAAGTGTTCGGTTATATTGGGAGGGCTGCTGTGAACGTCATATACAATATGTCAAGCCCTTGATGAAGAACATGCGTAATTCGACATCATATCTACAAATCAAATTTCATCAACTACAACAAGACAATATGCTCAAACATATGACAGATGTGGTACAAACAAATATATCTGCACCCATGACGTATCAGAGATTTAATGATATGAAAATATATCATGACGAAGATTCTATAGCCGAAAGAATTGATGATAGTGAAGCATTTTCATGTTCATACGAAATGTCAACTAACTCAACAGAATGTCCACAATTATTTTGTGTGATCAAAACTTCCAATGACATATACTATAAGGTCAACATACTTTGTGATGATAGTATAGGTATGTATAAATATGGACAATGGTATAGCAGTATCAAATTACAACCGCTCGATATATTGAATGATTTGTATGCGTTTGACAAAAGTGCTCTTGATTTGTTTGTGAATGCAGTTGCAGTTCCAATGATTTATAAAGATGCTACTGGCAGAACATTATATGCATTCATTACAGATTCTTGGTTATGTCGCACTTGCCAAGGTCAAATGTGTACACCAAAGTTATCATCATCTTTAATTACAAAATTAACATCATCGTTATAAATAATTCGAATTAGTATGTATTATTAGCATTGCAATATTATCTTAAGAACACACTAATTATATTATGATCACATATACACATTATTTTTTATCCAAGGATTCTTTGAGACGAATTTGACGCTTTTTCCTATTACGTTTGGTGTTAATATCCTCCATTCGAAATTCATAACAAGTTGTATTGTGTATTTTATCGATAGGTAGTATCCCGTTGAAACTATATGTAGACATATTTTTATGATTCAGAACTACCATGGTTTGATGATTTGCATCAAAAATCATATTGTTGTATATGACAATTGCATGCATAGGATTGATCCTCACAACAAATGGATTATCAATTTTCAATGCAATCGGGTCTGTATTGTGGTGTTTGATGACTGTATACCCACACTTAGCTCGAAGTAACTTCATTACATGGCCAACATTAAATCCAGTATCCTTATTTGTATCCTTACCTTGTGATAATTCCTTGACATGCTCATTCCATTTCGTAACATTTAAATATGGCGCAAGAAGTCGTTCCGAATTATGATCTTTGATATAGTGCAACCAATTAATCACATTAATTAATGTGCAAACATCACCATATGTTTCTTGTAAATACCTGAATCGATACTGATTGATAGCTTGTGTTTCTTTGCGATATTGTTTTGTGTAGGGAGACTCTTTAGATGGTTGTTCTGCAGTATCATATACGTATTTCTTGTTACCAACAGGAAGATCTACCCAAAGTGTTTTTGCTTGCACGTTTAATCGTTGTGGTTCAAGATTTGCTATATACCAAGAAGGCCGAGGAAACGAAATATTTGTTTCAATCCAATCATTGCGTGGAGTGACACTCTTGTTACCCACTGTAAGACCTTTCCATTGGTTTGAACCGTGAGAATATCGAATTTTTGATATTACAAATGATGGATGATATCCATCGTTTATTGCGGATTGATTCAAATTATTTTTTTGTTCTCTTGTCAGCTCTATTTTTTTGTTGCAATTCTCTTGTTTTGTATAAACAACCCAAGATGATAATAATATGCGCACATTGTCCTCATGATCAATTACAACATTCTCTATCCAATCTTGATGTAATATTTTGGTTTTTACATCTGAATAACCCAACCAAAATGTTTTTAGTTTTTTCAGCGTCTTATTATTTTGATAATCAAATGGTGGTATAGGGTTGGCGCCACGCGTTGCACGATTAACATACTCAACATGTTTCAATACTACTTGATATGCATCATCTTTATATGTATTTTTACCTTAATCAAGCAATGTCTTGTTTGCATCTTGTTTCTGACGTCTGGTCAGTGGACGCAATGTTGCTTGTTGTGATAACGGATAATATTTGCCTAGCTTTTCCTTAGCAAAGTATTTGGGAGAAGACTTGCGTCGTCCTGCAGTATTTTTTCCACATTGGATGCTAAAGTGTCTGATGCTCGATATTGTTGTAATAGTGATGCATATCGAGTAGTACCTTGTTTCAGGATTACATCAGTATGATTCAATAGCAAAAGTTGTAGCACTGTGGTGCATCGGAGAGTCCTTTCATTCTGTTGTCCAATAGTTAAAGAATGTGCTTCTAAATCAATCTTATCTTTGTTCAATTGTACAAACTTATTAGCGTGTTCACACCCTATCTGAAAGTTTGTGTTGTCGGCACTTGGAGTATTCTTGAGCGCTTCATCGTACATCTGATAATACTCATTCTGTCTTGCATTTCCTCCTTCTTTTATGTGTTGATTTGCTAAAACATGATGCTCCAAATATTTGGTGATAATTACAATTGATACAATGTTAACAACAAAGTCAGCCAATTTGTATTCCTTACCCTTATCTTGTGCAAATGCAACACATGCCGTTTTTGTTTGTAAATGAAAGCATTGATTGCACTTCATACATTTGACATGAATTGCTTTCACAACATACGGTTCGTGTGTTGGTGTAGTTTTGCTAGAGTTACTCGTTGCGGTTGATATCTTACTAAATTCAACTTGGATTGCAACATGGGAAATAGCATATCCTAACAACGACCCAAAATATAATGCACAACTTTGTAATTCAGAAATGCGACGTTTTGTACTTTGAGGTGCATCAAATATAGTGTTGCCTGTAGTGATGTTATATTGTTCAAACTTTTGAATGGCTCTAGTCAATATTTGACCTATGTTGATGAAACAATATTGATTGACAAAATTAATTTGCATTGCCTTCATCTGACGTGCTTTGCTTATTGATGTAAGATTAGGTGATGCATCAATTGCTTCTAGGGAAGTTTCGAGGATATTCTTTTCATATTCGTCAAAAATATGATTTTTGTTGAACACCCATTCATCAAAATACTGCCATGCATTCGAAATGAAGGTTAACAACGAATTTTCAAATGGTCCCCAAATATTTTTTTGGTAGTCGTCACTCAAGTCAGTGTATAGAATTAATGGGAAGCGTAGATCTTCACAGTACTCTCGGATGTTAACTATTGGCGACGCGGCACTTGATGTTAATAGATGATCCTCTAAATACATGGGGTACATTTCATGTTGCTCTCCAATTACTGTAATATCCTCTAACTCTAATGACTTTTGTATATTTGTAGGAAGGTCGTCCATACCACAATTGTTCTTTATAAATTTCAGTTTATCATAGAAAGCAACTGATGTCTTTGTTGCACACAAATGTAACGAGATGTTGCGAACGTAGATCCATGCAATATATTGCGTTAAATTGAGTAGTTTAGAACCGATTCCCTGTCCATGTATTGTTTCCTCTTGTTCATCACGACCTAGTTCTCCATTAATTTTATGAATTCGAAGTGTTCCATGGAGGTAAAGATAAGATACAAATGCACCAAAAGGAGGTTCATGCAATGTTCTAAACACAACACAAGCAAAGCAAGTTGGTTTACGTGCATGTGCATTGCGCGCTGTATATTCAAGCCAAAGGCATTTTGTGTCTTTGTGCAGTAACACTGTGCTGATTGCCTTGCGAGTTGAAGGATCTTTGAATACTGTTTGCAACATGCTGCATATTCGTCTGCGATGACCGCTAAGAACATCTTTAGTGGAACTGGTATTATCACAAAACATCAATTGAACATCATTGTCCACGAATGATCTAATCAATGCACTGTCGGTCGGCAGAATTGTTGATTCCAATGATAATTGGAGTTTGTCTATAGGGTGAATTTTATTTGATTCGATTTTGTGAAACGCATCTTGCATAAACGTAGTTTGTTTGTGAAACATAGCCATAGTCTTGTTTGCGGTGGTTTGTAGAGGCACTCCTAATCGCTTTCGTGGTTGTTTTCGCAATTGTTTTGGAGTGACTGTAGACCCAAGAAACAAAAATTTATCAAGGACATCATAACCATTACACCCAGAAGTAAACAGTTTTAATGTTGCTGTCATTGAATGAACCAAATTGTCTCTTTGGAGAAAAAGATCGATGATATCAAAAATGCTGGTTAGAATCAAATTATGTTCTTGACCAGCTTCATTAATGGAGCTACATCTCTTGTGATAATGTTGAATTGGAATTCCAAACCGATGGCACCAACGTAGTATCGCTTCTGTTCGCGGTTGTTGTGCGTTGACAGTATTTTCAGTTGTAAGATGTACAAACACTGATTGGATACCATTTTTGTCAATTTGATATAGTTTGTCAGCGGTGATCCAATTTGTTACTCGTTGCGAAACGACCATGGTGTTGCGAAATAAGGAAAATGATGCAAGGACATGTTTGATGTGTACATCGGTATTTGGTGCTAATATAGGAAGTGATGTTAGTTTGTTGTTATATGTAACACTAAAAAAGTCACCAACAAACAGTGTCTGATTTGATGCGGTGATTACATCTAGATCATAGTCATCAGGTAACGTTAGTTGCTCACGTATACTGTCACATGTGTTTCCTGAACAAAGTTGAGATACAATTGGCTGGTAGATTTCCAATTCGTAGTCATAATCATCACATAGAATGTGGAAGAGTAATGGACGGAACTGTGATGTCATGGCAAACACTAGGCGTAGTGAACTATCAAATCTCAATGATGCTTCAGTTTACTCAATATTATTGTAGGTTAGTGTCACAATGCGGACGGGAAGCACTACTAGAAAGAATTAACTTAAAGAGTAGATACGACAGGTACGCGAAAGTTAGCTAAGGCTCTAGTCAAATGATTGATCAACTTGGCTGTCAATGTGAGTATGAAAGGACCGATATGCGAGAGTGTTTTTTTTATTCTATTGATGTTTTTTTGTACGCATTTGGAATTGACAAACAATTTTGAGATCACCAAATAGACTTGTATTTTAATATTTTGTACGTACTGTACTGATACAATAATAAGATATTTATTTTTACTTGACTGTATTCGGGGTTTCCAGTATTAAACAAAATTAATGATCTGGCAAGACCTCGATTTCTAACCACAACAAATTTCAAACTTTTAATTCACATAAAGCTTAACAGTACTGAGTTTGGTCATGCAAAGTCTCAGGCTAGCAACATAAAAATCCGCCAAGCATGCTAGATTTAAATATTGCCACATTTTTTAACACGTCCTATACGCGTACGGATATCCTTAATATCACATGATTCCAAAATTGGGAATTTCGCGAATAAATGCGCGGTACGCGGAATAGCAAATAAAGGAAGCTCGTATCTCAAAGTCGAGTAGCATGAAATCCGATGACGTATCGCATACGAAATAATAAAATCCCTATTTACAAAAATAGGATCGGATAGCGTTACGTCACAGATCAACCTCGAGGTAGATCGTATTATTTAAGCCTACCTAGATAGGAAATTAATATCGGAATTCCATCCTACATACGAGTCACGCAAAAGTATAAGATAAATTTATATACGATGTAACGTACGATCAGTAACTTTTAGTTAGAACTCGGTTCGTGAAAGCGAACTAATAATTAAGTATAACAAAACGAGAGTTCCGACAGTACATCGTATTACGAACAAAATACGATTATTTGGCTAAAGGTAATTAGAGCATTTGCCATATGGTACGAACCCAAATATATTATTTCAAAAGGAATAATTAATTATATACGAACGAAATTTAATTATTGATTAAGCCGGGATCCCAATTACAGGATATTACGGTAATGGTTGTTACACTTAAGAATCTTAAGCTTTGAAACGGAAGTAACAAACCGTACTAAAATACACTAGTGTTTACCAAGGAGAACTAGAAATAATTAGTACGGTCTTGTACGGCCAAAATATCCTGAGTATCAAGGAGGAGTTTATTTAGACTTAAAAAATACTGGATAATAATACTTGATAGCTTGGCAAGGGATTTCCTTCCAAGTCACCAAGTGAAAAAATACACACACCACAAGTAGTGTCACATGCAGATGTAAATTTTAAGTTAAAATTCAATAATAAGAATTTGGTAAATTGTACCAAATTAGCAACCGCGCCACTGTTTAGCTGTGATGTGCTTGTGATAAATACAAGATATGATACACAGAGTATCATACAACAGCCAGTACAAGTACTGGTAT
>OOFR01000070.1_pt1 | contig 8702 bp, 6 predicted proteins | sample 1670661 | NCBI WGS metagenome assembly OOFR01 (sample SAMEA98170168, study PRJEB22522) | marine metagenome | biome: marine biome; feature: marine water body; material: seawater | place: Arctic Ocean | collected 05-Oct-2015 | depth 1 m | reverse complement strand
CCAGTTATAAAGCCTCCAAATGACGGCTCTATATATTATAAATATTACACGTTATGAAAGTTTTTTCTCTATAGATTTATAAATCTCTACACCTTCGTCTGTTTTAAAGTATGCTGCCATAGCTGAATATGGGTTTTCATCGAAAGGAACATTAATTACTTTTCTTCCGTTTGATGCCCAAGTAAATGTTCTTTGATCTTGAGACAACGTAATGACGCCTGCTTCGGTAGCTTTAATGGCCGTATTTCTAAGGCCTACATTCTCGTCTTGCGCTAATTCTAAGAACAAATACGGATTGCTTCTTGCAAATAATCTTAAATCTCTTTTAAGTTCTTTAGAAGATAATTTATTCACTGAGGTACCCATTTCAACTCTTAATATAGCTTCTGCATCATCAATATCCATTTCTCTAGCAAATACAGCTGCGTCTGTTTGGATATCTAGTAGTTCTAGATCGTCATAAGCTTCCTCTACTGCATCAAATTCTTGGTATATTCTTCCTTTCAAAGGGTGATACAAAGAAAGTAGCTTTTGCAAATTTTGTTTTTCTTTTGGTACTTTTAAATCGCCGTCCCTAAACATTATATGCCCTAAGGTTGCCTCGCCATCTTGATTTTCCTTAAATGGGGAATCATGGTTAGTTGCGTATCTAAGTTCTTTTTGTTTTCCATTTTCTGGATCAAAATACAACAAAGAATGCTTTCTAGTATGCCTTCCTGGTATTGTTAATGTTAGTGGAGACTTGTTTCCTATTAAGTAGTATATCCTATCCTTAATTTCCCATTGAGGTTTAGATTCTACTTTTGTTTCTTTTATAGTAGGTATTGTAATTTCTTCTACAATTTCTTCTACTTGCGCAGCTTTTTTAGCCACTGGTTTTTTATTTGCCATAATATAATATAATTTAATAGTTTAAAAGTAATAATTACCCCCGTTGATATAACGAGGGTAAGAATTACATAATTTGAATCCTTAGATTCCTCTGAATAATACAAAGTTGTTAGCAGCTTGAGTAATCAAACATCTTTCAGATAGGAAGTTTACTTCCATTGCATCAAGGGTTGAATTACTTGCTCCACCAACAGATCCAGTTAACCAAGACTTCATTCTACGGTCATCAGTTTGAGAAGCTCTATATCGTACGTGACAGAATGGACGTCTGATATTTGTTCCTAATACTTGATCGTAAACAGTTGAAGTTCCAGCCGGTACTAATACACCTTCGATTGAGTTAACTCCATTGATTGCCCCACGAGTAGATGCATCATTTAAGTATTTCCAATCTGTTTTGTAAAAGTCGTAAGATCCTCTACGGAATCCAGTGAATCCTAGGTTTAATGCCATTTCAGCAGAGTTTTCGAATAAACCGTAAGCGGTTCCTCCATTTGCTCCTGAAGAAATACCTGCTAGCATGTCATCAAAGTCTAAAGAAGTCTGACGTTGTACGAACAACATGTTTTCTTCAATAGCCCCTTGGGTATCAAGATTTCTAAGAATGTTATCAAACTCAGCTAATCCGTTAGTCGCTGTAAATCCAGTCTCTACGTTTCCTCTTGATTGAATAGCCGCAAACAAACCTTCTGTTCCTGGCTGTGTTAATGGATTTAAAGTAGATGCGTTTAACTCTCCTTCTACCATTGCCATTTCTAAGTAATCTTCAAAACGTAAACGTGTTTCAGACTCAGCTTTTAGGTACCATAGGTATCCATCAGTTCCGTCTTCAGTCGCTACATTTACCCATCCGATCTGCGCGGTATCTGATCCAGATACAACATACTGATCTCTAATTATGATTGGAGAGTTTGAAAATTGCGTTAATACTGGCTCAACAGATACTCTAGCAGCTGAATTTCCAGCTCCAGCACCAATAGTGGTACCTTTAGAGTAATCAGATCCATATACAAAAACCTTAATGCTACCAGATGTAAATACAGATCCAGCAGTGTTTAATACGTTTCCGTTATAAAACTGAAGAGTAACACTTCCAACACCAGCAACTCCTGGGGTAGTAGCAGTTACAACAGCTTTAGCTTCTGTTCCTGTTACTGTGTCCAAAAGAACAACTGTATCGTTGATAGACATTACGTTTTGGGCAGTAGCGCCTCCTCCTATAACTAAGACAGTAGGTGCTCCTCCAGCGTAAGTACAATCATCATAAGCAATATGCAAACGATTTTGTTCAGACCAAATTACTTGATCAGATGTCATTGGCATTTCAGCGCCAACCATTCTTAAGAATCCAGATAACGTACGGTTTCCGTAACGCTCTACTTCAGCTTCGTAGATTTCTGGTAAATATTGCTGCGCAAAATCATTAGCCCCATTGTTAAACTGGAGGTAATTTGATGTAAGCAACTGCTGTTGTTGACTTGGGATAAGAGACCCAAATTGAGGAGTTAAACTCATAATTGTTTGTTTTTTTAGTTAAATTTTTTTGTTTTAATTCTTAGTTTTGTAGAATCAGCGCCTGAAATTGCTTTAACTTTAAATCCGTTTAAAAACACTTCTCCTTGGGTAGACCTAGCTTTGGTACTACTTAAGTTTTTAGAACTGCTTACAACTTCTTTTACGGCATCCGCTTTTCCTTGCTCATAGAAATGAGCTGCGATCTTATCTACATTGTCAGCAGCGTACATAGCTTTGTGATAACCTTTCGTGTCTTTAACATTACCATCTGAGTCTAGGAACTTCCCGACAAGGTTGTTAATATTCGATTGGCTCTCTGCAACTTTATCACGATTCTGAATATTGTACTTATAGCTTTTTTCACCGACTTTAATATCGAAACCTTCGAAATTGTCGTTAAAATGCTTTTTAGTATTTTCCTTGAATTGTGCGTGTTGTTGCTCAGCTGCTTCTTGCTGCTTATTATATCGGTTGAAAAAGTCTGTAGCTTTTTGTTGATCTTGAGTAACGCCCGGTCTCAACTTGATCTCGTCGTAATATTTACTCTTTGTCTCTTCCAAATAGCTTTTGGCTTTTGCAACTTCTTCCTTAAACGCAATTTTCTTTTTGCGCATATCTCTTTCTTCGTCAAGGTCTTCATCTACGATAAAATCCTCTAGAAGCATATCAATGTCTTCGCCTTCTAAATAAGGCTTTTCTTTTTTATAATACTCTTTAAGTAACGTAATTTCGTCAACTTGAGAGTAATCGGCGTTAAGCCTAGTATAATCCTCTATTGTCCCACCTGTATCTTCCATAAAAGAAACTAGCTTTTCGATGTTCTCAGGTAAAGCTTTACCAAGAATTCTTTCGTCTTGTATTGCTTTTTCTACTTGAGCTTCAACCTCTTCAGTCTCTGTTACTTCTTTGATTGCAGAAAACCCTTCAGCATCCTGGTTGGACTCTTGTACAGGTTCTCCCACCTTTGTGCTATCTCCGGATGGTTCTTCCACAGATACTTCCTTTGTTTCTCCGATTTGAATGGCATCTTCTTCTTGTTTAGGTATTACTACTTTTGTAACATCTGGCGGTAATTCAACCAAAGGTTCTTTAATATTAACTTTAATAGGCTCATCGCTTACTGGTGTTAATTTTTTTGGAGTTTTCTTTTTGATTTTAAACTCACCTTCCTGCTTAACAGGTTCATTTGTTTTTTCTTCTGACATAATAAAATATAATTAAATAATTGTTTACTTTCTACATGAAAGCTTGCATACCCTGATCGGGTTGGTTTTCAAAGTCTACAGGTAAACTGTCGTTTTGCCTTTGACTTATAAGCTCACTTTGCTGTGAAGCTTCCATTTTGCTACGAGTATCTTTACGATCCTCAATAGCATTTTCTTTTTGTTGCATGTTCTGAACCTCAAGTTGCTTTAGCTGCATATCAAACTGAAACTTAGTTTGCATCTCTTGAGCTTTTAATTGAGCTGCAATTTCCATTCGTTGAATCTCCATTTGGTTTTTAGATTGTTCAAACTGAACATTTGCACCCATTATAGCCTCTTGCTTCTGCACCTCAGCCATAGCTGTTTTCTCTGCAGTGTCTGCTTGAGATTGTCCTTGAGCCGCGATATTAGCTTGTTGATTAGCTTGATCTTGCTTAGCTTTAGCTTTACGCTTTATCTTAAGCATTTGATTTGCTAGCTTAAGATTTTTAATCTGTCTTAAGTCAATAGCATCTTCAAGATCAATCCCACCTTGTTGTAATGCAACTTGTATATTTGCCTCTAACTGAGCTTGCTCTTCTTCGTCTGGTTCTAGTTCTAAGAATATACCAAAATCGTGAAGATTTAAGTTTATAATCTCATCTAAAGTTTTTATGTTATATGTAGATATAGAATTTTGTAAAGCACTTCTAGTTAGTGGAAATTCTAATGCGTCAGCTATTTTAAGCGCAACGTTTTCGGCTAGTTTAAGGGTTATGTAAAGACCAGACTGATTGATATGTCTAGTTGCTACATTGGATGCGTTAGCGGCCATCTTTTGAAGCCCTACTAATGAGTTCTTGTCCATAGCTGTGCCGTCTCTAGCTTCGTTAAGCCCAGTTACGTCGCGAATCATCTGTAAATAATATTGATACGTTTGAATCAACGAACCAATTTTAGCTTGACCACTTGAGCTATTAAGCTCTTGAATAGGCACTTTACCTGGGTTCATATCACCGTCTTGAGTGAGTGATCGACCAACTATAGAACCTGTTTGGAAATACATGTTTAATGCTTCCGCCGGGTTATAGTTAGTTCCATTACCAAGATCAACTTCTGCAAGTCCGTCCATATCTAAGTAAACACCGTCTGGCACCATTCTAGACAATACTTGTTGCAGCTTTAAATGCGTCAGCTGAATCATATCAGCAAAACCAATACATTTACTTACTAGAGACTCAATACGCCCTTTGTACATTCTAGGTGCACATAAAGCGTAGTTCATTTCTACTTTAGTTGTATCAGCTGTAGGTCTAGACATATTTTCTGCTAGCTCCCACTTTATCATTTCATTAGAGCCTAATACTTTAGCTCCGTTATATAAAACCTCAATAGATCTTGACACTCTTTCAAAGTTATCATTTTCTGGCGGATTAAATGAATCTGGCTTTTCTAAAGCTTTCATTAATCCTTGTGGTGTTTCTTTTATTTTAAATACTTGATTATGGTATGTCTTATAATCAAAGTATAAAACTTGAACTGTGTTTTCGTCGTAATTACCCCAACCAGTTATATACTGACTGTTGCCTGGCATTTTTTGTATTCTCTCAAGCTCTTCTTCTGAAATATTTGGAAATTCTTTTTTAAGCTCAGGTATTGTTATAGACTTTACTTCTCCAATGTAGTATACATCATCAAAGTTAGGATCTTCAGTGTAAGAGTAAACCACGTAAGCTGGATCTACATAATCAACTGTAATTCCTTCAGCTGTATTAAACCCAGTCTTAGCACATGCAATACCTAAAACAGTTAAATCCATATTTAACCTTTTTCTAGTAAGGTCGTATTTATTCTGCGCAAGCACAGACGCAATAGCTTCTTCTTCTGCTATTTCAATTGACTGCTTGTAGCTTAGTTGCATATGAAGCTCTAGTTCGTCTTTAGACTCAGGTACAGTATCAATATTTGGCGTTTGATATAAATTAATACCAAGCGTTTGCTGTAAGCTATCTAAATATTCTTTAGCCACCATATCTTCATAAAGCATAGAAGCGTAATCAGTTCTTTTTTTTATTGATGATGGATCTTGAGCGTAAGCTTTAATATCATAAGACTTTCCAGATATACCATTTACTACGATGTCTACAAATTTAGACAAAATAGGTACAGGCTTCCAGTCTAAGTTTAAATAAGATAAATCACCGTTTATAGATAATTCATCTTTGTATTTCTGTATTGACTGCTCACCTCGAGCATATAATCTTAATTGGTGAAATTGATTCCAACTAGTTAAGTATCTATTACCATTAGTACGCCCTTGTCCAAACCATTCGTATTCGATAGCTTGACCAACCTGCGTCCCGTATTCCCAGCTTGCTTTCTCTGCATCGCTCACTACTTGACTAGGAAAAGCGCTATTGGTGTTAGTATATATACCCATTTAACTTATTATTTTTGATGTTGAACCTTTATTATCGTATTTTTTAAAACCTAAATCTACTGCTTGTGGTTTTTGTCTAGGAGCGTTTGGTGCGTATCTATGTTTGTTACAAGCCATTAAAGCTAGACCTGAACTAATAGATGCATCATGCTTTGTTCTGTTGTTAATATCAAACTTAGCCCAATCCTCTAATGTTCTTTGGAAATATGTATCTCCGTAACCTGTTTCTTTTAAACCTACAAAATCATTGATGTAAGTCTCTATAGCTGCGGCGTGTGCTTGTTTTATGTCTTCACTAGAGTTAGGTATTCCGCCTAGCTCTCTTTCTGTCACAGACAGTTTGTTATATTTTCTATCAGGCCTGTTAATTGAATAACCTCTATAACCTCTTCTTTTAAAATGATACAACAGTCTAGGTTTATTGTTTTCAGCTAATATAGGCATCCCGTAAAACACGCAAGCCATTAGAACGTCTTCAAAGAATATCTCAGCAGTCTGAGGCCGAGCTATATATTCTAAAAAAAACATATTTGGAGGTACATCCTCCATTGAAAACTTTGTTAAACCGTGAAGAGATCCTTTGGATCCTCTACCGTCCACAGTGCCTGATATGTCGTATGGATCACAGCCAAATGCTCCGCAATGCTCATTGCCAGGATAATTAGTACCATTTTTTATATATCTTTTATTTTGAAGATGCGCAGGTGGAACCCAAGTCACTAAAAATCTACCATCTTTATTTGGTACAAATATTACTTTAGTATCTTGTTTAGCGTTCTCCCACTGAAAACTTCCTTTTGTTACTTTTATTGAGTTTTTAAGATCTTCGTTAAAATCTATTTGCTCATATATTTTTGTCAAGTTAAATAGAGATTGTTTTGATTCATCTCTAAATGCGTGCTTTGTTGTGCGTGGAAACTGTCTGTAAAATTCATTTAAACTGTCTTGATCAGACTTTAAACCTTCTACTTCATTGTCCCAGTATTCTATTACGCCTTGTGTTATTTTTGTTCCGTGCGGATCTTCAACCCCTTCTTTTGGTGTGTTGAATACAGGAAAGCCATAAGAATCAATGTATCCTTCGTAGTTCCATTCCATAGGTATGAACAAAGAATAGAGTCCTGAGCGTGTCTGTCCATTGGCGTTTCTTTGTGTAACATCTGAATCATTGTAAAGTTTTTTAAAGTTTGCACCACCTTTATCTAAAGCATTTGAGGTACTACCCATCATACACTTACCAATAACTCTAGAACCTAATCTTAAACAAGTTCTGGTTACTCGCCAGTTGTTTAATATATTTGTAGGTCTCTCCCACTTTCCACTTTCATCGTGTACTAGTAGTTTTAGTTTCTCTCCATCGTAGGAGTTATCACCTGTGTTTTTCCAGTCGATTGTTGTATCAAGTCCGGTGATTTCCTGGAGCTTTTCATTGGAGTCAAGTTTGCGCCTGGTGAATTTCGAGGCGGGTACACGATAGGCAAGCTCGGTTTTGGGTCTGTCCATACCGTCTTGGATCGGCTTGAAGAAGAACGGGTAGTTGACCGAAATCGGTACGACTTTATCCGTGAACATCTTTTTTGCATCCGGACCAGATTTGGACAATATTCCAAACCGTGAATCCGTTGATATTGTTGCAAGGTTAACTGATTCAGCTGAGGACATAAACGAGAATCCGCTTCGACGGTTCTTAAGATAGCACATACCATAAGACCGTTTGTCGGCTTTGCAAGCTTCCCAGAAAATGTAGAATAATCTATTTGATTCCCGAAAGTCTGGTTGCCCGACATCAATCTTACTCCACTGCAAGTACATGTAGTTAGTACCAGTAATATAAGTAGGCTTGCCTTTGTTAATAAACCAAAAACCTTCTTCGCGCCGTGTAAATTCTTTATCAATGTAATCATACCATTTTTCTTTAAAGTCTAACGGGTATTCTTCCCAGTCAAACACAGATTTAATTTTACTTAATTCTTTTGGATACTTAGTGTAAGACCATCTGTCGTTTTCAAACTCTACAATATCTTTTTCTTTAGGTAAAGCTATTAAAAGATCCTGTATCTTATATATCTCACCTATTTCACCAGTTTTACTAATAACTATCAAATCGTGCTCAGCATTGTGCCCGTATTCCCATTTCTTGTACCTATTCATTCTTTTAAGAACTTTAGGTTTTACGTGGTCTTTTACAACCGTATATAGAGTTTGCTCGTACATTATTTAGATCTTCCTTCAGCAAAACCTCTAAAAGATTTCTCTTCTTTTACTTCTGCAGGTTTTTCGTTTAATAATGCTTCTTCAGCTTCTAGTCTACTTAGTATTTCAAAAGCATCAAATATAGCTAGTTTTTTTGTAGCTGCTGCGTTTTTTAATCTATCAGCTGTGATATCATCTCCTGAATCAACAATAGCTTCTTTAGCTACTTTGATTAACTCCTGAACTGCTACTTGCCCAGCTTGGATTATATTCAACTTCGTTTCCTTGGTATTCATATTTAATTACAATATCATTAGATTTCATACAGTATAATCGCTTTCCGTCAACTAAAAATTCCCATTCTCCGTTTGGCGTGTATCCAACTAGATCTCCTTTGTTAATTCCTATTTCATTTAATCTTCTTTGTTCATCTTTTATTATACCATTAATTCCTGTCTCTTTTCCTAATCTCCTCTCCT
>OOFR01000069.1_pt1 | contig 8827 bp, 8 predicted proteins | sample 1670661 | NCBI WGS metagenome assembly OOFR01 (sample SAMEA98170168, study PRJEB22522) | marine metagenome | biome: marine biome; feature: marine water body; material: seawater | place: Arctic Ocean | collected 05-Oct-2015 | depth 1 m | reverse complement strand
TGACTGCCTTGATTGCCGATACTATCAATAGAGTTCTTCAGCCAAAAGGTGTTGCCGTTGTTATAGACGCAAATCATGAGTGCATGTCTACCAGAGGAGTCCATAAAACTGAATCAAGTACAATCACAAGCAGAATGCTTGGAAGTTTTAGGGATAATATCGAGACTAGAGCTGAATTTATGAACCTAATAAATTCACCTAAAAATTTCTAAATGATAAAGGAGTCGATACTATCTAGTATCAATCCAACCATTCCAATAATTTTAGCTTCCGGTTCAGAAAGCAGAAAAGTAATGCTGGAGGATGCTGGCATAAAATTTGATGTAATTACTTCACATGTGGATGAAGATATTCTTAAGCACGAAATAGCATCACAACCTTTTGAAAAACAAGTAATTGCCCTTGCTGCTGCCAAAGCATTAGCAGTAAGCAAACAATACCCAGATCATATTGTCATTGGTGGAGATCAGATGTGTGTTTGGAATAATCAATTATTTGACAAACCTGGCTCTGCAGAAAAAGCTATAGAAAACCTCAAGCAATTATCAGGAACAGAGCATTTTCAGCATAGTGGTATTTGCATCTATAAGGATAGCAAGCCTCTGTGGGAGTACTCTGAGAGAGTCACTCTAAAGATGCATGACTTATCAGATGAAGAGATTGTTAATTATGTAAAGCTTGAAAATCCTATTCATGCAGCAGGTGCTTATAAATTTGAATCTTTAGGGTGTAATTTATTTGCCTATGTAGATGGTTCTTCATATACAGTCAGAGGTATGCCATTATTACCCTTACTGAAGTCTTTATGAGACTTAGAAATGATTAGTTAAAGACATATTTAATGAAAGCATATCAAGTTATTAAAACCTTTGGAGCCGAAAGAGGATTCTCTTGTGCTTTTAGGCAATGGAGAGCTACTTCTGATTGCAGGTTAATTCATGGTTATAGCCTTGGCTTTAAATTTGTTCTAGAAACTACAGAGCTTGACGATAAGTCATGGGTTTATGATTTTGGTGAATTTAAAGTTATTCAAGATTGGATTAAAGATCATTTTGATCACACTCTAGTTATTTCATCTGATGACCCTGAATACGAAAGCTTAAAAAATCTTGGAGATAAATTAGGAATTGCAAAGGTAGTCATAATGGAGAACGTCGGTTGTGAAAAATTTGCTGAAGCTGCCTATGACTTTGCTAGTAAATTTATTTCAGATCAAACTCAAGGAAGGGTAAATTTAATCTCAGTTGAAGTCTTTGAACATGGTGCTAATAGTGCAGTCTTTAAAAATTTATAATACCTTCGAAGGGAAGAAAGAAAATTTCACACCTCTAGATAAGAGCCATGTAAAGATATATGCATGTGGACCAACAGTTTATAACTATGCTCATATCGGTAATGCAAGAATGGCAGTTGTATTTGATACGCTTGTAAGAGTCCTAAGATACTCCTATCCAAAAGTTACCTATGTTTCAAACATTACTGATATCGATGACAAGATCATAGATGCAGCTAAAGAGCTAAACGTTCCAATTGGTGATATTACTCAGAAATATACAAATATTTATAATGAAGATATGTCTAAATTATCAGTATTACATCCTGATATCCAACCCAAGGCAACTGAATACATACCAGAAATGATAGATCTTATATCTGATCTAATAGCTAAAGAGCATGCCTATGAAAAGGAAGGGCACGTTCTATTTCATGTTCCATCGTATTTGAATTATGGGCTTCTATCTAAAAGAAACAGAGAAGAACAAATTGCAGGTAGCAGGATAGATGTAGCTCCCTTTAAAAAAGATCCAGCTGATTTTGTTTTGTGGAAGCCCAGTAATGCAGAACAACCTGGCTGGGATTCACCATGGGGCTTTGGAAGACCTGGATGGCATACAGAGTGCTCTGCAATGTCTGAAAAAACTTTAGGCCTTCCATTTGATATTCATGGAGGAGGTAGGGACTTAACATTTCCTCATCATGAAAATGAGATAGCACAAAGTTGTTGCTCAACTGCAGATATAAATAACCCTAATTCGTATGCTAATTATTGGATGCATAATGGCTTTGTTACTGTTGACGGTGAGAAAATGTCTAAATCATTGGGTAATATAATCTTGGTAAAAGATTTAGCAGAAAGCTTTGATGGAGAAGTAATTAGACTTGCTCTTCTATCGTCTCACTATAGACAGGGATTGGATTGGAATGAGCAGATTGCCCACCAATCTAAAAAATTATTAGACAAGCTATATAAAATTTATCTAGAATTATCTGACGTCAAAACAGATCCCAATCAAAACCTCCCTGATGAGGTGAGAGACTCTCTTTTTGACGACCTTAATACACCTTCAGCAATTGCTTACCTAAATAAAATTGTTAAAGATTATAAAAATATAAAAGATGATCAAAAAAGCTCCTTTAAATCTAAGCTTTTATTAACATCCTCTCTTTTGGGAATTCTGCAATCAGATCCTTCTAACTGGCTCAAATTAGATAATGATTTATCAGGCATAGATTCAAAAAAAGTTGAGAAACTTATAGCTGAAAGAATGATTGCTAAAGAAGTTAAAGATTTTGAAAAAGCAGATCAAATTAGAGATGAGCTAGATGCTATGGGAGTTATTATAAAAGATTCCAGCTCAGGCTCAGAATGGACTCTTAAGAAATAGATTTAACCTTTCTCTTCGAATAAATTCATGTATTATTCCTATTGGTATTAATTTTTAAAATAGGGAAAAAATATGAAAAAAATAACTTTAATGATAGCCATTCTTGGCATCAGTACTTTTACATTTGCAGACCATCATGCAGATTCTAGCGAGGCTCAAGTTTTAAAAGCTTTATCAGTATATATGGATGCTAGAAACAGCAAAGACTATGAAACTGTAGTTGCTATGTCCAGTAGGGCTGGAACTTTAGACACAAATTCAGACGGAAGCTTTCACAAACCTTTAGCAAAGCAAACAGTAGCTGGCTGGGCTCAAGGCGGCGATGCGGTTACTCAACATTTCTATACTGAAGCAACAGCTATCGCAGATGATGTTGTACATGTTAGATTTTATTCAGAAGGAATGGTTGGTAGTGATGGTGTTATGAGTGACTATAGAACAAGAGTTACTATGAACTGGGTTAAGGAAGATGGAAAATGGGTTGTAAGAAGCGCTCATTATTCACCAGCAAGTTATGGCGGTGTTCATAAAACATTATCATCTGACTTCGAAGACTAGTGATGAAAAAATTATTTACACTATTGCCGCTTCTTGGTTTAAGTTTCTTCGCTTATAGCGCTCATCATGAAAGTGGCGAGCATGACAAGAAGATGTTCGAGAATAATTTTGCATATCTATCAACATATACTATACCTGCAGGATCTAATCCCTCAGTTCTAGAAAGAAGCCTTTTAAAAAATGTTAAGGAACTTGAAGAAGATGGTTACAACGTTTGCGGTTTATACAGGCATTCGTTTGGAGGAGATAGAGCTTTTTACTCTTTTTGTTATTTTGATTCTTGGGAGCAATTTGCTGAAATCAATGACAAGCCTGGAGCTGGAGATGTAAGACAACTCTACGGCGATCATTCTGATAACTTAGTAGCAATAGTTGAAAAAAATCTAACCAAAAAGACACCTCATGTCTTAATGGCATCATATAGCTTTGGTCCTTATCTAACTGATAATGAAAAAAGAACGAACGCTAAGGTTTTATTTGATGCGTATGATAAAAGTTTTGGCGGTTGTAATATGATGGAGCACTTCTGGGGATCAGAACAAGCTTGGTACTTTACATGTGGCTTTGATAGCTACGCTGATTTTACAAAGAAAGTAAAAACTCTTAGCGGTATTCATGAAAATGAATTAGCTGATTTGAAGCTTGATGTAATGGACCATTCAGATAACTTGATGTCTCTTGTAGAGTAAGATTTATTTTATAAATAGAACCCTCCTTTATGGAGGGTTTTTTATATGGTGCCCTCTGCAGGAATCGAACCTGCAACTAATCCTTAGGAGGGATCTGTTATATCCATTTAACTAAGAAGGCAGTATCACTTAATTATCTGCAAGGATTATAATATTTAAATGAAATTTTTACTAAAGTGTATTTTTGTCATTGTTCTATGTAGTTTTAGCGCATCAATAGTTCAGTCTAATTTTGGAAAAGTTGATGTAAGTTCCATGAAGCTTCCAACAGATAGTGGTCAGCACTTAGTCTTTGACTTGTATAAGCCGAATTCTGCAACTAGTAAAAATAAGGCACCTTTTATAATTGTTGTTCCTGGATTCCAAAGATCAAAAGAAGCACTCTCAAATATAGCTATCGAGCTTTCAAGAAGGGGCATGGTAGTTGCCTTAATTGACCCATATGCCCAAGGCCTCTCAAGTTCATCTAGAAGTAAAAGAGCAGCAACAACCCAGGGATATGGAATGTTTGCTTTGGTTGAACTTGCACATTCAGGAAACTTTTTAAATTATATAGATACAAATAAGATTGCAAGTACCGGTCACTCAATGGGTGGAAATGCAGCTATTAGAGGGGCTAATTATTTTGGGAAATAAGCAATTAAAAGAAATGAACCTAGCATGCTACATTCAATATTTGTATCAGGTTATGTGCTTACCCTTTTAGAGGATGTTCTTAAAGACATTAGATCTAATGTTGGCGTTAGTTATGCTTTGTATGATGAGGGAGCTTTTAGAAATGAATTAAAGGGCTGGGATGCCTCAAATATGAAGATTGCTCCAGAGTCTATTAGAGTTGTGAATTCAGGCTTTAATAACAGTGAGAATGTGTTGCAGGAAGTTGAATTAGGAAAATACTATGGGTCTTTAGACAGCAGATCATTGCGAGTAATTCATAATGAAGATTTAATCCATCCCTTTCAGCCCTACAATAATGAAGCTACAGCCAATCAAATAGAATACTTTGAGAAGGTTTTCAATATCAAATCAAATATAGATTCTTCTAATCAGATTTGGCAATTCAAAGAGTTAATGACTTTAATATCCATGATTACTGCCATGATAATGCTTCTGCCTTTATCGAGGGTTTTATTATCTCTTAAGACATTTAGCTCCTTGGTCAAAGATATTCCAAAGCCTCTTCCAGTTCAAAATAAAAAATCTAAAATAATTTTTTGGTTAATTTTTTTCTTGGGTGCCTTGATAGCTTGTCTATCCTATATCCCGATGGTTGATGCAGCTAAGAGTTTGTTTGTTGCTGCCTCAAGTAGAGATTTAACCTGGTTCTTTCCTCAACGAATGAATAACTCTGTAATGTTATGGGCTACCTTTAACGGAATAGTAGGCTTAATTTTATTTACACTTTCTTATCAATTATTTGGAAAAAAACATGGCGTATCTTCAAACTCATGGGGGGTTGAAACTAATCTCAATTATCTAATAAAGACTTTTGCATTAGCACTTTTAATTTTTTCTATTTATTACTCGTTATTATTCTTAATTTATTATATTTTTCATGTCGATTATAGGTTTTGGTTTATGGGAGTAAGAATATTTCAACCAGAATTATTAATTGTTTTAGCAATGTATGCTCCATTCTTTTTTGTTTTCTTTTTTTCCAATTCATTGAGAGTAAATGGAGCAATGAGAATAGAAGGGCAACCAGAATGGCTTTCCATGCTCATAGCAGGGTTTGCTAATTCATTGGGACTTCTATTAATAATAATTATTCAATATGTAACTTTTGCAAAAACTGGGACTGTCTTTTGGACAACAAACTGGCTAAGCGTAAATTTACTATTTGCTATTGTCCCTATGATGTTCGTATTGCCATACTTTAATAGGTATTTTTTTTATATGACAGGAAGAGTTTATCTTGGACCTATGGTCACAACTTTAATATTTATAATGATACTTTCAACTAATACAGTTTTGTATTTACCTATATAATATTATTGATATGAACATTACATTACCAGACGGAAGTATTAGAGAATTAGAGCTAGGATCAACTGGTTTGGATTTAGCCTCTAGTATTGGAGCTGGTCTCGCTAAAGCCGCACTTGCTGTGACTGTGAATGGTATTCAAAAAGACTTAAACGACCCTATTAACGAAGATTCAAAGGTTTCTATAATAACTATAGATTCAGATGATGGTTTAGAAATAATGAGGCATACATTAACCGCTCAAGTTTTAGCTAGGGCTGTAAAGAATTTATTTCCAGGAACCAAATTAGCAATAGGCCCAACTATTACCGATGGATTTTATTACGACTTCGAATTCAAAAAACCTATATCACCTGAAGACCTAGTTTCGATTGAAAAAGAGATGAAAAAAATTATTTCATCTAACTCATCCATAACAAAAAAACTTATTACAAAACAAGAGTCTATAGAGATATTTAAATTAGAAGGAGAGTCATACAAGGAATCTATTATTAATGATTCCGAGCAAGAAGATGGTTTTCAGCTTTACTATCAAGATGATTCTAAATTTGTTGATTTGTGCCGAGGCCCCCATATTCCGAGCCTTAAACACATAGGCGCATTTAAATTATTAAAAATAGCAGGAGCATATTGGAAAGGAAACTCTGATAATAAAATGCTAACTAGAATATATGGCACTGCATGGAAGAATGAGAAAGACCTAAGTGCATACTTGGATAGAATAGAAGAAGCTGAGAAAAGAGATCATAGAAAGCTGGGTAAACAACTGGATTTGTTCCATATGCAAGACAATGCACCAGGCATGGTATTTTGGCATCCGAAAGGATGGTCTTTATGGCTTGCAGTGGAGGATTATATGCGGCAGATGTTCAAAGATTACGTGTTTCCGGGCACTGAAGCTTGAAGACAGCGAACAGATTACAGGCTACTGCTGCTATATATTCGTAATATAATTGTAAAAATTCTACGAATAATGCTTTAAAACTCCCTAAATACTGATTAATATACATTTCTCCGTCAGAATGAAGTGCGAGTAATCCTTTGCCTAATCCGGATCAGCAGTACACAGCGCGTACCCTGCCGCAGGTTGTCATCGACGCTGCGGCGGCATATGGGTCACGCATTGCCATCATCGATGGTGAGGTGCAGCTGACCTACGAGCAACTGGATGCAGCTCGGATCAGTGCGGCGCGGGCCTTCATCGCCGCAGGGCTTGAAAAAGGTGAGCGCATTGCGATTTGGGCCCCTAATATCTATCAGTGGATTATCGCGGCCATCGGCGCCCAGAGCATCGGTGGTGTGCTGGTCCCTTTGAATACGCGCTATAAGGGCTCTGAGGGAGCCTACATCATTCGTTCCAGTGGGGCGAAGATGCTATTTACTGTGGGTGATTTTCTTGGAATGCGCTACCCCGAAATGCTGGCTGACCAGCCACTCCTTGGACTCGAACGCACGGTGCTGTTCAGTGGTGAGGCGGAGGCGTGTCAGTCCTGGAAAGATTTTCTCGCTGCAGGGGAGTCTGTGCCGGTGAAAGAGGTCGCACTCAGAGCGTCTGCCCTGACCCCCGATGATACCCTAGACATTCTGTTCACCTCTGGTACCACCGGTAACCCTAAGGGTGTGGTGACTGGGCACGGCCAGAATATTCGTACCTTCGAGAATTGGAGTGCGACTGTCGGTCTATGCAGCGATGACAATTACCTGATTATCAATCCGTTCTTTCACTCCTTTGGCTACAAGGCTGGCTGGTTGTCGGCCATTATCCGCGGTGCCCGTATGATACCGGTGCTCAGTTTTGATCTTGATGCAGTGCTGGCACAGATCGAACGCGAGAAAATTTCCATGATTCCTGGCCCGCCGACTATCTACCAGTCGCTGCTCGCGCATCCCCGGCGTAAAGAGTATGACCTGTCCAGTTTACGTCTCGCCGTGACGGGTGCGGCGCCAGTGCCGGTCGAATTGGTGCGACAGATGCGCGAGGAACTGGGTTTTGAAGTTGTGGTGACAGCCTACGGACTGACTGAGACCTGCGGGGTGGTGTCCATTTGCCGGGCCGATGATAGTGCCGAGCGTATTTCTCATAGCTCCGGGCGTGCGATGGATGGAACGGAAATCCAATGCGTTGACAAAGAGGGGCAGTCTGTTGCTGCCGGTATTGATGGAGAAATCTGGGTCCGTGGTTTCAACGTGATGCGCCATTATTTTAATAATGGCGATGCAACGGCAGAAGCGCTCACTCGTGATGGCTGGCTGAAAACGGGTGATGTCGGCGTTATGGATGAGGACGGTTACGTCCGCATTACCGGGCGTATTAAGGAAATGTTTATTGTCGGGGGTTTTAACTGCTATCCCGCTGAAATCGAAAATATTTTGTGTGTTATGCCTGGCATCGCTAGGGCGCGGGTCATCGGGGGTTCCGATGCCCGCATGGGCGAGGCCGCCAAAGCTTTCTTAGTCAGGGAGGCAGTGGACCCGTTGGACAAGGCGGCGGTTACCGAGGGGTCGCGTGCGCATCTGGCTAACTAGAGGTTGCTGAGTTCAGTCGTCTTCCGTTCCGAACTCCCGATGAACGCGGGCGGCAAAGTGGATAAAGCGACATTGGCGAAGAGCGCCGAGGTAGAACGGTGAACGATTTATCCGCCAACACGCCCTCTCGCCATATCGACCTGGACGACACGGATCAGGCGATTATTCAACTGCTGCGCCAGGATGGGCGCATGGCCTATCGTGCTATCGCGCGCGAACTGGATATAGCGGAGAATACGGTGCGGGCGCGAGTCCGTCGCATGGAAGAATCTAACACCATGCGAGTGGTGGCGGTGACCGACATTGAAGCGGCGGGCTATGGCATGTTGCTGGCCATCGGTGTTCAGGTTGAAGGGCGTTCGCCAGAAATCGTGGCGCGAGAGATGGCCGCTATCCCAGAAG
>OOFR01000067.1_pt1 | contig 8850 bp, 9 predicted proteins | sample 1670661 | NCBI WGS metagenome assembly OOFR01 (sample SAMEA98170168, study PRJEB22522) | marine metagenome | biome: marine biome; feature: marine water body; material: seawater | place: Arctic Ocean | collected 05-Oct-2015 | depth 1 m | reverse complement strand
TTTCAGTACTAATTGAACCGTAATAGGGCGTTGATTTCGTTCTATTAAGTTCAAATAGCTTGGAGAGATATTTAATTCATTTGCCATAGCACTTTGACTTAATCCAATCGAATTTCGGATTTTTTTAATTCTTGGCCCAGCAAATATTTTCTGAATATTCATTTTACAATCTTTACAATCTTTACAATTTTACAAAGTATTTTTTACAATTTATTACAACATTACTTTAAATATTCAAGTAAATTCCATTATTATATGGAAATAATTTGTAAATAAATCCACAAGTAAATTAGAAGTTTATGAATATGATTTATTATATCTATGAATTACTAAAAAATTTAGTAATTTTTTTACAAAGGGGAAAGCAATGGCATACGACGGGACATCACTTGATACTATAAACAATTTAAAATCTGAAAATGGTTCTTCATGGGATGCTATTAATCCAGAGCATGTTCAACGCATGAGAATGCAAAACCGATTTAGAACAGGTTTAGAAATTGCTCAATACACTGCAGATATCATGAGAGAAGACATGGCTGCATACGACGCAGATAGCTCACAATACACACAATCCCTTGGATGTTGGCATGGCTTTATAGGTCAACAAAAAATGATTGCTATAAAAAAACATTTTGGGACAACTAAACGTAAGTACCTATATTTATCAGGTTGGATGATAGCAGCTCTTAGATCTGAATTTGGCCCATTACCTGATCAATCAATGCACGAAAAAACATCTGTTCCCGCCTTAATTGAGGAGCTTTATACTTTTTTAAGACAAGCAGATGCACGTGAATTAGGTGGATTGTTTCGCGAACTAGATGCAGCTTCAGATGCTGCCACAAGGTCTCGTGTTCAATCAAAAATTGATAATTACGAAACGCATGTAGTTCCAATAATTTCAGATATCGATGCAGGATTTGGAAATCCTGAAGCTACATATTTACTTGCCAAGAAAATGATTGAAGCAGGTGCTTGCGCTCTACAAATAGAGAACCAAGTTTCAGATGAAAAACAATGTGGCCATCAAGACGGTAAAGTTACTGTTCCTCATGAAGATTTCTTACAAAAAATTCGCGCTTGCCGTCATGCATTCTTAGAGCTTGGCATTGATAATGGCATAATTGTTGCACGTACTGATAGCCTTGGGGCAGGCCTAACAAAACAAATAGCAGTAACTAAAGAGCCTGGTGACTTAGGTGATCAATATAACAGCTTCCTTGATTGCGATGAGGTAACACTAGACACAATGGGTAATGGCGATGTTGTAATCAAACAAGATGGCAAACTTATGCGTCCAAAACGTTTACCATCTAATCTTTTCCAATTTAAAGAAGGTACTGGTGTAGATCGTTGTGTTTTAGACTCAATAACTTCATTGCAAAATGGAGCTGATATGATCTGGATAGAAACAGAAAAACCACATATTGGCCAAATTGGCGAAATGATAAACCGAGTTAAGCAAACTGTTCCAAATGCCAAATTAGTTTATAATAATTCACCATCATTTAACTGGACTTTAAATTTCCGCCAGCAAGTATATGACACCTGGCAGGAAGATGGCGTAGACGTTTCTGCATATGAACGTGCAAACTTGATGTCAGTTGATTATGATGAAACAGATTTATCAATTGCCGCTGATGAAAAAATCAAAACTTTCCAAGCTGATGCAGCAAGAGATGCTGGCATATTCCATCACCTCATTACTCTGCCAACATACCATACAGCTGCATTATCAACAGATAACTAGCTAAAGAATATTTTGGTTCAGAGGGAATGTTAGGTTACGTGTCAGGCGTTCAACGCAAAGAAATTCGCCAAGGCATAGCCTGTGTTAAACACCAAAATATGTCAGGATCTGATCTTGGCGATGATCATAAAGAATACTTTGCAGGTGAAGCAGCATTAAAAGCAGCCGGTGAAGATAACACTATGAACCAATTCAACTAAGGAGAGATATTATGACTGCACAAATAAAGGCCGTAGAACCAACTACATCTGAAAAAATTGATCAAGCAGATCAAGCAATCCGAATGTTAGCTAATGATTTGCACCGCTTAAACCAATCAGTAGCACGCGCTGTAGAAGCTGGCGTAACGGTTGAGCTAATCAGATCAAGCCGTCATCACAATGGAGATGGCAACTGGGGAGATCTTCTAATCCCAGTGATCACGAAAAAGGGATAATCCCCTTGTTGGGCGAGGAATCATAACACCCAAACCCAAAAAGCCCCAGTTTATTACTGGGGCTTTATTTTTTGATGATAGATTAGATTTAATAAAAGTTAATTTAAATCAAACGCGTGTGGTAAAAGTTCAGAAATAGTTAAAATTTTATAATCACCATTCTTATTTGAGCAAATTACCGGAAGATTTTGACCAAACTCCCAAATTACCTGTCTACAAATACCACAAGGAGTAACCATAGTATCCGTTAAGTTGGTTACACATATTGCTTCAATATTTAATTTTCCTTTTGCAGCTCCTGTACTTATAGCTGTTCTTTCAGCACATATAGTTGCGCCAAAAGATGCGTTTTCAATATTACACCCTACTTCAATTGTACCATCCTTATAAAGTATACTCGCTCCAACTTGGAAATTTGAATATGGTACGTGAGCATTAGACATTACAGACGTAGCTGCTTCCAATAGTTTATTAATAGTTTGTTTGTCTAACATATTAAAAATATACCTTTTATATTTATTGCTATTTTTTATAGGGAACGCCTATAGCCGAAGGAGGACTAGGTCTCCCAATAAATCCTGATAACAAAATGATAGTCATTATATAGGGCAATGCAGACATTAATTGCGCAGGCACTTCACCAATCAATGGTAAGTCTATATCTTGTAATCGTGAAGTAATTGCATCTAAGAAGCCAAACATTAAGCATGCCCAAAAAGCTCGAATAGGCCGCCAATTTCCAAAAATTACTGCGGCTAAAGCTATGTAGCCTTTTCCAGCTGACATCTCACGAACAAAATTTGCACCATGAGAAATTGAAAGGTATGCCCCTGCTATTCCACAAAATACACCACCTACAATAAGCGCCCGGTAACGTAACCAAGTAACCGACACACCGGCGCTATCAACAGCTATTGGAGATTCCCCTACTGCTCGCAAACGAAGGCCGAAACGACTTTTATATAATATAAATGAGGCTATTGGAACGCAAAGCAAGGCTACATAAACTAACAAACTATGTCCACTTATTAACTCTCTATAAATTGCTCCAATAACTGGTACATTATCTAAAGCATCAACAAACCAAAGCTCTATGGGTCTAAATCTTTCTCCAGAACTTAGTGTTGGTGTTTGACCACCTCGTTTAAATATCGCAATACCCAAAATAACGGTAAGTCCAGATGCTAAAAAATTAATCGCCACACCACTTACAACTTGATCACCTCTATGGGTAATACAGGCAAATCCATGAAGCAAAGACATCAATACTGATGCACTAATTGCACCTATTAAACCTAGCCATACGGAACCAGTTAAACTTGCAATGGTTGCAGCCACAAAAGCACCAGATAATAATTTACCTTCAAGGGATATATCAACTATTCCAGATCGTTCAGAAAAAATTCCTGCCATCGCACAAAGCATTAGAGGAGTTGCAACTCTAAGTGTGGCATCTAGAGCCCACAACGTTTGATAAAAAAAATCAATCATCATTGGCTCCATTCTTTGTTATTCGGCTGAATACTTTAGAAAGTGCTGGATTAAACATGTATGCTAATGCCCCGGAAAATAAAATAATCATCCCCTGAATAAGTAAGACCATATCTCGTGTAATAGATTGAAATTCAAAATCTAACTCAGCTCCACCTTGAAACAATGCTCCAAATAGTAAACTTGCGAAAAATATACCAACAGGATGATTCCGCCCCATCAATGCAACAGCAATTCCTGTAAAGCCATATCCAGCAGTAAAATTTAATATAGCTCTGTGTTGAACACCCATAACTTCGTTAACAGCGAGTAACCCAGCAAATGCACCTGATATTGTCATAGTGATAATAATAATTTTTGGTACATTAATCCCTGCATAATTTGCAGCATCTTGATTTTTGCCAACAGCTCGAATTTCGTAGCCTAATCTAGTTTTCCAAATTAATACCCAAAAAACAAACAATGCAAGCAGTGCCAATACAAAAGATAGGTTTAATGGAGATGACGCTATATCAACCCCAAATAAACCAAGAAATGTTTCAAATGAAGCGAGTTGTGCACTTTCAGGAATCAAATCAGATTGTGGAGATTGTTGTCCTAATTGGATTAGTGGACCTGCAAGCAAATAGACCATTAAAGAAGAAGCTAAAAAATTAAACATTATAGTTGTAATAACTACATGACTGCCTCTCTTAGCTTGTAAATATCCAGGAATAAAAGCCCAAGCAGCTCCTACCATTGCAGAACATATTATACATAATAAAACAACAAATACTGCTGGGAGAAACGGTGCAAATAATGCAGTTGCTAATAAGATACCCAAGCTACCAACATAAGCCTGACCCTCACCACCTATATTAAATAGCTTAGCATGAAATGCGGTGGCAACAGCCAATCCTGTAAATATAAAATTGGTCGTATAGTATAGGGTATAGCCAAGACTTCCTGGATAAATAAATGCACCTTTAAGCATAACTAACAATGCTTCCCAAGGATTTTCACCAATAATATAAACAACAATTCCACAAACAAAAAATGCAGTACATAAGTTTATAAATGGTAAAAGAATTAGATCTGCCCACCGTGGTAAAGGTTTCATAACACTCAATTTGAGGCCTCCTCTGAAATACCTGCCATCATAAGGCCTAAGTCTTTCGGATTGGCATCATCACCATTAACAGTTGACACTTCTTGTCCTTTATTCATAACCAATATTCTATCTGATAAGCCCATTATTTCATCTAATTCAACTGATATCAAAATGATTGCACATCCTTGATCTCTTAATTGTATCAACTGTTTATGAATAAATTCAATTGCGCCAACATCAACGCCTCTTGTTGGTTCACCAACAATTAGAAGTTTTGGATTTTTGTAAAGCTCTCTAGCCACAACAATTTTTTGCTGATTTCCTCCAGAGAAACTACTTGCTAATAATTTTGGATTCCTTGGGCGAATATCATATTCATCCATTCTATCAGCCGTATGCTTTAACATATGGTTTTTATCTAATAATTTCTTTTCACCAGTCATTTCTGTATTATGAAAACCCAGAACCATATTTTCATATGCTTCAAATCCCAGTATTAACCCATGTTTGTGTCTGTCTTCTGGAATGTGGCCAATTGCATTTTCTCTCATTGTAAACGGTGATACCTTAGTTTCATGATCAATTTTTTTGCCAAGTATTTCGAAATAGCCTTCATCAGGCTTTCTCATTCCAGCTAAGATTTCCATTAAAGGTGTTTGCCCATTTCCTGATACTCCTGCCACACCAAGTATTTCCCCCGACTTAACTTGGAATGTTAGATTATCTAAAACTTTATGACCACGTGACGAGTAGCAGCCCAAATTTCTTACATTTAAAGCTATTTCTTTTGGTTTTGCTTTTGGTTTTTCAACATTTAATAAAACTTTTCGACCAACCATTAATTCGGCCAATTCTTGTGGATTTGTATCACTTGTTTTTCGATGGCCCACCATTTCACCACCACGCATTATTGATACGTTGTCAGTTATTGCCATAATTTCAGCTAACTTATGGGTAATTAATAAGACAGTAACACCATTCTCTCTTAACTTATCTAAAATTTCAAAAAGTTGTGTTGCCTCTTGAGGCGTAAGAACACCTGTTGGCTCATCTAATATTAATATTTTTGCTCCACCTTTTAAGGCCTTTAGAATTTCCACGCGTTGACGCATTCCAACATTCAAGTCACTTACCAAAACGTATGGATCAACTTCCATATCAAATGTTTGGCCCAATTCTTTTAACTTGTTTGCGGTTGATATCCTACCTTTGCTAAGAAGTGCGCCACCTTCTGAACCCAGCATTACATTTTCTAAAACTGTGAACCTAGGAATAAGCATAAAATGTTGATGAACCATCCCTATTCCCAATGATAGTGCATCTGCGCTGCTTTTAATCTTTACTCTGGCACCGTTAACAAGCATTTCACCAGAATTAGCACGGTGTAAACCATACAGAATATTCATTAATGTTGATTTACCAGCTCCATTTTCACCAATAATTCCATGAATTGTTCCAGCTTCAATTTGCAAATCTATATTCTTATTAGCCTCAACTAATCCAAAAGATTTACTTATTTTTTGTAATTCCAGAATATAACAAGCGGTGTCACCACCGCTTGTTTTTATTGATTTATTAATCATCATCTTAGACGGTGATTACATTGTGCATGTGTTATCAGATCGGTAATCATGAACATCGATTTCACCAGAAATGATTTTTGCAGACGCTGAATCAAGAGCTGCCTTCATATCATCTGAAATCAAGCTTGCATTGTGCTCATCTAATGACCAGCCAACACCATCTTCAGCTAAACCAAGCGTTTGCACACCAACATTGAAATCACCTGATAGGCCATCTTTCATTGTATTGTATGCAGCAACATCAACACGCTTCAACATGGAAGTTAATATTGATCCTGGAGCTAAATGGTTTTGGTTTGAATCAACACCAATTGCTAATTTGCCTGCGTCAACTGCTGCTGAAATAACTCCAGCTCCTGTTCCGCCTGCAGCTTGATAAACAACATCCGCACCACGGTCGATTTGACTCTGTGTAAGTTCAGAACCTTTTGCAGGGTCATTCCATGCAGCAGGAGTTGTACCTGTCATGTTACTTAAAACAGTTGCTCCTGAATTTACAGCCATAACGCCTTGCTCATATCCACATTGAAATGCTCTAATTAGGGGAATGTCCATACCACCAACGAAGCCGACTGTTCCAGTTTTAGACGCCATAGCTGCTGCCATGCCTACTAAATAAGAACCTTCTTCTTCTTTAAAAGTATATTGACGTAAGTTTGGTCTATCCAACCAATTAACATCAATAATTGAGAACATTTTGTCTGGATTTGCAGCTGCAACTTTATCAATAGCATCAGCTTGAGCAAAACCAACGCCCAAAACTAGTGTAGCACCACGTTGTATCATTTTTTCCATTGCTTGCTGGCGTTGAGCTTCATTTGTGACTTCAAATTCCATCACAGCTATTCCAGTTTCGTCAGTGAAACGTTTAATACCGTTGTATACACCTTCATTAAATGACTTATCGAATTTACCACCCATGTCGTAAATTACTGCTGGTTTAAAATCAGCAAAAGCCAAAGATCCCATTAAACTCATGATGGCAGCCATCATAATTAAATAGATTTTCTTCATTGTACTCTCCTTGTTATGTGCAGATGCACTATTTATAATAGCAAACAACAGCGTTTGCATACTTATTTCAACCCAATTTCTTTTAATCGTTCATTTAAAAACTCTTCCGCAGTCATCTTATCTAGCAAAACATCAGGACGAGGATGAACAAAAAGAGGCATTGAATAACGTGATCTATTTTCTTGCATAGGGGGATTTACTACACGGTGGGGTGTTGACGGATAGTGGCCTTTACTAGCCATTGCCAACATATCTCCTGAATTTACTGTAATATATCCTGGCTTACATGGAACATCATGCCAATTACCATTAACATCTTTTGCCTGAAGGCCAGGCTCAGTTCCTGTTACTAGAAGTGTTATAAGATTTATATCCTCGTGCGCTGCTGCGCGAACTTCTCCTGGCTCTACGTTATCTGGCAATGGAGGATAGTGAATAATGCGCAGCAAATTCATATCACTACCATTAATCATATTTTCTAACGGTTCAGAAAAACTTACATGGCCATTAGATTCTTGATCCAGCCATCCTAATAAGGTTGAGCCCATTTTAATTAGTTTTTCTTGAAATTCACGTGTTTCTTTTTCAGCAATTTCAGGTAATGATTTATTCTGATATGCATGAAAAAATTCTTTAAGATCTTTATTAGCACTTCCTTTTGCATTTTCAGACTTATAGCCAAAATAACCTGCAGATTCACCTGGTTGCACAGCAAATTTTGGACCTTCATTGCTTGCAAAGAAATCAGTCCAAACACCATACATTCGATCAATTTCATCCGCATTGATATTATGATCTTTTATGATAGCAAATCCAGTTTCACGAAAAGACTTCGCAAATTTCGCTGGTGCATCTACTTCATCTAATCCAATTGCTAATATTTCAAATTCAGCCATTTAATAAGCTCCTTAAAATCCAGTTTTAATAGTATCAAAAAATATTTTCTTCACTGCGTCAACATCTACTTCTACAGCAACTTTTGCTAATCTACGATTATTATCTTTACTAATTCTTGTTTCACCTATTTTTGAAGGCTCTAAGCACACTTCAATTGGGTGATATTCGTATGTAAATAATTCAGGATATATCGTAGCAATAACTGTGATTGGATCATGCATCTGACAGCCGTTTATTCCAGCTGCTTCTTTATAAAATTTAATGTAAAAATCTGTTGCTTGCTCTAAAAAACCACCAATAATAGGTGCTTTGTTTACTAATGCAGAAAATTCAGTATGTGCACATATAACTTTCTGTGTAACATCAAGACCAATAACCGTAACCTCCCAATCAGCTGAAAACACTTCATCAGCTGCATGTGGGTCGTTCCAAATATTTGCTTCTGCAAAATCCGTTACATTACCACCCGAAAATACCTCACCTCCCATGATGACAACTGATTTTACCTTTGAAACAATCGTACGATCATATCTTTGTCGTGCAACAACCACAATCTCTGCATCCACCCTCCGTGTTTGGCATGGTC
>OOFR01000066.1_pt1 | contig 8852 bp, 9 predicted proteins | sample 1670661 | NCBI WGS metagenome assembly OOFR01 (sample SAMEA98170168, study PRJEB22522) | marine metagenome | biome: marine biome; feature: marine water body; material: seawater | place: Arctic Ocean | collected 05-Oct-2015 | depth 1 m | reverse complement strand
TTGTTTAGGTGACATACCAGTTAAGATAGCTTTTCGAGCATGAAGAATAAAGGTATTACAACCAACCCCTTTCATCTTTAGTATAAAATTATTTAAATAATCAAATTCTTCCGTGTCATCAAAGCCAATTCTAGTTTTTGCAGTAACTGGAATTTTACAAGCATTAACCATTGAATCAATGCATTCCGCAACAAGGTCAGGTTCTCTCATCAAGCAAGCACCAAACATATTTTTTTGAACTTTTTTACTGGGGCAACCTAAGTTAATATTAATTTCATCATAGCCCATATCTTCTGCAATTTTTGCAACTTCAGCTAACTCTGTTTTATCGGATCCACCCACTTGTAATGCTAAAGGTTTTTCTTCAGGACTGTAAGATAAAATTTTTTTTCGATCTCCATGAATTGCAGATTTTGTTGCAACCATTTCTGAGTACAGCATAACATTCTTACTCATCAATCTTAAAAAATATCGATCATGACGATCGGTACAATCCATCATTGGTGCTACAGAAATTTTTCTATTAATGTCTTTTTTAATATCCAAGAGGTTTACCCATTAATTTATCAGGTAACCAACTTACAATTTCAGGAAAAATACACAATATCAATATAGATAAAACCATCATCATCATAAATGGAAATGATCCCTTTAAGATTGTAGATAAACTTACATCAGGTGTTATTCCTTTAATTATATAAAGGTTTAATCCAACAGGTGGTGTTATTAAGCCTATTTCCATATTTATAGTGAATACAATCGCAAACCAATATGGATCAAAACCCAATGTAGTTATAACAGGTAATAATATAGCTGAAGTCATCACAATAACGGCAACTGGTGGTAAAAAGAAACCAGCAACAAGTAAAAACACATTAACCATTAAAAAAATCATCCACTTATTGCTACTTAATTCAATCATGCTTTGAGCAAGGGATTGCGTTACATAAAGTTGGGATAGTGTGAATGCAAAAAGATAGGATGCCGCAATAATAAACATTATCATAACACTCTCTTTCATTGAAATTTTAACAATATTCCATATTTTTTTAGGCTGATAAATTTTGTAAACAACTGCAATCATTACAAAAACTAAGAATGCACCAACACCAGATGCTTCAGAGGGTGTTGCAACTCCTCCATACAAGACATACAAAACTCCAACAATGATCGCTAGAAATGGAAAAATTCTAGGAAGAACTTCAAGTTTTTCTTTTAACGTTGGTGGCTTTCTATTTCTTAATAATTTTGATGCATTTTTATCAATGAAGTAACTGTGTATTAATGCCCACACAGCAAAAAGACTTGCCAACATAAACCCAGGAATAATGCCAGATAAAAATAGTCTTCCAATAGAAGTTCCTGTTGCCATACCATAAACAATTAAAACTATACTAGGTGGAATTAAAACTCCTAAAGTTCCTCCAGCAGCAATTGTTCCTGTGGCAATTTCATCTGAGTATCCTCTTTTTCTCATTTCAGGAATTCCCATAGTACCAATAGCAGCACATGTTGCTGGACTTGATCCGCTTAAAGCTGCAAAAATTGAGCATGCACCAATATTTGATATAACTAAACCACCTGGAACTCTCCATAACCATCTATCAAGACCAGTATACAAATCTTTACCCGCAGGTGAATGGGCAACTGCCATCCCCATAAGAATGAACATCGGGATTGATAGTAATACAAAAGAATTTAGTCCTGCATAAAAAGTTTCAGCAAATACATCTAACATTTGCAGTCCTTCGAAAGCAACCAAGAGAGTAATTGAAACAAAACTTAATCCAAAAGCAATTGGAATACCTGAGAATAAAACTATTAGTGTAAAAACAGCAACAATTATTGCAATCGTTAACGGATCCATTATTTAAAATCCTTTTCATCAAATAGTTTTATTATTTCAGCAATATACTGAAGTATCATTAAAATAGAACCTATTAGCATTGAGGAATATGGCACCCATAATGGTGGATCCCAAATAGTTCCTGTTGTGTAATTCTTGGTAAATGCTTCTTCAACCATCAAAAAACCAAAATAAAATAGAATTAAGAAAAAACATAAGCTTAATAATGAAGTAAAAATTTTAAGCTTAACAATATTTTTTTTAGACATAAAATCATATATCCATTCCATACTTACATGGGCTTTTTCACTTAAAACATAAGCACTACCAATAAAAGTAGACGCAACAAGCAGTATAGTCACTAATTCAGTTTGCCATGTAATAGCTCTTTGAAAAAAATATCTTTCAAAAACAAGCTCAACAATTACTAAAATTGATAAAATCAAAGCACCCACAGCAAAAGCTCCACAAGCTTGGGAAGTGTAATTACAAAATTTTAAATATTTTTTTTTCATAAAAAAAACCCCTATTTATTTTCACAAATAGGGGCTCTTTATATATTATTTTATTTAACTGCTAAAGCCATTTCCATAAGCTTAGCACCACCTGGTACTTGCTCTGCAAACGCTTTGTGGGCAGTTTTCTTTGCGATCTCAATCCATTCAGCGTGATCTGCAGCAGTCATATATACTAACTCAACACCAGCATCTCTATAAGCATCTTCAAATGTCTTATCAAGGTTAGCTACTTGTGCTGTCATATATTTTTCAGCTACTTTTCCAGCTTTCATAAGAGCTTTTTGTTGCTTAGAACTTAAAGCATCAAAAGATTTCTTAGACATAAGGATCGGCTCATACATAAACCATAGACCAAATTTTCCTGGAGGTGTTGCACATTTTACTTGTTCATAAATTTTGTAACTTACAAAACTTCCTGAACTAGTATTTGCACCAGTTAATACACCTGTTTGTAGACCAGTATAAATTTCTGAAGATGGCATACTTTGAATACCAGCTCCTGCACCTTCAAGCATTTGGTTAAATGCTTTTCCAGCTGCTCTCATTACTTGACCTTTTGCATCGCTAGGTTTTCTAATACATTTTGTTTTTGAAACAAAACCACCACCTAACCAAGCATCAGATAAAACAACTACACCTGCATCATTAATAATTTTTTTAATCTCAGTCATCATTGGAGATTTATTAAATCTTAAAGCATGATCATGGTTTTTAACTGTTCCTGGCATTAAAGTTGCACTAAACTCTGGGTGAAACTTTGATGCGTATCCCAAAGGGAAAGCAGATATATCTAATTGACCAGTAGTCATTGGTTTCCACTGTTCTTTAGGTTTGTATAAAGATTTTGCAGGGTAAATTCTAATATCGATGTCAACATTAGCTTTTTTTACTTCATCAGCAATAATTTGTACCATTTCATGACGTGGGTCAAAAGATCCATCAGCTCTAGGAGTTCCTGGCCATTGGTGACTTGCTTTTAACGTTACCGCATAAGCAGAACCAACAGTTGATAAAACCAAAACTAATGCCATAAAATATAAAGATATTTTTTTAAACATTACTCTTCTCCTCTATTGTTAATTAAGTGGTGCATTAAATTAAAGATATTGATAGGAGTCAAGACTACATAATTACAGTATAAAATATGGACGGTCCTTTAAAAAACCTATTAGTTCTTGACCTAACTAGAGTATTAGTTGGTCCTTATTGCACTATGATGCTCTCAGATTTAGGTGCACGCGTGATAAAGGTTGAAGCACCAGAAGTTGGTGACGACTCTAGAAAATTTGGTCCTTTTATTGAAGATTATTCAGCATATTTTATGTCACTAAATAGAGGAAAAGAAAGTATCGCTCTAAATTTAAAAAATGAAGATGACAAAAAAATATTCGATAAAATTTTAGCTAAAGCAGATATTCTGGTTGAGAATTTTAAACCAGGCACCTTAGAAAAATGGGGTTATGGTTGGAAAGATATTTGTAAAAAATATCCAAGATTAATTTATGCATCAGCATCAGGCTTTGGACAAACTGGTCCATTAAAAGAATTACCTGCTTACGATATGGTTGTTCAAGGTATGGGTGGGCTTATGAGTGTTACGGGTCAACCAAATTCTGAACCAACAAGAGTTGGTACATCTATTGGAGATATTACTGCAGGCTTATTCACAACTGTTGGAATTAATGCAGCACTTTATGATAGAGAAAAAACTGGCAAAGGAACTTTTATTGATGTTTCAATGCTAGACTGTCAAATTGCAATTTTAGAAAATGCTATAGCAAGATACCTTGCTAAAAATGAAATACCAAAACCAATGGGATCTCGTCATCCATCCATTGCTCCCTTTGAAGCTTTTAAAACAAAAGATAGTCACATCATTATAGCAGCTGGTAATGAAAAATTATTTGAAAAACTTTGTAATGTTTTAAATATTTCTGAAATATCTAAAGATCCAAAATTTAATACGAAGTCATTACGATCAGAAAATATGGATGATCTTAAAAAAATATTTGAAGATAAACTTATTGTTAAGAATACTAATGACTGGGTAAGTGAAATGGAAAAAGAAAAAATTCCATGTGGTCCAATATTTAATATTAAAGAAGCCGTTGAAAACCCTCAAGTTCAAGCAAGAAACATGATTGTTAAAGCACATCACAAAGTAATTGGAGATTTCAAATTAGCAGGTAATCCAATTAAAATGTCTAATTATAAGGATGAAACAACGCGTGGTGATATTCCAGACTTAGATGAACACAGGGAAAAAATCTTAAAGGAATTTAATAATTAACTGTTAGGTTCAGTTTCTTCTGCATCTTCTTTGGCAGTTTCAGCTTCAGCTATTTGATCTAAAGAAACCGCTGTCTCTTCACTAGCAACTTCCGTTTCTTCACTAGCAACTTCAAGTTCTGGATTAACTTCTACTTCAGGTTCTGCTTTTGCAGTTAATTCTTCTAAATCTTCTGGTGCAACTTGAATTTTTTCTGGAATTTTTCTAGCTCTTTTAGATGGTAAAATAGGTGTTCCACTTTTAGAAATTTCACCTTTGTACATACTTTCAAAATCATCACCGATAACTTCATCATCATCAGTACCATCGTCAACTTGCTCAACATGTTTTCTAAGTTTGTGAATAGCGCTATCTGTTAAGTCTGAAACTTTAATAGTTTCTTCTGCAATTTCTCTTAAAGATATAACTGTATTTTTGTCATTATCTCTATCAAGAGTAGGCTCAAGACCTGAATTTAATTGAACTGCTCTTTCTTTAGCAACCAATACTAATTCGTAAGGGCTTTCTACTTTATCTATGCAATCTTCTACTGTTACTCTAGCCATGCGCAGTATCTATACGGTGGTTAAAAAAAATCAAGGATAATTTTATAAATATTGAGGATTAAGCTTGTTCTTTACGAGGAATAACAACGATATTGCAATTAAAATATAAGATCCTGAAACTAAAGCGATTTGCTCAATAGAAAAGCTATTATCGATCAAAATTCCAAAGAGCGCTGTACCAAATGCAGTTGAAAATACCATTAATGCTGTTGTTAGAGCTTTAATGGAACCAATATATTTAACTCCATAAATCTCAGCCCAAGTAGCAGAACCTAGAACGTTTGCTAAACCGTTTGAAATTCCAATTAAACCTAAAAATACAAATGATGAAATTGATGAGTTAAAATAATAAAGCACAAACGTTGCAACTAATAAAGGAATGTTCATATAAATTATTAATTTTCGACTACTAAACTTATCAATTAAAAAACCTGTCAAAAATAAAGTCAAAACTGATAAAATTGAATACACCATAAAGGATTGAGCTATTACATAAGGCCCCCAACCTTTAGATGACACTATAAAAGATTGATAAACAAATGTACCCGTTGCAATCCAAGGCATCGCTAACATGCTTAAACATATGATATAAAAACGATAATCTTTTAACACTTCAACTCTCGTCCATTGTTTTATATCTTTAGTTTTAATATTTGCAGTACTAGATGTCTCTCTTGAATCTAATTTAACATTTTTAACTAATGAAACAATGACTATGGGTAAAATGATAATAACTGAAATTGAAATAGCTATCCAAATATTTCTCCAATCTATGAAAGTTAATAAAAAGATAATTAATAAGGGTAAAATAAATTCAGCTAACGATAAACCAAGCCAAGTTGTACTTAATGCGCGTCCCCTAGTCTTTTCAAAAAATCTTGAAATCGTTGTAGTTGCAGTATGAGACATTAGTCCTTGACCTGATAGCCTCATTAAGAAAATTGATAAAAATAAAAAAGCAACTGATGAGATTTTAGAAAATAAAAAACAAGAGATTGCTAATAAAGCAATGACATAAGATGCAAATTTTAAAATATTAAAGTCATCAATTTTTTTACCAACCCAAACGAGAATAAAACTACTTAATAGAGTGGCGGATGCGTAAATAGATCCAAACTGACCATGGGTGATAGAAAGCGCATCTCTTATGCTTGAATTAAACAGTCCTAGAAAAAAACTCTGTCCAAAACTTGAAAAAAATGTAAATATAAAACCAAATAAAATTACTTTAAAATTCAAACTTTTAAACATAGGAAATAGAAATTATGAGCAATGTTGCATTTATAGGTTTAGGTGTCATGGGTTATCCAATGGCAGGATATATATCAAAAGCAGGCCACAATGTAACTGTTTATAACAGAACTGCTGCAAAAGCTGACAAATGGGTTGCTGAATTTAAAGGTTCTAAAGCAGATACTCCTGCAAAAGCTGCTGAGGGTGCTGACTTTGTGTTTACCTGTGTTGGTAATGATAATGATTTAAGAGAAGTAACATTTGGCGACAACGGTGTCTTTAAAACAATTAAAAAAGGTTCAGTTTATATCGATAACACAACTGCTTCTGCAACAATTGCTAGAGAAATTTATGCTCATTCATTAAAAAGTGAATTTGGTTTCTTAGATGCGCCTGTATCTGGTGGTCAAGCTGGTGCTGAAAATGGTGCACTAACCGTAATGATTGGTGGAGATCAAGCAAACTTTGATAAAGCTAAAGACATTATTGATTGTTACAGTAAAAAAATGAAATTATTAGGTGGTGCAGGTAATGGCCAATTAGCAAAAATGGTTAACCAAATCTGTATTGCAGGTTTAGTTCAAGGTTTATCAGAAGCGATTAACTTTGGAAAAAAAGCAGGTTTGAATATGGAAGATGTAATTGAAGTTATATCTAAAGGTGCTGCTCAATCATGGCAAATGGAAAATAGATACAAAACGATGATTGATGATCAGTTTGAGTTTGGTTTTGCAGTTGATTGGATGAGAAAAGATTTAAAAATCGCAATGGATGAAGCTAAAAATAATGGCTCTCAACTCCCTGTAACTGAAATCGTTGATAAGTATTACGGTGAAGTTCAAGAAATGGGTGGAAACCGTTGGGATACTTCTAGTTTGATTAGAAGACTTAGTAAATAATCTATAATGCAACCAGCATACTACGAAGATTTTGAAGAGATCAAAAATAAGATTTGGTCAATGTTGGATAATGCTATCAAAGATAGAGGTTCTCCATTTAGAATTCCTGTATTTATTTGTGGTGGTCAAGATGACTTTGATGGAAGAATTGTAGTCCTTAGAAAATCAGATCGAGAAAATAATATTATCCAATACCATAGTGATATCAGATCAGATAAAATTGCTAAATTAAAAGCAAATAAAAATGCAGCAATGTTATTTTATGACAAGGAAGAGAAAATCCAAATTAGACTTAAAGTTGAATGCACCGTTAATCATGAAAATGATATTACAAAAAAGTCTTGGTTAAAAACAGGTCATATGAGTAGAAAATGTTATTTAGTAGATCATGGCCCAGGAACAGAATCTGATATCCCAACTTCAGGATTAAAACCTGAGTTAGATAATTTTGAATTTACTATGGAGCAAAGTGAAGTGGGTTATAAAAACTTTACTGTTATTCAATGTAAAATTAAAAGTATTGAGTGGCTTTATTTAGCAGCCAAAGGTCACCGTCGTGCTAGATTTGATTTGGAAACTAATAAAGATACCTGGTTAATTCCTTAAAATACTGACTTAGAGTATTTTTTCCAGTTATCTTGATAATGAACAGCATTTTCAGTAATTAACTTTACCTCTTCAGTTGATACTTGTCTTACAATTTTACCAGGTGAACCAACTACTAGAGAGTTATCTGGAATGACTTTATTTTCAGTGATCAGTGCATTAGCGCCTATGATGCAATTTTTTCCAATCTTTGCTCCATTTAAAATGACAGCACCAATTCCAATTAAAGAATTGTCTTCAATAGTGCATCCATGAAGCATTACTAAATGCCCTATTGTTACATTTTTTCCAATTTTTAATGGGTAGCCAGGATCGGTGTGCAATACGCTACCGTCTTGAACGTTTGATCCTTCACCAACATAAATATTTTCAACATCACCTCTTAAGGTAACATTAAACCAAATACTGGTATTTTTTTCTAAAGTAACATCACCAATGATAGATGCATTAGATGCAGACCAATTTTCACCTAAATTTTTAACTTTTTTATCTTCCAAATCATAAAACATAACTTATATATTATTATAACATGCCGTTAAAAACTCCAATATGTGATTTCGGACAAGCTGCTAAAAGCTTTGAATTAAAGTCCACTAATAACGAAATTATTAAATTAAATGACGTTAAAGGGACAAATGGAACTTTGGTTATGTTTATTTGTAACCACTGCCCTTACGTAAAAGCTGTTATTAAAGACATTGTTGAAGATTGTAAAAATTTAGAAAAGCATGGAGTAAAAGTAATAGCTATTTCAGCAAATGATCCGATAAATTATCCTGAAGATAGCTTTGAAAATATGATTGAATTTGCTAAAAAACATCAGTTTAATTTCCCCTATCTATTTGATGAAACTCAAAATGTTGCAAAAAGTTATGATGCAGTGTGCACACCTGATTTTTTTGGATACAATAATAA
>OOFR01000065.1_pt1 | contig 8973 bp, 10 predicted proteins | sample 1670661 | NCBI WGS metagenome assembly OOFR01 (sample SAMEA98170168, study PRJEB22522) | marine metagenome | biome: marine biome; feature: marine water body; material: seawater | place: Arctic Ocean | collected 05-Oct-2015 | depth 1 m | reverse complement strand
AATGGATCCAGTGTTCCAGCGTGACCAATCTTTTTTAACTTAAATTTTGATTTGAGAACATTTAAACAATAAGTTGAAGTGTAGCCTTTAGGTTTGTAAATATTGATCCAACCATTCATTTTGGTTCTAGATTAGTAGAAATTAATTTTTCAATATTTTCAGCATAATCAAATGATTTATCAAGAACAAACCTTAAATCCGGTAAAAATTTTGCTGACCAAGAACTCTTTACTCTTTTTTTAACTTCGTATGAAAATTGGTTTAAAGTTTTAAAAGCAATCTCTGATTTATCTCCAGAAAGAGGAATAAAATAAACTATAGCGTGTCTTAAATCTGGACTGACCCTAACTTCTGTAATGGTAATATTTCTTGTTGAAATGTCGGGAAGAACTATTTGATCTTTAATGAAAATATTGGCTATAATTTTTTTTAAATTTTGATTTTTTGTATTACTTGATGAATAGTTGATACCATGAAAATATATAATCGTTTTAGTCATTTCTAATTATGTCTTTAATATCTTTTCTTGAAGATATGCCTGATATAAATATACTTTCTAGCCACTCTGTAAGGAACCTATTTTGTTGCATTTTTTCATCATAAGATTGAATTTTTGATTTCTTTAAAAAAAATGGAATTGGTTTTTCACCTTGATAGGAGGTTACCTCAGCAAGTTTTGCATCCAGGCTTACCTGAATTCTTATAGTAAAATTATTAAGTGTATTTTCTCCAAGTTTACTCTGCTGGGCTTCAAGCAAAACTGTATGTTTTGTCTTGTTAAGAACTAAGAATTTTATATCTAAATGAGAAGAGTTCGGGTTAACCGTCTCAAAGGCATATTTATCTTGAGAAAATTTATCAAGGAGTCGAAAAAGCCTTAAAAAATTACCTTCGCAAATAGCAATATGATGTGAGGTTGTAGGCAAAGTTCTTAGCATTCTTAAATTCTATATTCTTTTTTAATCGGTGTATATTCATCACAAGCAGTTAAATAGCTATCAATAGACTTAGTTTCTTCCAAACAAAAAGCATTAATAGCTTCCCTAAAATCTTTTCTGAGCAAGAAGTGATAAGAGTTACTTTTTTTTGGCTCAAATCCTCTTCTTATTTTATGTTCACCCTGAACACCTGGATCAAAAAATTTAATACCTTTTTCTATGCAATAATCTATCCCTTGATAGTAGCAACATTCGAAATGAAGACTGTCTATATCTTTTGAGGCACCCCAGTGCCTTCCATATAAAGTATCCTCACCTTGAAAGCACAAGGATCCTGCAATCTTTTCACCGTCATGCTCTGCAAAGAAAAGAACAGGTTTTAACGACGACCTATGCTCATGAACTAACTTAAAAAATTCTATATTTAAATAAGGCGCCTGCATTCTTTCCGAGTAGGTATTCTTATAAAATTTATAAAATATTTCCCAGTCCTCTTCTTCTAAATTTTCCTTATCTTTGACTGTAAAAGATATATTAAGGCTATTTATTTTTTTTCTTTCTGTTTTTATATTTTTTCTTTGTCTCGATGTGAATATCTCCAGAAAATGTGCAAAGTCTGAATAGTTTCTATTATTCCAGACAAATCTATAACCACTTCTTTCTATAAAATCATTGCTTAAAAGAAGGTTTCGTATTTCTGGATTTGGGAAAAGTACGTGCCATGACTCAATATTTTCTTCTCTCATTAAGTCTTTTGTTGGGTTGATAAAATGTTTTTCATCAACAATGCCTTCGCAAATAAATTTTTTTGTTTCACAAGGTGTGAAGGGTATTGCACTTATCAGCTTAGGATAATAATTCCTACCAGCTCTATTTAGTGCGTATGACCACTGATGGTCAAAAACAAATTCACCCTGACTATTATCTTTTAAATAAAGAGGCATAAAACCTGAAAGCTTATTTTCATTAAATACGCTTAAATGTTTTGGTTGCCATCCTGATAAGCTCCCTACACACATACTTTTTTCTAGAGCATCAAGAAACTCAAATGAAATAAAAGGAGAATCTTCTTTACCTAATATCTTCTTAAGACCCTCTCCAGGAGCATCTGAAATATTTTCTAGAAATTTATTTTTTATAGTCATGTGAAGAAATTTAAAAAATATAAACCTCTGAGATAAAACCAATCACTGAGACTATTCCAATCCAGTTATTGAATTTAAACGAATCTAGGTATTTTTTATCAGCCACGAGTTTCATTTGATAGTATTGCATTGCGACAAGCGCAATCATTACCGGTATGAAGAATAGAGAAAATTCATTGATATAAGCTACAAGCGCAAGGGATGCGTAAAAAATATAATGGAGATATTTTGCGATAGTAATTGCATTGCTTCCCCATAAAATTGCTGAAGAGTTAACCCCAATCTTCTTGTCATCTTCAATATCCTCTAAAGCATAAATAGTATCAAAACTAATTATCCATGCCACGACCCCTAGATAAAGTATTAATAAAGATAAAGAAAAGATATCAGATTGAAGTGAATACGAAATAACAACTCCTGATCCAAATGTTATGCCTAAGACAAACTGAGGAGCTTTAATAAATCTTTTGGCCATTGGATATATCGCAATTAGAAGGGCGCATAAAGCCGAAATCTTTAAAGTTAAAGAAGGGGTTAAAAAAAGCAAGCTCAATGACAAAAAGCTAAGAAATATAAAAAATAACCAGGCTTCAAGCAAACTAACATCTCCAGTTGCGATGGGCCTTTTTGCAGTTCTCTTCACTAGCCTATCAAACTTGTAGTCACTTATGTCATTGATGACACAGCCGCAAGATCTAACTAGTATTGATCCTACGATAACAATTAATATATTTTTAAATTCTATGCTAGTTTCAAGTCCAGCAAGAAGAAGTCCAAGGAAAGATGGCCATAGCAAGAGAAATATACCAATTGGTTTATCCAACCTTGCTAGCTCAACAAATTTTTTAATATTTATACCCCTTTTTTTCTATTACTTAACAAGAAAAACTTCCATTACTGAAAAGGGAAGATCCTTAACAGTGTATTTAGTTTTCCTCCCCCAAAATATTTTCTTTTCATGTCTGAATGATGCATAAGCAACATTTTCTTTTATGAATATATCTTTTTTAAATAAAATATCTCCAAGCGGACTTTCACCCAATGTGCCTAGCTCAGCAAAACCTTTTTCTATAGTTGTATTTGGTATGATTGTTCTAGCAAAAACCATAGGCTTGGTATTTCCAAATAGTACAACCTCTCTCACCCTAATCTTTCTTGATTTAGAATTAATAAAAGTTTTATCTACCTTTTCAACATTAGCTACTTTATCTTGGATTAGCTCTAATCTAAATTTTTTTACCGACTTAATTCTTTTTGTTATTGGCCCTTTTTCAAGCAACCAAGATTTAGCTTCATCGCTAACTTGTAACTTAATATTATTAAAAACGTCCCATGATGATATTTGTTCGAGCTTCATTAATTAAACCGTTTAAATCTGATATTATACCGTCGAAGTTTTTAAAATTTAAAAGTTAATTTTTCTAAGATATTTAATATGGATACAGAATTTAAAAAGTTGGAATGCATAGTTTGTGGGTTAATTTATGATGAGGCTCTAGGGTGGCCTGATGATGGTATTGAGCCAGGAACAAAATGGGAAGATGTCCCAGATGATTGGCTATGTCCAGAATGTGGTGTAGGCAAGGAAGATTTTGATATGATAGAGATATAATGATTGAGACACCCAAGAACCTGACCAGAAATATATTACTAGGAATGTTTCTCGGTTTTTTAGTTGGGTCACTTTTCTTTTATTTAAATATTTTCCCTGAAAGCCTAATTACCTTTATAAAGGTTTATGTATTTAATTTAGGCAGCGCAATCTTTGTTAATCTATTAAAACTATTAATTGTTCCTCTAGTCTTCTTCTCGCTTGTTTCAGGAATTTCCTCCCTGACCAGCATGACAAGTTTAGGAAATATTACTTTTAAAACGATTACATTATATTTATCCACAACAGCAATTGCTGTAAGTCTGTCATTAATAGTAGGCTCAATATTTAAACCAGGTGCTGGGTATTCTTCAAATATAGCACCTCCAGAAAATCTTCCAGAAGGTCAGGGGATATACGAAACAATTCTAGACATCTTTCCATCAAATATTATTGAAGCCATGGCTCAAAATCAGATGCTAGCCGTAGTCTTCTTCAGCATCTTATTTGGCTTAGCTTTAAATAAAACAAACCATCTAACTGGCAATTTTAGTGAGGCGTTTGAGAAATTAAATACAGTATTTATGCAGCTTGTAATAATGATTATCTCCTTTGCACCAATCGGAGTGTTTTGTTTAATTGGGAAATTTGTTATCACTGATGGGTTGGATATTTTTCAAGAAGCATTTAAATATGTCATTTTATTAATCTCAGTTCTCATAATTCATGCCTTTATTACTTACTCTTTAATTTTAAAAATATTTACAAATCTTAATATATGGACCTTCTTCAAAAAAATGAAAGAAGTTGCAATTTTTGCCTTTTCTACATCATCGAGTGCCGCAACAATACCTGTAACATTAAAAACAGTTCAAGATGATCTTGGTGTTAATAAGAATGTTGCATCATTTGTAATTCCTGTTGGAGCTACTATAAATATGGATGGAACTGCGATCATGCAGGGAATGGCAACTATCTTTATTGCCCAGATGTCTGGTATTGATTTAACCCTTATTCAGTATGTCCAAGTGGTTATTTTGGCAGTAGTTACTTCTATAGGTACTGCGGCAGTTCCTTCTGCTGGAACTATTACCCTTGTTATTATTCTTCAACAGTTTGGCCTTCCACTTGAAGCTATAGGCATCATCCTTGCTGTAGATAGAATACTTGATATGTTACGAACATCAGTCAATGTTACTGGTGATGCAGCTATTGCTTGTATTGTGGCTGATTCAGAAGATCTTCTAGATAAAGATATTTTTAATAAATAGATTAAAGATATACGTTTTTTTTAATAATATTTTGATAGAATGCTTCTTTCAAAATTTTTGGGGTTACATTGTATGAATATTGCACTTTTCCCGCCTTTATTAGGCGTACTTGGCATGATAGCTGCTTTTGTAGTTTATTTGCTTGTTATGAGATATCCAGATGGAGAGGATAAGGTTAAGAAAATCGGAGATCAAATTCATGCTGGAGCATTAGCTTTCATGAAAACCGAATATAAATACTTAACTGTTTTCATTATTGTCCTTGTTATTTTATCTCAGGTTTTTCTTGGTACTGAGACTGCTATTGCAGTTGTGGTAGGAGCAGCTTGTTCTTCTTTAGCAGGATTTATTGGAATGTATGCTGCAACTAAAGCAAATGTTAGAACTGCAACGGCCGCCCAGAAAGACGGCGCAGCAGCAGCTTTATCTGTTTCATTCTACGGTGGATCAGTAATGGGGTTATGTGTAGCTTCTCTAGGCCTAATCGGTTTAGGTGGCTTATATTACTTTTATGCATTTGATGGTGGTTCGCACGTTCATGCCTTAGAGGGTTTTGGAATGGGGGCATCGGTAGTAGCTTTATTTTCAAGAGTCGGCGGAGGCATATTTACAAAGAGTGCTGATGTTGGAGCTGATCTTGTAGGCAAGATAGAAGTTGGAATACCAGAGGATGATCCCAGAAATCCTGGTGTTATAGCTGACAATGTTGGAGACAATGTTGGAGATGTTGCTGGAATGGGTTCAGACATTTTTGAATCATATTGCGGATCAATGATTGCTACTATTGCTATTGCATACACTATTCAATCTGCAGATTCTGCTAACTTAATGATGTTGCCTTTAGCGCTTGCCTCTATAGGTTTAATAGCATCTATCATGGGAATCTTTATCGTTAAACTCGCATCAGCCAAAGAACCTGCTAGTGCACTTAGATCAGGAACACTTTTAGCGCCTGTCATTTTTGTAGCCATGGCTTACTTTTTAATGCAGCACATGAGCCTTCCTTTAGAAGTTCTATATTGCGTTATCTCAGGAGCTGTTGGAGGCGTACTTATTGGTTTAATAACAGAATATTATACTGGTGGAAATCCTGTGAAAAAGATTGCTGAATCAGGAGAAACAGGGGCTGCAACAGTAATGATTTCTGGTCTTTCTGTTGGAATGCAATCTGTGGTAGTACCTATTCTTATTTTAGCTACTATTATTTTAGTCTCTACTTCATTGGCAAGTAGTGCTGGTATAACAGGAGTTTACGGTGTTGGTATAGCAGCTGTAGGCATGCTTTCTACTGTTGGAATTACCATGGCAATTGATGCTTATGGTCCAGTTGCTGATAATGCAGGTGGAATTGCTGAAATGTCAGGCATGGGCAAGGAAGTTAGAGATATAACTGACTCATTGGATGAGTTAGGTAATACAACTGCAGCTATAGGAAAAGGTTTTGCAATTGGGGCGGCAGCATTAGCAGCCCTTGCAATTATTTCAGCCTATTCAGCTCAAGTTTCTCTAAAATTTGGTGATGCTTTCTCTCTTTCTCTTACAGATCCCATGGTTCTTGTAGGTATGTTTATCGGTATATGTATACCTTTCTTAATATCTTCAATAACTATGACAGCAGTTGGTGATGCTGCATTTGAAATGATTAATGAGATTAGAAGACAATTTAGAGAAATTCCAGGATTAATGGAAGGTACTGCTGATCCAGATTCAGAAAAATGTGTCCAAATTGCTACTGAAGCGGCGCTTAAGAAAATGATGTTACCTGGTGTTATAGCTGTTGCTATGCCTGCGGTAGTTGGTTTTGGTCTAGGTGCAATTGCACTTGGAGGCATGCTAGCTGGTGGTCTTTTAGGTTGTGTAGCTTTAGCTTTATTTATGGCTAATGCTGGTGGAGCATGGGATAACGCTAAGAAATATGTAGAAAAAGGTAATCTAGGTGGAAAGGGTTCTGATACTCATTCTGCTGTAGTAGTAGGAGATACCGTTGGAGATCCATTTAAGGATACCTCAGGACCTGCAATGAACATTTTAATTAATGTAATGGCAATGGTTAGTCTTGTTATATCTTCACTTTTACCACTTAACGGTATTTTCTTTTAAGAATCTTAAAACTTATATGATCCAGGGATACCTCTCTGGATCATATGTTAAATTATAGAATGCATAAAAATATCCTTATCATTGGTTATGGAGATATTGGAAGCAGGCTAAAATCATACCTCGATAACTGCAATATCTCCTTATATACTCTCAGTAGAAGTGCTGTTGAGCAAGATAATGTTTTTTCATATCAATGGGATTGGCTTTCAGAAAAATTATTTGATCTGAACGATATAGATTTTGATTCAATCATTATCATCCCAAAGCCCAGCGAAAGAAATGAAGATGGTTATGTGGATGGCTTTATAAAATCAGTTTCTAATATTGAAAAATCATTAGCATTAACGCGATATAAAAAAATTATAGCTATATCCTCTACGAGAATTTATGGAGCTGATCAAATTGGAATTTTAAACGAAGAAATTATTCCCATACCTTCAGATTATAGAGGAGCTATTATTGAGGAATATGAAGAGCTCTTGAAATCTCTTTTCAGGAGTAAACTAACTATTTTAAGATTCTCAGGTTTGTATGACGAAAAATCTATAAAACAACCATTCAATAAATTACATAGAAACAACGCCGCCAAGGCTATTAAATTTTTTATTGATGCTGATGATGAGTCATTAGATCCGAATACCTTCAATTGCTCTGAAGATATGAATTTAATACTTTCTGAGAGATGTATTGATAATTCAAAATTAAAGAGTTTTGGGCTGCTATTTGAACAATTTACCTAGCACTTCAACATCAAGACAAATACAATAAACATATGACAAATAGCATGACAGGTTTTGGATCTTCAAGGTATTCTGAGAAGGAAATAGAGATTTATTGTGAAATTAAAACAGTTAATCATAGATTTCTTGAGGTATCAACAAAGCCTAATGACCTTAACAATCAGCTGGATGTCTTTGTAAGAAACTCTCTATCAAAGAAATTACAAAGAGGAAGCGTTGATGTTAGATTTAGATTAAATTTTCCTTCTACAAATTATTATAGCGTTAATAAGGCCTCATTAAAGAACCTGATGGATTCTATAAAAGATATCCCAAATATCAATACTGACAATATTAATTTTTCTGATATTAAGGACATGCCTGGCATTGTTCAGTCAGAAAATAAGATATCCATTGACCAAAAACTAATAAAAAAAGTTTTTATTGAATCCTTAAATCAACTTCTGTCTAGTAGACTATCAGAAGGTTCAAAAATTAAAAAAATCTTTTTATCAAAGATCAGTAATATTGAAAAAAGTACATCAAAATTATCGAAGCTTAATAAAGACTTAACAAAAAAACGATCTGACAATCTAAGAAGAAAAATTCAAAATCTTACTAAGAGTTTAGATAGTTCTAGATTAGAACAAGAGGTCGCTATATTAGTTTTAAAGCATGATGTTGCAGAGGAAATAGAAAGAATTAATTTTCACTCTGTCTCACTAAGAAAAGAACTCTCCAGCTCAAAATCCAGCGGGAAAAAGATTGATTTTATCCTTCAAGAGTTGTTTAGAGAAACGAGTACTTTATCTGTAAAATTGGATGAACCAAAATATAAACAAATCGCATTAGATATGAAACTTTCTGTAGAAGAAATGCGAGAACAGGCACAAAATATTGAATAAAGAAAGAAAAGGAAAGCTCTTCGTTATATCGGCTCCATCGGGAACGGGAAAGTCATCTTTGATTAAATATCTTACTGAATCATAGTTCGGTTCATGCTTAAAGTTTCCTATAGTCATAAACGATACTCTCTCTTCGAAAACAGGTAATTTATCTATTTCATCTTTATTTAGCCGATCTTGATTAAAAGGAAGGTAATGCAGCAAATACGATGGGATATTAACCTCTGAAGTAAGCAATTTCATCTCGAACTCGGAGATTATCAACGTTAAGTCAAACCTATAACCAGCGGCAACCTCTCCTTTT
>OOFR01000064.1_pt1 | contig 9029 bp, 3 predicted proteins | sample 1670661 | NCBI WGS metagenome assembly OOFR01 (sample SAMEA98170168, study PRJEB22522) | marine metagenome | biome: marine biome; feature: marine water body; material: seawater | place: Arctic Ocean | collected 05-Oct-2015 | depth 1 m | reverse complement strand
ACATTACTTTTAGATTTAAGTCATTGTCGTACCACCTGCACGAAACGCACGAAACCCACCCTGTAAAACTATATATCATTGATAACATAACGCAAATCTCAATAGGAGATTAATCTACAACAACGGCTACCCCAAGAAAAAGCAATAGATATTTAGCCGAACTAGAAGCGGATAAAATAGTTAAATCGGCATCAACAACAAAAGAAAGTAGAAAATTAAAACATAAATCGCGAGAATTATTTAAAGTATCAGTAGTACAAGAAGATAATCATATTAAATCGAGCACTAGTTACCAGCGGGTAACACAACCAGCAACGCAATCCGAAGCAGATATAAATATCACAGCCGCTAATTGCGAAGTAAACATAGATAACGAGGAACCTCACGCAGCGATAAATAATACGCACAATATAACTATGGCGGATAATAATGATACAATTCAGGAACTAGTAGATCAGTTGCAAGCGCAACCACAATTAGATAACGAAATAGACGCAGTACAGAGAAATTTAATATTAAACATAGTAACTAAAATGAATCAAATGTTAGTAGCCCAACCAGCAGTAAATAATCAAAGAGAAGAAGCCCAGCCGGTACGATTATCACTTAAGCAGGCCAGAGATCAGGCCGCAGAAGGGGGTATACAGTACCAACCCCTGAGCACTGGAGACCTATTTCCGACAAAATGGTCAAATGTACAGGAAAGTGGTCCGACCATAGCTCACATCAGGCAGGTCGAAGACTATTTTACTTTACAAGGTTATACCAGTTTCCAGCAACAAATGCCGTGGTTCAAAGCGTCATTAGCGAAAGAGGCACGCATTTGGGTTGAAGAAAAAGAACCTTCACTCACCAGCTGGAACCAAGTAAAACGCGAATTTATTAAACACTGGGACAACGCACCCTGCGAACATATAGCCATTCAAAAGTACAGAAACATAGAATGGGACGGAAACGAAACAGCGGACGAATACCGCCGAAGAATTTCCAAACTTGCGAAAATACTAGGTTATGATAACAAGGAAATACTAGCACAATTCCAATTCGGACTTCCGACACCGGTTAAACTGTTCTTCGAGTCGAACAAACCATCGAACATTGACGAAGCAGTGCAGAAATTGCAAGCCTATGCTGACATTTACAAGCTGGGCGTGTACAAAAAACCGGAGCTAGCACCTTTAACACCTAGCGTAGAACAATACAGGGAACTACTAACACAACTACTACCACTAGGGAAAAACTTTAAAGAGCAGGAAAATAAAGCAGTAACATTCGATAACAACAAAGCAGACAGGGGGAGACTTCCGTACAAACGCGAACGCAGGGATAGTATTTCAGAAACACCTACTAGAGGTAGATCCACTAGCAGAACACGCTCAGTAGAAAGACGATTCAATAGATCGCCAGGACACGAGCGCAGGGGCACACAATATAACACGTACAATCAAACAACAAACCCAGCCCCCACCTATAGAGTTCCGCAACAGACCTATAGCAACCGAATCACGCAAACGCAAGCGCAGGCATACAAACCGATATACGGACGTAACGAGATAGGATACCAAACAATGCCGCAGCAACAAAATATAAGGCCGTATAACACCAACAGGCAATGGCAACAACAGCAAACAATGCCATATGGAAACAGCTACCAGCTCAGGCAGCAAACTCCGTTTGCAAACCAACAAAGAGCAATAAGCTATTCGAACAACAGTAGAAAACAAACACCGGTTTACATCCGAGTAAACAGGAGCTTTGACAACTACAATGCCAACCAAAACGGTAGACAGCAATACAATGCAAGTCAAACGAACAAATGCCATGGTTGCGGATCAATCCAGCATTTCGTAAGAGAATGCCCACTAAGATCTGGCAAAATGGGACAGAACCAAAGCCAGTACCATTTTTAAGAAGACAGTCTGAAATCCAGTACCATTCTGTCTATAGAAATAACAATATAAGTAATAGTAGATACTACGAAACATTCAGGAATAATAACATATACAGAAATAACGCAAACAATAGATTTATGCAAGTACGACCAAGCAGATATGTAAGAGATGTAAAAACAACATCTCGCGGAGACAGTAGTCCACGCAATATGCAACAGCGAGCATATCACATATCAGCTTACCAAGAAGAACAAAAAAGGCAAATAGCGAACATCTTAGAGCGAAATAACAAATACAACAATAGCAAAAACAACAAACGTAGAATAGTCAAGACAATAGAGAAAATAATAAATCCAACAGAGGATACAGTAACGATTAAACTGAACCCAGAATCATGTACTATGCAAGTGACATTTCCAGACGGAACGAAATTATCTTGTCTAGTAGATACTGGGGCGGCCGACTCCATTGTGTCGGAAGGTTTAATCAAACGATCAAACTATTTAAGCAGCCTACCACAAACAAAAGAGAATTCTGGAAAGCGTTACATTACAGGAAATAATGAAGCAGTATTTAGCGATAGAACAATAGCTTTTGATTTCACAGTACAAGGACAAAAATTAAGCACAATAGCACACATCCTACCCACATGTGGAAGTTTTGGAATGATTTACGGATTATCATCAATGCAAAGCGCAAAAGCTAAAATCGATATTAGTAACAACCTATTAAAACTAAATACTAAACAAATACCATTAAGGCCAAAACAATACATCACACTAAAACCAGGAGAAAGCAAAATTATACAACTATCAGGAGCAATACCGAAAAGCTTAGACCAACTATCAATGATAATGTCATTTTCAGCATATGCAAAATCGACAAAACCACCAGAAAGCATGATATCGATACAAGGAAAAAGTGTAATTATATGTCTGACTAACACATCAAAACGCAAACAAATAATAAAACCAAACAAAGTATTAGGATTTTTGAAAGTGAACTCATTATTAGAAAACACAGAGGAAGATTCATGTAAACATATCGATCTGCCATTAGCAAGCAACAGTAAACAGAAGCAGGATACGCTAAACACGAGCACAGTATCATATACTGATAATAAACGCCATGATTACGGAGGAGCGTGGAAAGCCGATATAAGCCAATTAGAAGAGGCAAGCCACCTAATCAAAGGCGCACCAATTAAGCCGGTAAATAGACATATTACCACGCAAATGAGCAAACTAAAACAAAAACGACTGGAAGAATTATCTATCTTAGAACAAGATAACCCAGATCTATATTTATCAGATGAAGAGATACTACGCAGAGACATACCTATGAATGATTCTCTGCTGAGCAACAGAAACAAAGAAAAACTAATGGCAATAATATTAAAAAACGCAAAGGCATTTTCCTTATTCGGAGAAGTTGGGAAATGCGACAGTTCAGAAGTATCAATAACACTTCAAAATGACGAACCATTTTTTGTAAGACCATTTAGATACTCAGAAGATGATAAACTAGTTATAAGACGAGAAATACAAAAAATGATAGCACAGGGCGTACTGGTAAAATCACCAGCAACCCACGTGAGTCCGGTACTTCTTGTGAAAAAGAAATTAGATGATGGCACGATGAAATATCGAATAGTAGTAGACTTCAGAACGCTCAATCAAAAACTACTAAAACCCATCTATGCTCAAAACTTAATCCAGGACGCGATAAACAAAATCGGCGAAAGCGGAGCAAAATATATAAGTTTAATTGATCTAAAGGAAGCGTACCACGCATTAGTTTTGGATAAAAATTCAAGGAAATACACAGGGGTAATACCTTATTATGGACATTGCTCACTTACATACCAACGTCTACCGATGGGATTATCGATAAGTGGAGCCGAATTCACAAACAAAATTCTAGAAATTTTAGACAAATTACCAGACTACCAAGATTATTGTTGTAATATTTTGGACGATTTACTAATATACTCAGAAACACAAGAGGACCATATAAAGCACATGTCAAACATCATTAAACTATTTAACGAAGAAGGACTAAAAATAAGTCCTAAGAAAACAAAGGTAGCCCAGCACAAATTCAGTTATATGGGATACGAAATCACATTTAACAAAGCGGGATTACCAGTAATCAAAATAGAAAAATCTAAAGTTCACGCGATAACACAATTATCAAAACCAAAAACGCCTAAACAAGTTAGATCATTTATAGGCATGATACAATACCTAAGCAGATTCCTACCACGATTAAACATATCCTTAATACCATTATACGAACTAACTAAGAAAACAGTACCATTTAAATGGACGGATAAACATCAAGAAATTTTTGAGAAACTAAAAGAAGCAGTAACAACAGCACCAGCTGTAAGTTTACCGACCAGAACAGGAATATATATTCTGGAAATTGATTCATCTAGGGAAGGAACAGGAGCGGTACTAAAGCAAATGCAAAACGGTACAGAACGCATAATAGCATTCAATAGCAAAAAACTTAGCAACGCAGCACAAAACTATTCAGTATCAGAATTAGAACTGACAGGTATTTTAATAAACCTGCAGTGCTTCAAAACATTACTAGGGAACAGACATTTCTATGTAACTACAGATCATAAATCATTGCTAGGATTGCTGAAAAGCAAATCAGCGCCACCAACAGCGCGTCTAGCGAAACTTGTAGAAAAACTACTAGCTTTCGATTTTTCTCTTAGTTATAAGAAAGGATCAACATTAATAGTAGCAGATTATTTAAGCAGAAATTTAATTGACACAGACGACCCAAATAGCAAAGCAACCAAAATTGCGTTTCTAGAAATGAGCAAAGCACAAGCGGAAGCTACACTAGATTCATTGCTAATTGACGATAAACAAGCAATCAGCGCGTTAACGAGATCACAAGCCAGACAACAAAATATAACGGTACCAGCAGTACACAAAATTAACCAGAAAATAGATTCAACAGCAACCGATAATAAGATTAGCCAACCTAACGATAAAATAGACAAGAACGGACAAAGCGCACCTAAAACAATAGTAAACGAAGAAAGCACAATGACCAGATTAAGGTCAATGAATAAACATATTCCACCAGAACTTTGGCCAAATCAAAACGAACAAACAAATAAAACCGAACTAACAAAAACACAAGCCAGACAGAGTAATTATCTATTCCAATTACCAATACCAGAAAAACCAATCAGTAATGCAGAATATGAACAAACGCATGGAATAACAGGAGAAGAAGATACTATAAAAGCAATAATGAAAACAGATGAAGCACATATAGACACAGAAACTCAACTTGATATAGAAAAACATTTGCTACAAACAAATGGGTTATACATAAAAGAAGTAATCAACCAACCAGACGAAAATGCAATCACAGAGGAAACACAACAATTATTTTCAAAAATAGGAAAAGCAAAACTGTATTCATACCGATTCAGCAAGCAAAAGGATATTAATCCACTGCTTCGAATAATAGATCAAAGACACTTATCACAGTATAAAGTAGGATTTTCGAAACAAAAACTAACAACCGAAACAAAGGAGGACAGAAGATACGGTCCAATATACAATTACTTACTAAGCGGAAAAATGCCAAAAAAGCAATTAGATACAGAAAACATTCTAGCAACAGCAGATAACTATTTCATATACGACGACGCACTATTTTACTATGAGATGGTGAGTGACAACACGGATATGTCATATAAATTATGCATACCAAAATCACTAACCAGATATATTCTCGACACCTACCACAGACAAAATATAGGTGCACATTTGGGAATTACAAGAACGTATTCAACTTTAAACGCAAAGTATAGAATACATGGTTTATACCGCTCAATAGTAAATTACATAAAATCATGCGAAATTTGTCAGCAACGACATATGAAGGTCGCGGATAAAACAATCATATTTCCGCGAGAATTAAACGCAGAAATGAGACCATTTCAGACTTTCAGTTGCGATTTACGCAACATGAACACGTCAAGCGGAGGGCATAAATTTTTATTTGTGGCCGTGTGTGAATTAACACACTACATAGAAGCAATTCCGATCAAACAAGCAACAGCCAAATCGATAGCGAACATATTATTAAACAAATTCATTTTCAAATACGGAAAACCCGAAATGATACTTTTTGACCTAGCAAGATATTTTTGCAGTAAAATCATGGCATATCTTTCAGAAGCCATTAACTTCAAAATTAAATTCGTATACAAATCTCAACATCACGCGTCCCGCGTGGAACGCTATATGAGATCTATAAAAAACGTATTAATAACAAATTTATCAGGTAAAATGGACCTGTGGCCTTGTTTCATCGACGCATCAGTGTATGCTTTAAACACATTTAAAAGCCCAGCGCTAAGCAATTATTGCGCATATGAATTAGTATTCAAACAATCACCGAGCACGTTCGATGATTTCAACCTACAACCAGTAGCAGGAATATGCAAAGACCTAAATGAATACATAACATTAGTAAAAAGTAAATTCGAAATAGCAAGACAAAACGTAAACGATTATCAAAAGAAAAGACAAGACCGACAATTTATGGAATCTGCACGCGAATACACTCACAGACCAGTAACTACGGGTCAGTTAGTACTCTTGCTCAATCCTGAAAATACAGAAGTATTCTCGAGCGAAAGTGCAGCCATAAAGATGGAATACGTTGGTCCATATATAGTAGCAGGCAGAGACAAATCTGCGATATTTTTGGAAAAACTGGACGGTACATATGTAGCCCACCCAGTATATGCACAGAGAGTAAAACCAGCGTCAATATTAACTAAAGAAGGAAAGGTTCTAAAAACAAAGAACGACGTAATAACCTATCTAGAAACCAGAACAGATTTAAGTGCCGCAATGCTACAAAAAGCATTAAACGGCGGACTATTAAAAGTAACAGATACCGATGGTATCGTAGCGGAAAAAGACAATAGTCTCATGACAATAACAAAAAGAAACAAAAACAGCGAATTACCAACGAATTGGGAAATACCACAAGTAGGGAGACCACTAGCAACATTAAATGAACAAGAAAAAGAATTAAATGCGAAAAGACAAAACGCAGCTTCCATAGGGAAAGCAGGAACACATGAAATTACAAAAGCACGATTCAAAGACAGCAAATTACAAATACTACTCAAACATGAGAACGATAATACAGGAAAAAATTCATTCTGGGTACACATGGAGGAATCAGTAATGTACGAGAAACTATTGACACAACTACAGAATAACACGATAAAATTGACAGGAACACCCATGAAAAATAAATCAAAAGGAAATAAAACAATACCAGAAAGTGAGAGAAATCACTAAACAAAACAAAGTAATAAGAATACAAGGAAAAATACGGATACGGAATAAACGTTGAGAGGGCATCATATTGCAAACAAGATGCCAGATAACGAACAAAGACAAGAACATGAAGCAATTACCAATTAAGGTACAGAGGAACACACTAAGGAGATAAAGATAAGGAATTATAGAAATAACCCCTACTGCGAGAGAATCAGAAAGGGAGGAACAGATAACATATCGGACTAACCAAAAAGTATAAAGTGCAAAATACGCCAAAACAAATTAAACGCAAAAACAAAAACCAATGAAATAATGCCTGACAGAGATAAACATAGTCACGTATTACTAACGGGTTCGATAACTAAATAAAATAACACACTCAAAATAACAATCAAAAAACCTAAACATCATTAATCATTAAACAACCAAAAACAGAAACGATGAACCAAAACCTAAACGGAACTAGAAACAACAGAGTCATACTTTCCAACATAAATTAACGCGACTCTCAAAAATCCGCATAAAATTAGCCTATAGTAAGGAATCGCACATACATTATAGAACCAGAGGGAAAATCAATATACATTAACGATAACAAATAGATGCGCATGCACAAGATCGACCAATCAAAGCAGATTGCACCTTCGCGAAGTGCAGCCCTGCGGGGTCGGGCGATGTTTACCAGACGCATCATTATAAACCCTAATCAATTTCAGAAAATACGACCAAGATTAATATTAAAACAAGTATCAACGAATCAAATAAGACGGATAACAGATAAATATACTAAGGAAGCATACGAAATACGCCAATAACTAATATACAGGATTCTTACAGAAAAATATAATATAAATGAATTAATCGTAAGCAAACGGTCAACAGAACTATAATAAATAAGAGCAACGGAAAACGGATAGAAAATCGCAGAACGATTTACGCAGCGGGAGGCAGAGCCTTACGCAATCTTGATTGATTGATTGCCACATCTGACTTCCGGCTTGCCCTGATGATTACGTAATCTGACAACAGATGTGCGAATCATTATCAAACCTGTTCTGCCGTTTAGCACGATTGATTAGTAAATTTTAGCGAAACATAATTAAGATAATATAAAGTAAACGCGCATAAAAATTAAGCACCTTCCATATACAAAAAAATACTTATAAAAATAAAATTATTTTTGTTTTATGAAAATGAAAATATAATTCCGACTAAGACCGCAAACGCACACAAAAGGAAAGCGAAGGGGGATATGAAGAGAAATATAAAGCTACAAAAGAGACACGCATATATTACAACAGCTAATGAGATGCGCGCAACGTACAGCTACAACAGTTCCACATATCATTACCACGCTCAGCCAGCGAAATGCGCGTCATAAGTTCAGAAGTAGAGCTACACAAAATTAAGCTCTCATCACCTACAGGAAATGTTTTTATGAAACAAAACATACCAAAAACATATGGGAAGAAAACATAACTTTAAATACAAATTAGGTATAAAAACAACTTTAATCTTAAAAAAGGAGAAATACATACACGGATTAGTTATATATAAAAGCAAATATCAAGAACGGATAAAGTAAGCTTACTTACTTTAAAATGAGGAGACGAAAGGAAGAATAAAATATACAGAAGAGAAAGTTTTTTTTACAAAACGATTGGGGGAACCTCATTTCCCACGGCGGGCGGCTACATCCCGTCCGCTGCGGACAACGGTTCCTTCGCCTCGGGAAATACGAGATTTTCCGGGAACGACTCTTTCAGGGTCCTCGAATTGACCCATGCTTTTGACG
>OOFR01000057.1_pt1 | contig 9332 bp, 8 predicted proteins | sample 1670661 | NCBI WGS metagenome assembly OOFR01 (sample SAMEA98170168, study PRJEB22522) | marine metagenome | biome: marine biome; feature: marine water body; material: seawater | place: Arctic Ocean | collected 05-Oct-2015 | depth 1 m | reverse complement strand
CGAAGGCACAGCCGGTAGTTTCGCCGGGCTGACAGGGGTCAAAGACCTGTTCGAAAGCGCATTCTTCATCGGTTGCACCAACCCCAAGGGCGCATTCCTGTGCGCCTTTGACTTGGAATATTTCTACCAGCGGTTCGCGCTTTTGACGCAGGCGCCAGTCAGCCTCGCCATATTCCTGACCATCCCAGGTGTATCGAGAATAGGTTAGCCCCCAAGCCTTGTTAGGGTTGTGGGGCATGGTCAGAAAGTCACAATCTTCGATACAGTTAGCTTCAAGTCCCTTCCACAGTTCAATGGCATTGGGTACATCCAAGCTTGAAATAGCGCGTTCAGGCACTGTATTGGAGCGGAAAATAACATTGCGATGGTGCTTGCCCTGATCCGGCATTCCCGGCGAGAACTCATAACCAATTAGCGTGGTCAATTCACCCGGCTCATAGTACTTGTCGGCAAGGTTGATATAGCGAGCCCAATCGGAGGCAGTGTTTTTAATACATCGCTCGAAGGCGCCATCGCCAAACTTACAGGTCGGAAAAGAGCCTGGGGTAAGAGGCTGCCGAGTTGTCTTTTGATAGACACCGGCTGGCTTTGATGGGTCGCCAGGGGCTGCTGTGCCACGAGCATTCGCCGCTAGGATTTGAAAAATCTTTGGGTTGGGCTCATTTGCTAGCCAGCAGGCGGCACGCTCAGCCAGAGACAGATTTGAGTCGCCGCAGTGGGTGCGAGTGCCGAAGCCTTCGGCATGATCGGTGATCGCCACAAAGTCCAGTGGCCGACTGAGCTGCATGATCTCGCCACCGGCGACGGTTAGTGGTTCGCCTTTGGCAAAACGGTAGGCGTCGTCAATACTCAGCGAGTTACCAAACAGCGTGGCATCAAAACTTTCGGTGGTGTGCACATGCAATTCACCCCAGTACAGATTCATATCTGGGTTAGGTGCCGCCTGATAAGCGGCTGCCTGTGGAGCAGGTAATGTTATCCGACTATCATCTTGCAAGGCGTAATCGCGGCCTGCGCTAGCCGGCCCATTTTTATCCGCTGATTCCTGCAAAGGTATCAGCAATTTAACCCAAACAAAGCCAATGGCCACAAGCAGAAAAACAATAAGTACCAAACCGATTTTCTTAAACATACAATATTCGCTCTTTTATTCGCTCTTTTATTAGACCTGCAAGACAGAATTACACGTTCATATAATACGCTAACAGTTGGCCCTTTCGGTCTATTAGGTTAGCTTCAGTCAACTTATCGTAAAAGTAGTAGCCCGTGCTGAAAACACCACATGGCCGACAGCCCCCCCAGCGCATAAACCGGCACTGGTAACAGACGCTCCTGCCAAGGTAATAGCCGCCGTTTGACCGACTGCCAGACACCCAGCAATAGCAGAATAAAGGTAATTTGACCCAGTTCTATGCCGAGATTAAAAAACAGTAGGCTCAAGGCTACACTGCCCTGAGGCAGACCGACCTCAGCTAATGCTCCCGCAAAACCCATGCCGTGCAGCAGACCAAAACTACCAGCCAGCCACCAAGGGTAACGGCGGAATAATCCACCTTTGTCACTGCGGCCAAGCTCTAATGCCAAGATAAAAATACTCAGGGAAATGGCGAATTCCACCAGAGACACCGGATAACTTAAAAACCCTAGCGTCACCAGTGAAAGGGTAATACTGTGGCCCAGCGTAAACGCCGTAATGGTGCCAATTAATCGCCACCCTGCCCCTGCCCCAACCAGTAGCAGCAACCCAAAAACAAACATCAGGTGATCAATACCGCCCCAAATATGCTCTGCTCCAAGTACGGAGTACTCAGTCATTATTTGCCTCTGGATAGGCTCAATCGGCACTCGAAACTCCGAGTTTTCTGCGGTTAGCACCTGTTGGTAACTGCGGCCATCGCGAAGGTTAAGTATGACCATGGCCGACACCCGATTGGCGGCCAGCCCAGAAATTCCAAAGACTTGACCAATCAGGCCTTGGGTATCAGACTGATCGCAGAGTAGCTCCCAGCTAGACACAATCCCCGTACCCTCGGTCCGCGGCGTACTCTCAGCTTGGGTCTCACAGCCCTCGGGCCAGATAGGCCGCAAGGGAATATTGCTGGCGGTCTTGACTGGGGTCTTCCAAACCACGTTGTAAGACTGTGTCGAGACTTCAGACACCTTTAATAGCGAGGGCGCAAAAAGATGTGCCTGCGCGGTATGAGATAGTAATAACGATGCGGCTATACTTACCGTTAATCGGAAGAAATACCTCACTGTCTCACCTCATATTCAGAGCGCAAAGCCGCCATAGCAGTTTGCAGAGCTCGCTCACGCGCACTGACTTCAAGACTGTATCGTAATTGGCGTGTCACCTCGTCTAGGCGTGCACCTCGACCCTGCTCGATAGCGCTGATCCAGAGATAATGCCACCCGAAAGATGAACGAATGGGTCCATACCATTGACCCACCACAGGGCCTAATTTGGCTAGGTCTGACATAAATAGTGCCCCGAAGTTACGGGTCAATTGCTCGGCAGTCTGTGCTTGAAATTCATAGCCTGACATAAAGGGAGAGCTTAGGTACCTTGCGGTTCTAGCCGTTAAGCGCTGGTCTTGAATGGTTTTGATAACAGGGTAAAGTTCGGCTTTGCGCTGTGGATTAATAAATACATGGGCAAACGAATAGCGCGGTGAGCGATAAAATTCATGCTTACGCGCAATGAACTCTGCGGCGATTTGGGTCTCGGTTACTGCAATGGGAGGATTAATCGCTAATAGTCGTTTTTTCATTCTTTCAATCAATCGCCTTTTAACAACTTCGTCCCCTAGATGGAGGCGCATATCCAGCGCTACCTGAAATAACTCGGCATTACTTTTGTCTGTGTCGACATCCAGAAAACGCATATTGCGAATTAGCTGATCAAAAACAATGCTGTCATGCAGGTGAAGATGAAGCTCTAGGGCGCGTTGAAATAACAAGTCACGGTCCAACTCATCGGCGATCATTTTTGTTTTTTGTTTAATTGTAGGCAGATTGCCAAAGCGGGTGAGCCACTGCTGTTGTAAAGTGTTCTCTGCTGACTCGCTCAGCGGACCGATCACAGTTTTGGGTTCGGGAAATACTATGGCTTGAACCTGATAGAAAACGACCCCTACAATAAGGAAATGCAGCCATGGCCTGTTCAAGCGTGCTTTCAAGGCTTGTGTGCCCCCTATTTGTCGGATATCACTGTTGCTCGCGAATCACGTGAGTCGGGATGGGCTTTCGGAATATGAAATATGGTACCGCAGCACATCAAGATTCTTTATTTTTTTTAAACAGTAAAACTGCTTAATAAATCAAAAGTAGCGGCGGGATTAATGTAAATCCTCCCCCGATAAAAGTAGCGATTATCGGCATATCAGTTTTCTTCTTGCCCAAGTAATAGGACAACGAAATCATAGATAGGAAATAGACTCCTACAATCCAACCCCAGAATGTCAGATTTATATCCATAGAGTCACCTTAAATTAGAGTTAATAAATTTCAGATTGGCAGTAATTATCATAATGCATGGCTCGACTAAACCCATTGGCCTCATCATTAATTTTTACTTGGAATGACTAAACTCTTTATTTAGTAATCGTCGAGCACCGCACCCTTACTGGCGCTAGAAGCATTAAAGGCAAACTTAGCTTGTACTCCACGGGTGTAACGCGGTAATGGTGCTTTCCAGTCGCTCTTGCGCTCGGCAAGCTCCTCATCAGTGATATTAAGTTGCAGCAATAACTGCTTGGCATCAATGGTGATGGAGTCGTTTTCATTAATGAAGGCAATATTGCCACCGGCAGCGGCCTCTGGCGCCACATGTCCAACCACCATTCCCCAGGTACCGCCAGAAAAACGGCCATCTGTGATCAAGCCTACGCTTTCGCCTAAACCAGCGCCAATCAATGCGCCAGTAGGTGCCAGCATTTCGGGCATACCCGGGCCGCCTTTAGGGCCTAAGTAGCGCAGCACCATGACGTCGCCAGCTTTTATTTTGCCCGCCAAAATGGCTTCCAAAGCTGACTGCTCATCATTAAATACACGGGCAGGGCCTGTCATTACCAGAGTTTTCAGGCCAGTAATTTTAGCTACACAACCTTCTGGTGAAAGATTACCTTTAAGAATAGCTAGGTGACCTTGCTTGTACACAGGGTTAGTAATAGGGCGAATCACATCTTGATCAGCACTCGGCGCATCAGGTACGTCTTTGAGTACCTCTGCCATGGTCTGGCCAGTGATGGTTATACAATCGCCATGCAGCAAACCAGCTACCAGCAGTGTCTTCATAACCTGTGGTATACCGCCTGCTTGGTGCAAATCAACTGCCAAGTATTGTCCACTAGGCTTGAGATTACATAGCACAGGAATCTTTTGGCGCATGCGCTCAAAATCATCAATATTCCACTCTACTCCAGCCGCATGCGCGATGGCTAAAAAGTGCAGCACGGCGTTGGTGGAACCACCCGTGGCCATAATAACCGCCACTGCGTTTTCAATCGATTTTTTGGTGACGATATCACGCGGCTTTAGGTTCATCCGGATCGCTTCAACCAGCACCTTGGCAGACTCTTTGGCTGAGTTCATTTTCTCATCATGAGGGTTAGCCATGGTAGAGGAGTAAGGCAGCGAAATACCAAGCGCTTCGAATGAGCTAGACATTGTGTTGGCTGTGTACATGCCGCCACAGCTGCCAGTACCAGGAACAGCTCGACGTTCGATCTGAAGTAGATCTTCGTCGCTCATACGCCCTGCCGCATGTTCACCCACAGCCTCAAAAACACTAACGATATTCAGATCCTGACCCTTGTAGCGCCCGGGGAGTATGGTGCCTCCATATACATAGATAGAGGGTACATTGCTACGCAGCATGCCCATTAGGCCACCAGGCATATTTTTGTCACAACCGCCAAGCACCAGAACGCCGTCCATCCACTGGCCCTGCACGCAGGTTTCAATGCAGTCAGAGATCACTTCACGACTAATCAACGAGTACTTCATGCCCTCAGTACCCATGGCCATACCATCTGAAATGGTTGGGGTACCAAAGACTTGCGCATTACCACCGGCTTCTTCGATACCTACAATCGCGGCGTCAGCCAGCCTTTGCAAACCACTGTTGCAAGGAGTGATTGTACTGTGACCGTTAGCTACACCGACCATAGGTTTCTTGAAATCTTCAGCCTCATAACCCATGGCGTAATACATCGAGCGATTCGGCGCGCGCGCGGTACCCTCAGTGATGTTTTTACTGCGTCGATTGATCTGATCGTCGGTATTACTGGTGTCGTGCGTCATGATATTTCTCGTTGAGAGTGGCGTTGATAAAAACAGAAAATGCCAGAAAATTAAGCTAGAGCAATATGATAGTCATGCTGTATTAATATGTACAGCATGTCATTGCCATCGCCATCTATGAACGGTACTAATTCACGAGTCGCTAGAATTGATGAATGCCTGCTTCATCATAAACAATGAGAAAGCTCTCAGATCCTTATCCCATCAAAAGAAAGATCTTGAAATGACCGTCGGTCAGTTATATAGTTGAACTAGTGGTTGTGAGTTTAAGCGTTTTGGTTAATGAGAGAGCCAGAAGCACAGACTAAAGTTACTACCGCGGCATGAATTACTAGAAATCGCCGAAGCATGCTTTCGTAATAACAAAATAGAATAAATGCAGATTAACCAGAGAAAGAAATTATGAGCACAACTGACCACGAAAACGTCACTAAATTACACCCTCAAAACCTGGAAGCGCTAGTCGCACTGCAGAGAAGCAAGTTTCGTGCTGAGGGCGAAGTCACCTATTCGACACGGATTGACCGTCTAAAGAGACTAAAGGCACTGATTGTTGAAAATAAAACAGCGTTTGCGGAAACGACCAAACGCGAATTTGTTGGTGCACGATCCTATGAATTCAGTTTGTTCTCAGAGTTCGCGTCAAAGGTCGAAGCCATCGACTATTCAATGAAACATTTGAAAGAGTGGATGAAGCCTGAAAAACGAAAAACTAACAAACCGATGAATTTTTTGGGCGGAAAGAGCCAGGTTAGGCATTTCCCCAAGGGCGTTGTTGGCATCATTTCTCCTTGGAATCTTCCCTTTGGTTTGACTGTTGCGCCTCTGACAAGTGCGCTTGCTGCAGGTAACCGAGCGTTATTGAAACCTTCTGAATTCGTTCCTGAAACAGCGGCATTGTTTGCCGAAGTTGTCCCCAAATATTTCTCAGAAGATGAAGTCGCGGTCGTAACCGGTGGCACAGATATTAGTCAACGTTTTGCGGAATTGCCTTTTGACCACCTACTGTTTACCGGGTCTAGTAATATTGGCGCAAAAGTAATGCAATCAGCCTCGAAAAATCTGGTTCCCGTCACGCTAGAACTTGGCGGCAAGTCACCTGTCATTATTGGTCGTAGCGCAAAGCTTGATCTGGCCGGAACACGCCTCACATTCGGTAAGCTATTAAATGGTGGTCAATTATGCCTGTCGCCAGACTACGTTGTCGTGCCGAATGAGCTGGAAGAGCAGCTTATAGCACGGGTAGTTCATGAGGCACAGTCAATGTATCCAAACATCACCGAAAATGAGGATTACGCAGGTGTTATCAACGAAAGACACTTCGCCAGGTTACAGAACTACATTGATGACGCAGTTGCTAAGGGCGCTAAGCTAACAATTGTTGGTGCTGACAAGACGCGTGCCTCTGAAGACAATCGTCGTATGCCCTTACACATCTTACAAAACGTCAATGAAGATATGTTGGTTATGCATGAGGAAATATTTGGCCCTATTCTTCCTGTGATGACCTATTCCGACGTGGCTGAAGTTCCAGATATGATTGAGCCCCGCCGAAATCCTCTTGCTATGTATTACTTTGGTAAAGATAAACGTGAGCAAGAATACTTACTGAGTAATGTGCAAAGTGGTGGTGTTTGTATCAATGATATTACTCTTCACTACGTACAAGAGGATCTTCCGTTTGGGGGTGTGGGCGCCTCTGGTATGGGTGCCTATCATGGCCCGGAAGGATTTAGGAGCATGAGTCATCCGCGCGCGATTTACAGCCAAACTATGATTGATGTTTTACCCATTATTGGAGCACGCCCGCCCTTTGGTAAAAAGTTCCGAAAGAATATAAGCAAAATTCTTGGCTCAATCTGAATGTAAGACTAGAGATTTTTATACATGCTGAATGATTGAACTTGAACTTGAACTTCAACGCAATGACATTGATTTGATTCTACTACGTCACGACAGTTAGTCGACAAGATGGCTGCAGAATAAACGCGGGTACTCATAGAGAGGGCTCGCAAACATAAAAAGAGTACTGGGAGAGTTATCATGACAATAAATCGCCAATGGCTATTAGCTGAACGACCGATAGGAATGGTTGGTCCGCATAATTTTAAGTACACCGAAACTCCGATTCCTGAACCCAAAGATAATGAGGTGCTGGTAAAAAATCTATTTTTATCATTTGACCCCGCACAGCGAAACTGGATGGTTGACCGCAAGGCTTATCTGCCGCCAGTGGCCATCGGAGAACCTATGCGTGCAGGTTCTGTTGGGCAAGTAATAAATTCGCGACACACCGAATATCATGTGGGCGATCTAGTGTAAACGACCGGCTATTGGCAAGATTATGTCGTTGCAGCACCCGGTGAAGGTCCAATGGGTTTAGTTAAATTGCCATCAGGGGTATCCCCTGAAATGATGTTATCTGTGCTCGGTATAACAGGGCTCACGGCGTATTTCGGTTTGCTAGAGATTGGTCAGCCTAAAGCCGGTGAGACCGTTCTTGTTTCTGGTGCTGCAGGTTCTACTGGCTCATTTGTTGGTCAGATCGCAAAAATTAAGGGTTGCCGTGTAGTAGGTATTGCTGGCGGCCCAGATAAGTGTAGGTGGTTAAAAGAGATTGCCGGCTTCGACGCCGTCATCGACTATAAAAATGAGGATGTTAGTGCGCAAATTGCTCATCACTGCCCAGACAAGTGGGACGTGTTCTTTGATAACGTTGGCGGCCCTATTCTCGAGGCGGCCCTAGATCACGTTAATCTGCGCTCTCGGGTTGTTTTATGTGGCGGCATCTCTGGTTATAACGCCACCACCCCCATACCTGGTCCGTCAAATTTGTCGAACCTGACCATTAATCGAGCGCGAATGGAAGGATTCGTTATTTTGGATTACATGCCACGAGCGATGGAGGCTGTCCAAGAACTAATGGGGTGGGTTTCATCAGGCCAATTGATCTATCAGGTCGATCTACAAGAAGGCTTTGAAAATATCCCTGCCACTTTGCAGCGGCTTTACGCCGGGCAAAATCTTGGCAAGCAGCTACTCAAAATAGGCTCATAGAAATAACCTTAAGGACTGCAATGACACACATCATACCCAAGCAACGTGAGGAATTATCTGAGTTAGAACCGATGTTGAAAATGGTAGAGGCATCCATGGGCTTTCTGCCAACCTCCATGATGACCATGGCACATTGGCCAGAACTTACTCAAGCTTTTGGGGGTCTTGGCGCAACGGTTCTAAACAGCGGTGAACTAGACGCTGGGCTAAAGCAAATGATTGCATTCGCGGTGAGTAACGCAGCGGGTTGTCGTTATTGCCAGGCACATACGGCTAACTCAGCACAAAAAAACAATGTCAGCGCCGAGAAAATAAAAGCGATATTTGAGTTTGAGACAAACGACTTATTTTCCGAACAGGAGAAAGCGGCGCTCCGAGTTGCGGTGCATGCGGGCATGGTACCCAATGCGGTAGAAGCTGAGCACATGAATGAATTGTCGAGACACTTCAGTGAGAAGCAGGCTGTAGAAGTTGTGGCCGTAATTTCACTGTTTGGGTTTCTGAATCGCTGGAACGACACAATGGCAACCACCTTAGAAAGCTCCCCTAAGAGCTTTGCCGAGGGCCAGCTCGCCTCGCAGGGCTGGGTTACAGGCAAGCACGAATAACTACCGCTCGATCGCATTTTCAAAGGCAACAAGGCTTTAACCACTTTGATGGAGAAGTAATATCAAAAAAAACTTAATATCTACGATCAACTCAACGCAGCGGCGCTTCTGTTGGTGTCACCCGAGTGGCGCAAAGTTAAAGCCGCACGTAAGTCGGCAGTATCGTTTGAAACGCCGGATGTAACTATTCCAGCTGAGATTCGGACGATAGCGAGCCGTAAGATTCGTCTTGCGGAAGCCGGGCCAGCCGATGCTACAGCAACGCTGCAATAAGACACCGAGAAGCCACGCCAGCCGATGTTAAAGCACACCTCTGATACACATCTCACACCCCACGACACCTGCTCGTCACTCCTCTCACGT
>OOFR01000053.1_pt1 | contig 9512 bp, 5 predicted proteins | sample 1670661 | NCBI WGS metagenome assembly OOFR01 (sample SAMEA98170168, study PRJEB22522) | marine metagenome | biome: marine biome; feature: marine water body; material: seawater | place: Arctic Ocean | collected 05-Oct-2015 | depth 1 m | reverse complement strand
GAGTTAGAATCGCTGTTTAAAGGGAGAATCTCTTAGGTGCAGCGAATGCCGCGCGCGTGCACCGCTGTTCACCTGCAAGAGGTCTTACGCAGGGAACAGACGAACGGATTAACAGCGCACCGCATGCCGCCCTGTGCCCGCGGGCTCAGGGCGGTATTCGGGTCGCGTTCAGAACAGAGCAACAGCGCACCGCATGCCGCCCTGTGCCCGCGGGCTCAGGGCGGTATTCGGGTCGCGTTCCGGTTTCAAGGAAGAATGTCCAAGGTCGCGCGAATGCCGCGTGCAGGCAACGCAGCCCGACCGACAGGACATCATTCCGAAGAAACGTCCGAACGTTAGAGGAAAAAGGTGAAGCATCGGAGCGTTTTCATCGCGCCGCATGCCGCCCTGTGCCCGCGGGCTCAGGGCGGTATTCAGATCAATTTCTACCAACGGAGCACTCTGGGCCCAAAGACGGGGTGAGGAACCCCCGGGGTTCCGCAGAGCGCCTCCGTGGCGCCGCGGTGTCATCTCAAAAGACCACGGCGTCCAGAGACGGAGGTTTGGCGCAAAACCCGGTCCAGAGAGGACGTTTTGCGGAAGGCGCGTGCAACAGGACACCGGAGCACGACGCCAGAACCGCAGAACATGACGGAAGCACAAACCCCCATGAAAGGGGACGTTGCCCCCGGAAAGACGGATTTTGCCGGAACAACGGAACCTAAGGTTCTCTGCCTAGGAGGCACGTACAAGTGTCCCCTGGCTGGGGACCCCGGGCGGAGACGTCCGGTAAACGAATCACGTGGGGTCAGATGCATCAGACGCACAGATCAGTCTACGGATTGAGGTGCACTTTCACACCCCCCTCGCATGAGACCACGTGCGCGGGGTTTCGTCCAGGTCAGAGAAACAAAACAACCGGACAAGAAAGACGCGGGACCGCCATCCACATAACGGCCGGGTACACGGCATAGCGTGTCAAGCACAAGGATATGCTCCCCCCCAGAAGCATACCTTTGCGCTGACGTGCGTCCGTCCCTCCGGCCAATGAAGATGACAGCAGTCCGCGGCTTTCAACCCACAGGGAATAAGAATACAACAAGCAAGACGACCGACAGCGAAACCCCCCTGAAGTCTGAGATGCTCCCTAGGGTAGCGGGCGGTCGCGCTCACTTGGGGTCAGTACTTCTTGACGGAGAAATGAGGACCTTAGAGTTGAGGTAGACAATGAACTTCAGGTCCATGGCGGGCGGGGCGCGCGGGGCCGCGCGGGACGCAAACGTGTCGAGACGCAAACGTGCGGCGAGGCCCAGGCGGGGCCCTCACTCAGCCTTATACTTCGATCCGTCCGGACGCACAAGATTGATCAACGTCAACGCACGCTCGAACGCAATCGGGTCAAGTCTTTTCGTGAACATGTCTCCCTTGTGGGAGGTCGTCTCCTGATAGAGGAGCTCATGCTGATGCGACTTCTCAGAGAACGTTTCATGAACAACGCCTACCGAGATGCGCTCCGTGCGTGGCAAATGTCTCAGAACAGCAGAATAGCCGGTCTCAGCAGCTTGCAGGCACTGGGTGTTGTCTTCGAGGCAACGGAGCTGGACGGGGCGGCCTAGAGCCTGCTCGAGGAGCTCCATCATGGGAAGTACCTCGGCCTTCAAGGCCGTCGCAAGCGAGATCATCTCTGCCTCGCAGGTAGAGCTCGCCGTGGAGCCTTGGCGCTTCGAACGCCAGGACAGAGGCCAGCACCTCGTCCCGTCCTCGCTCCGGAGTTCAAGCCAGAGGCCTGACGTACTCTTAGTCGTTTCAAGATCGCCGGCCAAGTCCGCGTCGGGTGACATGACGAGCACAGCAGTCTGGAGATCTTCAGAAGAAAGCTGACCAACCAATTCGAGATCGGCGGCATGCTGCGTGTACTGCATCAATCTGCGGAGGGCGCGATCGTGGCTCTTGTTCCACGACGTCACTTTGCTCGCGAGACGCGTGATCGCAACGACAAGGTCCGGCCGCGCGAGACGCGCCGCAAACAACAGCTTCATGAGGTGAGAACTGCAAGTCTTCGCGTGAACACCCGGATCCTCACCACCCTTGCAACTGAAGTTCTCGGGAAGGTACGGTGTTCGGGCCGCGGAGAGCGACTTCTCGCCCGTCTCCTCCAAGAAACGCGCGACAGCGTCCAAGAGGAACTCGCGCATCTGAACTTTTCCGGTGGTCAAGTTGCCACTCTTGCTCAGCTGATGATGAGCGCCGAGGAACTTTGCTAGCTCCGCGGGCTCGTCGTCGAAGTTGACGCGCTCCTCGAGAGCTTTCCACAGCTCCTTCTCGCGTGACGGAGGAGCCGTCATCAACAAGTCATCCACGTACACAGCGAGCAGGGCCTTGGTTTCTTTGTGCACCCAAGTCCCTGGGTGGGCCGCGACGCGTTCCCATCCGAGCTCTTCCAAGATCCCGGACAAATGCTTTTCCCAGATGGCTCCGGACTCCGGGTGTCCGTAAAGCGCTCGCTGGAGCGGACACACGGGGTCCCAGTACTTCGGCTCGCCGGCTTCGGTGAACCAAGACGCCGGCCACCAGGATTTAGGAAGGCGGACCCAGGTGCGTGGGCGACCCGGTCCGTCTATTCGCGCCTGAATGTACGCTTGTGCCGCGTCCCGGGCCTTCGTCGGCCATCCCCTCAAGGCCGAAACCGCAAGAACGGCCCTAATGGATGCCATAGCAGCCGGGGCGCTGGACACCTCTTGAAACAACTCGTGCGGGGCGACGCCGGACGCGGTCTGAATCGCGTTCCCGGCGAACACAATCCGAGCTTTATATTCACGCTCACCTTCGGGGGCGTGCCGTTCCGCATTCTTCTCGCCGAGGATGCTGAAGACGCGCCCGCAAGTCGCGTTCGGGTCCGATTTACGGACCGTAGACCACTCTTCAACAAGTGACTCGTCCCACACGGTACGGCTTCGCAGCTTCGTGGTCTCCTTCATGAGCGCCTTTAGGCACCCCTCCCCTTTAGCCTCAGGAGAGGCGCTGGGAATAATCCTCGTGACCATGGCCGTAAACAGGCCGAGCGCGACACCGCGCCGGGGGCGATGTGATTGAGCTAGCTCAGACTCATCGTCATCCTGCGCCAGCTCATGCATGTTGTGATCAAGGCAGAAGAGCTCCCAGTTAGGATCCTCTGCATCAGGTCCAAACAACGGGGCACCGGTGACAGAGGCCTCTTTATTATTTGTTTTGGGCATGTCTCCTCCAGCCGAAGGTTGGTTTCCTGGATCGGGTTCAAACCTCGTGGTCCTTGGACACACCGAGGTTTGATTTCCCGCGCAAGTAACGTATGAGTAGCTATTATTATTAGCGCAGAGAGCGCCAGGCGGCCGCGGTGGCCGCGCGCCCGCGGACCGTCCGCAGACGCCGGGGCCGTAGCTACATATGTTACAAGTATTATCAAAGCAGACAGCGCCGATGCTACTGCCTGCAGCGCCGATGCAACTGCCTGCAGCGCGCAAGCTACCCCCGGAGACTGACATGCGACCTGGCACCAACGCCTCAAATGGTCTAACACGTGTCCCGGGGTTCGGCTCTTCCTGTGCCTCCTCATGGGCATCCAAGCCGTCATGTATAGCGTTGCAGAGCTGCTCGGGGTAGAAGGCCGAACGAGCCGTCTCGCTTCCAGCGCAAGGAACGTGCTCATGGCCCCCCTGACATCGCAGACCGTCAAGTGCCTGCATCATCTGCTGCGAGCTGACGGCGATCCTCCAAGGCTTCAGGATAGGCTCACCTGACTTGGACGTGACGCCGACCGCGCAGCCGTCGATCTCCACGGGCTCTAACTTGAGCACCCGGAGCATCGTCGTCACGACCTCCTCTTTCCATCCGTCGCAGTGGCGAGGCCACTCAAAACTGACGGACCCGCCTCGGGCTTGTGTTGCCTTTCCTAGGCGCTCGAAGGTCTTGACGTACTCAAGCGAGGCGGCACGTTCCGCCATGATCCGGTCGCGTGTCTCCGGGGCGGCCTGACAGAGATTGATCCTCTGCCACGACGTCCACGGGGTACACGGGATCGAACCGTGCAAGTGCACCGCACGCCGGGTGCGGATGTCGTTCAGGGCATTCCTGATGGTGCCCGGGTCGGACAAGTCGTCGGCCGCCGTGTATCGGATCACACGACGCCCACGCTTCTCTCCGACCTTCCCAAGCTCGCTGTCTTCAGCACACCAAGCCTCAACCAAGGGCGAGGGGGTGGCTGCGAGCGCCAGCACGACAACGGCCGGCGTCGCCTGTATCGTAGCGTAACCCTTGTCGACATCATATCGGATCATCGCCTTACTTGCTCCTAGCGAGCGGGCTTCACCGATGGATGATGCGACCTTGTACTTCTCGTACGAAGCATGAATTTTCGTGCCGGGCTGCTTAGGGTTCGTGGCTTGAAATGTAATGGCCACGTCGTCTCGAAGCTCACTCTTCGTCAGAGGAGCCGGTGGACCAATCTGGGAGCAATAGATCCTTGACGCCCCCGGGATTCTCACAAGGACACCTGCGTCGTCGTCACGTGACGTGCCGATGCCGTCTGCTGACGGCGGGCCGCCGCTAAGAGGCGTGTCGCCATCCTCAAGAGCCGCGTCGCTTTCAAGGGGCGCGCTGCTGTCAGGAGGCGCACCGCCATCATCCAGCTCGCCGTCAGCAAGTTCGAGCACTTCACCTTCAATGACCGGCTCGAACCGATCAAGCTGCTCCGACGCCGCTCGCAGGTCTTTATCGACCTCGATATCACGCACAGTCCTCAAAGGGAATGTGATTGGACCTGGCGTGAGCGCGCATTCACGGACGCGCTTCATCTCGATCCGGCCAGTGGCCTTGGTGAGCTGCTCGAACGAGATCACAAGATACTCGCCCTTCCAAAGCCCACCGGGCTGCAAGAAGTAACCCGCGAACAAACCGAACTCGCTCCGCGGCGCAAACTTCGGGCCCTTGTGTCCAGGCGGACGGAAGGGTCGGAACACAACCTTGGCGCCGAACGGAATCAGAGCGCCCTTGAACTCGTCCCCATGTTTGGCCTTCCACGGAGTCTCGCCGTGGAACGCCGCAAGGGAGACGTTCCTACCGTGACAGAACGCGCGGGCCGCGAACGTCCAGTAGCGTAGCGGCAAGCCGCTCTGGTGAAGCAGACAGCGAGTGCCGTCGATCACCAGCTGAATGAACCTTTCGATCACGCCGTTCGACTGAGGCCGATTAGGCGTGCTCGTGAGATGAAGCATCAGCTCGCTGGATGCCGCACTCTTCAGCTCGGGAGCGTTGTCGCTGTAGAAAAAGTAAAACTGATCCTCAGCATAGAACTCCCGTAGCGCCATCACCGTGTGAAGTGTCGACTTCGACCGCACCGGGATGACGTCGCCGATCGACGTGCCGGCGCAGAGGAGCACCAGGCACATCTTGAAGTCCTGCTTCTCAATTTTCATGTCGCTCGAGCTGAGGTGATCAGCCAAGAGCGTGTGCGCCCAACCGACGGGGCGCTCGCGAAGCGCGGGGTTTCGCCTCCTGGCCGGAGACATCTTGATCTTCGCCTGGCAAGCCTCACAGTCGGGCCGCTTCCGCAAGTGGGTGAGGTCATGAATCATGCCTGGACGGTCCTCGTCCAGCTCATCATGACCTTCCGGCAAGATCTCATCAAGCAGATCCTCGGCGCTTTCATCACGCACCGGGAGCGCATATTCGTCCCCGAGAAACGGGACGTAGTTTCTAACCACGCACTCATGACGATTGCCGCTCGAGTCGATCAAGACGGCACCGTCGCTGTTCCACAAGAAGCTGCACTTGTGGTCTTCCACAAGTCGTCCCAAGGATAGGACCGCCGGACACCCCTTCAGCAAGAGCACCCGTGCGTGCGCTTCAAGGCCGGGTACATCAACGTCGACAACGTCGGTCGCGGTAGCCGGTCCGTTCGCAGTGGCCATTCTGACCATCGTCGCGTTCCGTCGAATGGACTCGCGCAATTCGTCGGGAAGTCGCTTTTCGCACGCGAGGTGGTTCCCAGAACCCGAATCCAGGATCCAGACGGGCACACCCTCGCGCGGCTCGGTCGGGGCGGCGGCGACCGCGTAGGCGTCCGCCGACGCCCGGGTTTGTCAGGCCTTGGGAGGGCCTGCGTCCGCAGCTGCCTTCGCGGCAGCCGCCGCTTTCGCTTTCGGGGTCGCTTTGGCAGGCGTCTGATCGACCTTGGCGGCCATTGCAGGGGCTTCATGGAGCATCTGGCAAGCGCTCCCCATGTTGCAACCCTTGTCGGTGTTGAAAAAATGACAAATCTTGCCCTTGCCTTTGCCTTTGCCTTTCCCCTTCTGGCCCTTGTCCTTGCCTTTCCCTTTGCCCTTGCCGCCCGCCGGTGCCGCTTCCTTGGCCTTCTTGGCCTTGTCGATGACGTCCTTCTGGTGGCTGTAGGCACAGCCCGCGCCGTTCGGGCACGGCTTGCCGTCGCGCAGGTAGAAGCACGGAAGCTTCTTCTTCTCTTCGGGCGTCGCGGGAAGCGCGGTGGACGCGGCAAGAGCGTTGGCTGCAGAGCCGTTCTCGTAGATCTGATCGATCTGTTTGCTCTGCTTCTCCTGCCTAGCCTCTTCGATCAGGAAGTCACACTCCTCCCTGAGAGACTCGTAACTCTTCTTGGGGTCATCCCAGGACAAACGATTCATTTTCTTGAGGAACCGCTCAAGCTCAGGGATGTTCCGGATCTTGGACAGAAACGCGGAGTACATGTGGTCGGGCTTCGGAGGTGTCTGGAAGTTCAGCATCAGGTTGTCCCAAACCGCCAGAAACGTTTCGAGATTCTTGATCTCCTTGGCACCCTGCATCTTCTCCAGATGCGAGTACGACGTGCAATCCGTCAGATGCGCGTCTTTGGAGAACTCTTTGTAGATCGTGAACAAAATCTGACGCCCGGCCAACACGCGGCCGTCCCGAGCGAGAGCTTCCGACCTGACCGCGAGCCTACGGGCCAGATCGCCACGGACGATCTTCTGCAGCGCGTCCGCGAGTTTCGCGTCCAAGGCGCGGTGTCGGTCGCTGTCGGTGATCGCAAGCGTTTCGAACGTCGCAGCGGGGTCCTCGCAGGTGAACGCGAACGCGCGAGCACGTTCCGGGCGCTCGCAACAACTCACGATCGCAGTACGCACCGAACGTCGCCATGCTAGGAACGTTAGCGCGTTCGGGAACTGAGGCAGCGGCATTGCCGCCGACTTGACCGCGTAGGGCTTCTTGAAGCCCTTCTTCTTCTTCTTCTTCTTGCGCTTGCGCGCGTCGCCGCTGCCGGAAGAGCTCGACGATGACGACGAGTCGCCCGGGTCGCCGTCGGGAGGCGGGCCGGCGTCGCTCGCATGCGCGTGCTGCTCATGACCGGCGTCGCTCGCGTGCGCGCTCTGTCCATGAAGCGCATCAAGCATGCTGCGCTCTGTCGCGCTGAATGGACCGGTAAACCCTCGGTCAATGTCGGCCTGCGTAGCGGGGTACAACTGAATATTCGCCGTCTCGCTCGGCGGACGGGTCCCCATCCCCATTCCCAGCTGCGGACGGGGATGCGGACGGGGCTGCGCGGCGGGGTCAGGCAGGCCCGGAGGCGGGTCGCGGCTAAGCACGCTCTCGAACGATGCGCGCGAACCACGTCTCTCAAGCTCAAGACGGCTCGCATGCGCGTTCAAGCGCTCGAGCTCTCGGACGCGCGCGCGAACCGCTTGGAGCTCAGCCTCGTCCTCGTCAAGCAGGAAACGCTGAACACCCGCACCGCGATCGTGATCGGACCCGTGCTCAGACTGAGCTGAACCCCTCTCAAGCAACGCGATGCGCTCCTGGACGCTGACCGCGGCGGTCTCCCGCGCGAACCAATCCGACACGACCTGGGAGACCGGTCGATCGAACCAGGATTGCGCCGTTCTCTCTCTCTCCGGGAGCTCAGGCTGGTGCGGCGGCGTTGCCGCTGCCGGGGCCTGCGGAGTAGGCGCGGCCATCGGGGACCTCGCGACCGTAGGGGCCTGCGGGGTCCTCAGGACCGCAGTGGCCTGTGGGGCCCTCGGGACCTCAGAGGCCTGCGGGGCCTGCAGAGGTTCGGAAGAAATCGCGGATCGCGAAGACCGGCCGGACCGGAGCGAACTCGTACGCTTAGCTTTCGCGAGTCGCTCCAACGCTTCCTGTTCCTCGCGTCGCGCGGTAGCTGAGGCTGCTTCGGCCTCCAGGATTTCCAGCTCGTCGGACGAACTGTCCAGGTGCTGGATGGTGTCGGAACGCTCATCATCTTCTTCAGGAATCGTGATGGTTTCACCAACCATGGCAATTTCGGGATTCTGAGATTCAGAAGAAATCGTCTGCGCAGAATCGGATGCAGACGTGATCGTGACAGCGATCGGAGAATCGGATTCCGAGGAGATCGTGACCGGTACCTGACGCGACATCCTCGGGGCTGGGCCAGCAAGCTGGGGAAGCGGGCTGGCGGTCTAGCTCTCTCTTCAAGTTCTACGGCTGATAACCTGTGATCGGGCTCGGAATTGCCCAACCTTGTCGCAGATTTGACACCTCAAGAGCGTCGGGACGCGCGCAGTGCGTCGCGTCAGTGCGCACGGAATGCGCCAACTCAAGATGCGCTCAGGAAGCGCGCAGCGCGAAGCGCAAGCGCGCGAAGCGCAAAGCGCGAAGCGCGAAGCGCAAAGCGCGGAGCGCGAAGCGCGAAGCGCAAAGCGCGTAAGAGATAAGTAAATCTATATATCCGGCCGGGCCGGCTTTTGCAGCGGGCGGCCTGCGTCCGCTTGTCGTCGGTGTCTAACGGCGCGACCTCCCTCGGTCGCCAGGGCCACAGGGCGTCCCCCGCGGCCCCGGCAACTCAGGGAGCGTGCACCGAGCTTGAGCCACGCCGCGGGGCGCGGAAGGAGTCAGCGCGCGCGGCGGGCCGGAGTCTCAAAGTCGCGTCGGTTCCAGAGTCGGGAGACAATTCAGAACGCGCCGGAGACAGAAGCTTTTTCAGAACGCGCCGGAGTCAGAAGAGAATTCAGAGCGCGTCGGAGTTTAAAGTTAGCTTTGGGAGAAATGCCGTTCTAACAGAGGATCTCTTAGGTGACGCAGCTGCCGCGTGCGGGCACAGCCGTCTACCTGCAAGAGTTCCTCCGAATTGAACGGACATCGGACCTACAGCGCAAGTCGCCAGGAGTCCGAGGTTTCTTTCGGGAAGAGCTGTTCAGTGAGGAGACTTCTTTGGTGAAGCGAGTGCCGCCTCCGGGCCCCGCGAACCCCAAGACTTCTCCCACAAAGAACAGCATAACGGATCACCAGCGGTTCGGTGAGGAGACTTCTTTGGTGAAGCGAGTGCCGCCTCCGGGCCCCGCGAACCCCAAGACTTCTCCCACCAAGAACGAGGCTTCTTAGGGAAGCCGTGGGGTTTCTAGAGTTGCGGCTGGCATGACGCCCTGTTCCCGCGGGAACAGCGGGTTATGGAGAGCGGCTGTTCGCCGACCCTTCTCCTGATCCCAGGGCGTTGCTCACAGCAAGGCTCCTTATGAGAACCGCTGTAG
>OOFR01000052.1_pt1 | contig 9659 bp, 10 predicted proteins | sample 1670661 | NCBI WGS metagenome assembly OOFR01 (sample SAMEA98170168, study PRJEB22522) | marine metagenome | biome: marine biome; feature: marine water body; material: seawater | place: Arctic Ocean | collected 05-Oct-2015 | depth 1 m | reverse complement strand
GATAAAAAGATCAAAAAAATCTTTACAAAAATTCAAATCGTTTGTACTTATGGTAACAAAAAAAATAGAAAATCCTGCTGATTCATTTGATAAAACATTGGATCAAGTTGTTGAGTTGCTAGACGGTGAAGAGCAGCAATTTATATACCTCACAGGTGCTGCGGGAACTGGTAAAACTACCCTTATTGAGAGGGTTGTGGATGAATGTTCACTTAAAAAAATGGTGGTTGCCCCCACTGGTGTTGCTGCTTTAAATATCGGTGGAAGCACTATCAATTCAGCATTTCGTATTGGTTTTGATACTTTTCCTGTAATACAGGAGTCTAACGACCCTAGATTTAAAAAGTTATTAAAGAAGCTAGAGCTTCTTATTATTGATGAGATATCTATGGTTAGAGCTCCTATGCTAGATGCCATATCAGAAACTCTGAAGGTGCATCGAAATTCATCTGAGCCATTTGGTGGTATTCATGTGCTGGCTTGCGGAGATCTCTTTCAGCTGCCCCCAGTGGTTAAAGATCATGAAGTTAATGCTATTGATGAAAAATATGAGTCAGTTTATTTTTTTAGTGCCATGAGCTACAAAGAAATAGAGGCTCCATCATTCTTTGAACTCACTTACTCCTTTAGACAAAGTGAGGATAAGAATTTTTACTCGTTATTAAATAATATTCGTTTAGGCAATGATCTAGAAGAGTCGATCGATAAAATTAATAGGGCTTGCTACAACCCGGAATTCACCAATGAGTCTTCCATGATCATCACAACAAGAAAGTATCGTGCTGAGCAAATAAATGAAGAGATGTTAAATTTAATTGAAGGTCCGGCCACTGCCGCAAAATCAGAAGAGTACGGCGAATTAAATGAAAATGACTTACCTGCTCCTCGTGTTTTAAGAATTAAAAAAGACTCTAAAGTTATGTTTATTAAGAACGACAGTGAAGGAAGATGGGTTAATGGGACCGTTGGTGTCGTTACAAATTGTAATGATAAAAATAGAAAGGTTATAAAAGTTAAGGTTGGAAAAGATATCTTTAAAGTTAAAAGAGAAGAATGGAATAAAGTTAAATATGTTTACGATGAATATCATGATGAGATGGAGGAAGAAGTTGTTTCATCTTTCAAACAGTTTCCTTTAAAGCTTGGCTGGGCAGTAACTATTCATAAAGCTCAAGGTCTAACACTAGAGAGTTGTTCTATAGACTTAGGACAAGGAGCTTTTGCAACAGGTCAGACTTATGTGGCTCTTAGCAGATGTAAGACTCTGGATTCTTTGAACTTATATCAAGAGCTTCAGGTTCGAGATGCCTTGGTTGATTCAGCAATCAAAGACTTCCACGCAGAAAACTTTATATAGATCTATCTCTTAGGTAGAGTTCCCATATGTTTGCATATTATGCCAAGCATTATCTCATCGGCCCCTCCGCCAATTGAGGTTAAACGTCCATCTCTAAATGCCCTTGAAACAGGGGTATCCCACATATAACCCATTCCACCCCAATATTGAAGACAGCTATCCGTGACCTCTCTTCCTAGTCTTCCAGCTTTTAACTTTGCCATAGATGCTTTCATTGTTACATCTTCACCATTTATATAGCCTTCTACAGCTCCGTAGGTAAGCGCTCGTAAAGATTCAACCTCTGTTTGTAATTCAGCCAATCTAAAGTGGACGACTTGATTGTCGAGTATAGATTTACCAAAGGCTTGTCTTTGGCTTGTATATTCAATGGTATCTTTGATAACGTTTTCAAGCATTTTTAAAGCGCCTGCTGCTCCGTATATTCTTTCTTCCTGGAACTGCTCCATTTGATAACGAAATCCGTTGCCCTCTTGGCCTATTAAATATCTTTGAGGAACTCTTACATCATCAAAGAAGATTTGTGCTGTATCTGAAGATCTCATTCCAAGCTTATTAAACCTTTCAGACAAAGTTATTCCAGGTAGATTCATTGGCACAACAATTAAAGATTTATTTGAATGAGGATTCCCCTCTCCTGTATTTGCTAATAAACAAATAAAATCAGCTTGAGTTGAATTAGTAATCCACATCTTTGTGCCATTAATAATGTAGTCGTCTCCGTCTTTTTTTGCTGTTGTTTTTATTGCAGATACATCGGAACCCGCTGAGGGCTCACTCACTGCAATAGAGCAAACCATATCTCCGCTGATAGCCGGCATAAGGAAGTCTCTTCGTAACTCATCACTTCCATGTGTAGCTAATGAAGGAGTAGCCATATTGGTCTGAACCCCTATTGCCATAGCAACACCACCACTATTGATGAGCCCGAGCTCTTCAGAGAAAACGGTTTCATAACTGTAATCTAATCCCATGCCACCAAATTCTTCTGGCCTTGATATGCCAAGTAATCCGAGTGAGCCCATTTTTTTAAATAGGTCATGGGCGGGGAAAATTCCCTCTTCCTCCCATTGGTCTGTATAAGGGTTAATTTCTTTTTCAATGAAACCGGAGACGGTATCACGAATGGCTTGGTGGTCTTTGTTTAAAATCATGACCTTTTATAACAGATAAGATTTATTGAAGTCAAAGAATGGTAAAAAGCTTCTCTTGTTAATCCTTATCCGGCATCCCAAAGTTTTTATTTAAGGGAACTGCTTTATCTATCATTTTAGGATATGACAGATTTAAATTTGTCATAATCTCAATAAATTCTTTTTTTGATTTATTAGCCAGTCTTGGATTGTGGTTTTTTTCATGGGCAATACTGCTCAACGTTAATCCGTTGTAATCATGGCCTGGGTAGACAAGCGTTTTATCATCTAAGGTGAAGAGTTTTTTGGTAATAGATTCATACAGACTTGATGAGCATCCGTTTTGAAAGTCTGATCTTCCGGTTCCTCCAATTAAAAGCGTGTCACCGGAGAATAAAATATTCGGATTTTCTGACTCTAGAATAAAACAATAAGAGTCATCTGTATGTCCTGGGGTATGAAGGCATTTAATCTGTATTTCATCCAGCTCAATCATCTCGCCATCTTGAATTCTATGTGCTCTTGAGTCCATCTTATCTAAAGAACTTAAAATTTTTGAACCGTATATTTTATTTAATTCGCCTGAGCCGGAGATGTGATCTGCATGGGTATGAGTTTCAACGGAGTAAATTAAAGTTACATCAAGCTCTTGGAAAATATTTTTATACTTTTCTAAATCTTTTGTGACTGGGTCAATTATTATGGCGTTGCCTTCATTAGAGGCAAGAATATAAGAGTAGGTTGATGAATCAGTATCAAAAATCTGTTTTAGAACCATTGTCTATATAACGCTCTTAATTCCGTCTATAGAAATAAGCATGCCTTGATGGATGGCGCTTGCAAATATTTCAGGCTCTATTTCAGTAGTCCATTCAAGTTGACAGCTGCCTTCATCAATCTTTGATATTTGCATTGTTGCTAAGTGATGATCAAGAGGTGTACGAGTTTCTATGGCTGAATATTGAAGCTTCATAGAAGCATTATCAAGAAGTAATATTTGTTCTTTAACGCTGCCCATGCCTTCCATTTCGAAAACTCTGCAATCTCCCTCTAAGTGAATTTTATCTATTGTTGGTACCCAGTCGCATCGTGATACATCAGATAAAATGCTCCATAAATGATCTGCTGAACAATTGAAGGTAGTTATTTCTTTTAGAGTTTTCATTGTATTAATATTATCATTTTTATCTCCTCGAAGTAAAAAGGTAGAAGGAGACAACAAGAGAGAGTTCTAATGATGAAGTTATCAAGTGTGCTAGTATTTTAATACAAGAAAGTGAGGGGGGTCTCATGAAAAATTTTCCAACTGCTAATCAGCCGCTTGCAGGCGTAGAGGTTATTGAATTATCTAATATGATTACATGCTCGCTGGCCGCTATGACAATGGCCGCTCAGGGCGCTAATGTAATCAAAGTTGAACCTCCTTTAGGCGGGGATCAAATGCGTCCATTGGGAACTCAGAAAAATGGAGTATCGGGATTTTTTCATAACTGTAATCGGGGCAAGCGATCATTAGCTATTGATTTAAAGTCTGAAGCTGGTGTTGAAGCTGTAAAAAAATTAGCAGCTCGTGCAGATGTTCTTCTTCATAATTATCGTCCAGGAGTTATGGATAGAATTGGTCTTGGATCAGATGTTCTCCGTGAAATAAATCCTAAATTAATCTATGTAGCGGTAAGTGGCTTTGGCACTAAAGGTCCCATGGCCGACCTTCCAGCCTTTGATCATGTAATACAAGGTCTTGCAGGTTTTACTGATTTACAAGCCCCGGATAATAATAAGTTTGATTTTATTCGTACATTTCTTTGCGATAAAGTGACAGCTTATACAGTCTGCCAAGCAGCAACAGCAGCTCTATTAGCAAGAGCTACTACTGGCATAGGGCAGCATATTGATATTTCTATGCTTCACTCATGCTTAGCATTTATGTGGCCAGATGGAATGATGCATAGAACACTAAAAGATGATGACAAGATTGAAATGTCTCCTGGATCAGATTACTTCCAAACTATTAACTATACCGATGGCGGGATTGCAGTTGCTCCACTAAAGGATTCTCACTGGGAAGCTCTTCTGCCAATGCTTGGTTATCCAGAATTAGTTGGAACAGGAAACTTTGCCTCAATTCCGCAAAGGATGACTAATATGAGTAGTATCTCCTATGTCATGAAAGAGCCTCGTTTAGATATAGGCGTTGAAAAAGCTATGGAAGTTTTAGCTGCGGCTGACATACCCTGTGCACCATGCGTGAAAAGAGATGATATAGAGTCAATTGATCAAATAAAGGCTATTGGAGCCTTGGAGACCTATGTCACAGAGACTTTGGGAGAGTTAACAGTACCGACTCCACCGGCTCTATTTGGAGGTGAGTCAACCTCTCAAGCAGAGCCAAGTCCTTTGCTGGGCGAACATAGTCGCAATATTCTTATTGAATTGGGGTGGAGTGATTCCTCGATTGATGATCTGGTTGATCTTGGGCATGTTGCCATAACTAAGTTATAAAAATTTCACATATTCTGATCAAATTTGCACAAAAATTGAATATATAAATTTAAAAAACTATGGCAAAATTTGATGAATATTAATTTTTAAAAAGTAGCATTATGAAATTTAGTGAATTTGCAGAATCAAGAAAAAGTGTTCGTGGTTTTTTAGACAAGCCTGTCCCGAAAGAGGTTATAGAAGAAATAATCAGTGGTGCTAAATGGGCTCCGTCATCATATAACACTCAGACTTGGCATATCCATGCCGTTACTGGTGATGTTCTTGATAAAATAAGAAAGGGTAATGTAGATGAGACTATGGCTGGTAAACCGCATGTTCGTGATTTTGCATACAAAGAAGAGTATGAAGGAGAGCATAGAAGGAAACAAATTGATGTAGCAATCCAGCTATTCGAGGCAATGGGCATAGAAAGAGACGATAAAGAAAAGCGAATGGATTGGATGCTTCGAGGCTTTCGTCAATTTGATGCTCCAGTTTCACTTGTCCTGACCTACGATAAATATCTTGAACCCGCAGGAATTACTCACTTTGGTCTTGGTTCATTGGCTTATGGCATTGTCTTGTCTGCCTGGGAAAAGGGTATTGGGTGCGTCATCAATGGGCAGGGAATAATGCAATCTCACATAGTGAGAGAACATGCCAATATTCCGGATGATCAAAATATAATGATATGTATAGCAATGGGATATCCAGACGAAACCTTTGCAGCTAACGAGGTGCGTACAGTTCGAGGCGATGACAGTAGGCTGCTTAGCTACGTTGGTTATTAATAGGCTCTGTTTTAAGATTATATAAATAGAAGGGTCATTAGATCGCTCTCTCCTAAGTCAAGATATTTTTCTGTGACTTCATCTTTGAGTCTTAGGTTTAGAGGCAAAATCCATACTCCGCCAGAATGATCTGTTGAATCTTTTGGGTTTGCATTAATTTCTGATTTATCAACCAATTCAAAACCATGCTTCTTGGCTATCTCTATTGCATGCTCTTCAGAAACATAGCCGCTTTTTTTCATTGCTTCCATTGAAGTTCCAGGCTTAGCCCTATGCTCAACAACCCCAAATAACCCTCCAGTTTTAAGGGCTTTATAAGAATTAGAAAAGATTAAGTCCATATCTGATCCAAGCCAGTTATGAAGATTTCTAAATGTTAGAACTGCATCAACACTATTTGGTTCCGCTAAATTTGAATTTATGGCTACCATCTCAACATTGTCATACATAGAATTTGAACTCATCTTTTTTTCAAAGTTAGCTCTACTCCTTTTGTAGTAAGCTCTTTCTGAATTAGGGTCGAAATGAGCAGCTATAAGTTTTCCAGGCTCATGTAAAAAATTGGCGAGTATTTCTGTATACCATCCTCCTCCTGGAGATAGTTCAACAATTGTCATGTCGGACTTTATTCGGAAAAAGCTTAGTGTTTCCATGGGATGCCTTGAAGAATCTCTTGCCACATTGGCTGGAGTTCGGCTGTCACTGGCTACAGCTTTTTGAAGGTCATGAGAATTAAGGAAAGGCACAAATGAGATCATCAATGCAAAAATTGTTAGGCCGTATATATATTTAAAATTGTTCATAGTATTTTGTAATGTAATTAGTTCTGTTAACTTAATTTAACCCTTTATGTGCTCAATGAGCAAGGTAGGAACGTTATGCGTGTTAGATTTTATTGTTATCACCAAAGTATTCTCTTTTATCCCTTTTTTTATAGGGGTGACTTTAACACCCTCAGCTACAAGCCTTTTATGCGCCTCTTTTATACTTTCAACCTCCCATGAAAGACCCCATAATCTATCATTGCTATCTTGATCATCTTTTTTTTCTATTACCTCAATCGTTGTTTTATTCAGTCTAAAAAATAGCATTCTACTTTTCCAATGATCTATTACCTTGTCTAAGGCCAGCCTTATGCCAAAAATATCTTTATAAATTTTTATAAAGCCATCTGCATCATTTGTATTGATGACAAGGTGATCAAGCTTATTTATAAAGGATGGCTCCTGCGTTTTGAAAGGGGGAAGCTCTCCTTCTGTATGTTGGATAATAAATGAAAATATTCCTCTTGTTAGCTCTGGGGGTAGAAAAAGGTTTTTCCATTTTCTTATTTGTTGGTCTTTAAAATTTATTCCCTCACCTTCGGTATGGTCTGCAACAGCAAACCCTTTATCTCGGATTTCTGTTGTGGTTTTAGAGATATCACCCGTTCCAAGCGCTACTCCAATAAGGCCTTCTCCACTTTGCTCTAGATAGTAGTCAACAAGTGCTGCTCCAAGCCCCTCTCCTTTGACTGCTAGAAGTTCAAAATAAGTATTTTGAAAATTAAATAAGGCATTAGCGGTGCCTAGCTCTTTGTGCTCGCCCTTCCATACAGGAGGCATGCCAAATATTTTGGTATAGTTTTGCTCTGCCTTTTCTAAATCTTCAACAGCAACAATAAGGTGGTCTAGGGTATTAACCATTGTTAATTAGTAGGAAGGTTCTGTTGTAAGAAAGCGAACATATTCCCACCCATTACCTTTCTAATCTGAAAGTCGCTTAGGCCTAACTCAAGTAATTCATGAGTTATAGCTACGAGCTCTGAGCTATCAAAACCTGGAGTAATAGCTCCATCAAAATCTGACCCGAGCGCCACATGATCAACACCAATAAGCTCAATCCCATAAACAATAGCTTCTGCAACTGACTTGGGAGTATTGTCACAGACTGCTCCATCCCAAAAACCAACACCAATTAACCCTCCTTTTTTAGCAATTGATTGCATTAAACCATCGCTAATATTTCGAGGAGATTCACAATGTCCATTAAAACCTGTATGACTAACAACAATTGGTCTATTGGTGATATCCAGAACATCTTTGGCAACATTTTCAGAGGAATGAGATACATCAATGATGATATTTAAGCGCAGCATCTCAACTATGGACTGTCTTCCAAAATCAGTTAGCCCTTGTCCGGTTACACCATGCAATGATCCTCCAAGCTTATTATCAAAGAAATGATGCAGACTCATCATTCGAAACCCTTTGTTATAAAGTCGTTCTATATTATTTAAATCTCCATCCAAGGCATGGGATCCTTCAGTGCCAATAAGTGCGCCAATAAGTGTTGGATTTAATTCCCTTTTAATCATAAATTGCTTCAAGTCAGATTGAGACTCTATTAACATTAAATTTTTAGAATCACGAAGTGATAGATCGCGAATTTTTTCGGCCTGAAAAATTGCTCTTTCTGTAAGGCTTGACCAAGTTTTAATTGGCCAGCCTTGAACAATAGCCAATGAGGTAATGTTGTCTCTAGAAGCCGTTTCATTACTGTCATAGTTCTGACCGGAAGGTGATTTAGTTACGGTTGTAAACATCTGCAGAGCTATATTTCCTGTTTGCATCCTCGGTATGTCTTCATGGCCATAATCATAGGTCTTACTTAAATCTCGATTCCACAAAGCACTGTCTGAGTGCCAATCGCCTATTAATAATGTTTTGTGTAAATCTCTAGCCTTGTCTGAAACTACAAAAGGTAAGTGATCTGAGACTGGGTTCATTTGTTTATCAAGCCAAGAAGGAAGAAAAATTCGACCTGAAGCAAGTAAAAGAATTACAAGAAGAGCTAATCCTATTATTATTTTTTTCATAAACTAATTCTAATGAACTGCTGTGTTTAATTCCACTATAAAGAAATATTTACAATGTAACCTTTACTTCACACATTATTGATGATACCTTTGCGTTACATTTTTAGAAAAATTAACTATTTTAAGGAGCTTTTATGGATGAAATACATTTAATGATGGAACAAGGAACTGCATATGCGGCAATATCGATGCCGGTATTTATTATTTGGGTAATCTTGTACTACAGCGCTAAGATGGAAAAAGATAAATATGGGGCTATGGTAGAGATTGCTAAAAACCTAAAAGATCCCTCTGAGATTGAAGATTTATTAGAAAATTTTAAAGAAAATAAAAAGCCAATAGATTACAGAAGAAATGGGGTTATCACCATGTTCATAGGATTGGGATTATTTGTCTTTGGCCTAGTACAAATAGAGTTCCTGATAGGAGTAGGTCTATTGATTATCTGTATTGGCTTTGGTACTTTGGTTGCGGGATATATCTATCCTAATGCAGGTTCTGAAATAGATAAAGCAGTTGCAAAATTTGAAAAGAACTAAGGACATGTTTTAATGGGCAAGCATCATAAAAATCTTTTAAATAATCTGGCAAAGCTTCGCATGGCTGATGGCTTAACTCAGCAAGCTCTATCTGAAAATGCTGAAGTGTCTAGGAAGAGCATTAATGCTATTGAGAATGGCATTTATGTTCCCTCAACTGTTTTGGCTTTGAAGATTTCAAAGATTCTTAAGTGCAAAGTTGAGGATCTGTTTGAGCTTCCAAAATAGGAAAAATATGAAAAAAGAGCTAGACCATATTGATCATAAAATTATCACAGCATTGACAGATAATGCACGCATATCAATAACTGAATTATCCTCTATTGTAAATTTATCTCGCAATGCAATAACTTATCGCATAAAAAGACTAGAGACATTAAGCATCATTAAGGGCTACACAACGATCTTGGGTAATGAGCTGGCTGAAGACAAATCAGTAGTTGCATCTATTATGGTTTATCGTAAAGATCGTATGCGAAATAACGAAGTGATTGACTA
>OOFR01000047.1_pt1 | contig 9864 bp, 9 predicted proteins | sample 1670661 | NCBI WGS metagenome assembly OOFR01 (sample SAMEA98170168, study PRJEB22522) | marine metagenome | biome: marine biome; feature: marine water body; material: seawater | place: Arctic Ocean | collected 05-Oct-2015 | depth 1 m | reverse complement strand
AAAAAAGAAAAAAAAAAAGAAATAAGAAAAGAAAAATAGAAGAAAAGAATAAAAAAAAAAAAAAAGGAAAAGAAAAAAAAAAAAAGAAAGGAACAAAAAAAAAAAAAAAAAAAAAAAAATGAAAAAGAGAAGGAACTAGGCGCTACCCTCGCCATATCGTCTACTCTGAAGAAAGAAGATCGATATTATATTTATCCATTATTTCAAGAGCTTGGCCACCGCCTCTTGCAACACAAGTCAAAGGATCTTCTGCAACAATTACAGGAATACCTGTTGAACTTGAAATAAGTTTATCTAAATCTCTCATTAACGCTCCTCCACCAGTCAGAACAATCCCTCGTTCTGCTATATCAGCTGCTAGCTCAGGAGGAGATAGCTCTAGAGCATTTCTAATTGCTCTAACTATTCCGTATAAAGGATCCTTCATAGCTTCAAAAATCTGCTCACTATTAATATTAAAGGTTTCTGGGATACCTTCGGCTAGATTTCTTCCCGTAATTGACATTTCTAATTTTTCAGAATCTGCTGTGGCGCAACCAATTGTATATTTAATTTTTTCAGCGGTGGATTCTCCAATCACGCATCCATAATTTCTTCTTATCCAGGAGGTAATGCATTCATCCATTTTATCTCCACCAATCTTTACTGACTCGGAATAAACAACTCCATTGAGAGAAAGGATGGCAATTTCTGATGTGCCTCCTCCAATATCAACCACCATATTTCCACTTGCTTCCTCCACAGGAAGTCCAGCTCCGATAGCTGCTGCCATAGGCTCTTCTATTAACTTAACATCCCTAGCCCCTGCTCCTAGAACAGACTCTCTAATTGCCCTTCTTTCAACCTGTGTTGACCTACAAGGAACACAAACCAGAACTCTTGGGCTTGGTTTAATCCATCTTTGCTCATGAACTTGAGCAATGAAATGTTGAAGCATTTTTTCAGTGACTTGAAAATCGGCTATAACGCCCTCTGATAGGGGTCTTATTGCTTTTATATTGCCTGGAGTCCTTCCAAGCATTTTTTTTGCCTCTGTTCCTACGGCTACTACTGTTTTCTGACCTCTAGATTCTCTAATTGCAACAACAGAGGGCTCGTCAAGAACGATACCAACATCTTTTGTATAAATAAGAGTATTGGCCGTCCCAAGATCTATGGATAGATCATTAGAAAAGTAGCCTCTGATTGTCTTAAAAATATTGAATTCCACGTGATTCCTTAAATTCCTTAAAATATATGTAAATAATACTCTAGTTAGGTTAATATCTTCCAACTAATTTATAATAGTATCCTATATATGGACAAGAAAACAGTTAGAACCATTGCTCACCTATCAAGACTCACTTTTGATGAAAAAAATGAGGAAAAAATTACAAATGATCTTAATAATATTATTAAATTTGTAGATCAGTTAAACGATGCTGAAACCTCAGATATTGAACCTTTAACTAGTCCTTTAGAGAAAGTAGCCAGGACAAGGCCTGATAATGTCACTGCTGAAAATAGAAAAGAAACTTTTCTAAAAAATGCACCGTCATCTAATGAAGATTATATTCTGGTTCCAAGGGTGGTTGAATGAGTATTCAGTTTAAGACAATTAAGGAGCTTAAGAATATGCTCCATAATAAAGAAATTTCTAATAAAGAGATGGTTGAGGATACATTTACGTTAATTGAAAGTAATAAACATCTAAATGCTTTTGTTACGTTAAATAAAGAAGTGTCTTTGAAGAAAGCAGAAAATCTTGATAATAATCCTTCAAACCTTCCTTTAGCTGGTATTCCTATTGCTCAAAAAGATCTTTTTTGTACTAAAGACCTTAGAACTACATGTGGTTCTAATATGCTATCAAACTTCATACCTCCATATTCTGCAACCGTAATTGAAAATTTAGAAAGTGCAGGTTGCATCTCTATTGGCAAAACAAATATGGATGAATTTGCAATGGGCTCATCGAATGAGACAAGTTTTTTTGGCAATGTTGAGAATCCATGGGGTGAGGGATTAGTTCCTGGAGGAAGTTCAGGGGGTTCTGCATCGGCAGTTGCTGCAGGAATAGTCGCCGCAGCATCTGGCACTGATACGGGTGGATCAATTAGACAGCCAGCATCTCTATGCGGTATTACTGGTTTAAAACCAACATATGGAAGAATCTCAAGGTGGGGTATGATCGCATTTGCCTCGAGCCTAGATCAAGCTGGACCTATGGCTAGAACAGCGGAAGACTGTGCACTTATGTTAAATGAGATGTGCTCTCATGATCCTAAAGATACAACATCGCTCGATGAGAATATTCCAGATTTTACGCAAAACTTAAACTCATCGATAAAAGGAATGAAAATTGGGCTTGTAAAAGAATTTGATTTATCAAAACTAGATAATGACGTAGTGAAAGTTTTTGAGGAGTCCAAGAGGCATTATGAATCTCTAGGAGCTGAATTTATTGAAATATCTCTTCCCAATATCTCTCTTTCTGTTCCAACATACTATGTTGTTGCTCCAGCTGAATGCTCTTCTAATCTATCTAGGTTTGATGGAGTAAAGTTTGGAAGAAGGTGTGAAAATCCTAAAGATCTAGAAGATTTATATGTCCGAAGTAGATCTGAAGGCTTTGGAGATGAAGTAAAAAGAAGAATTCTTATTGGCTCATACGTTCTGTCTGCTGGTTTTTATGATGCATATTATAAAAAAGCTCAGCAAGTAAGAAGGCTTATTAAAAACGATTTTGTCTCAGCTTTTGAGAAAGTAGATGTAATTATGTCGCCAACAACAAGAGGGACTGCCTTTAAGGCCGGCTCCATGGGAAGTGACCCTATTCAGATGTATCTAGAAGATCTTTTTACAATTCCTGCAAATTTAGCAGGTTTGCCTGCAATGTCAGTTCCAAATGGTATTGTTGATAATAAGCCCGTTGGCATGCAATTAATTGGGAACTTCCTTGAGGAAAGTAAAATTCTCCAAGCTGCTCATAGCTTTCAAACTTCAACTGATTGGCATCTCAAGACACCTAATGGAGATATAAGCTAATGACATGGCAAACAGTTATAGGTCTAGAAATCCACGTTCAGCTTTCTACAAAATCAAAACTATTTTCTGGAGCATCCACTGGATTTGGTGCAGAACCTAATACACATGTTGATTTGGTAGATATGGGTCTTCCTGGAGTCCTACCTGTGCCTAACAAGGATGCATTCCTTAAAGCTATCCGCTTTGGTTTAGCTACAAATGCAGAGATTAACCAAGTATCATCATTTGATAGAAAGAACTACTTTTATCCAGATCTACCAAAAGGCTATCAAATTACTCAAATGGCCATGCCTATAGTAGGCAAGGGTTCCATTAAGATATTTGCGAATGGTGAGGAGAAGATTATTAATATTACCAGGGCTCATTTAGAAGAGGATGCTGGGAAATCCGTGCATGATCTATTTGATGGTGAAACAGGTATTGATTTAAATAGAGCTGGAACCCCGCTTCTTGAAATAGTATCGGAGCCAGAAATAGCCAATGCCAAGGAAGCAGTTGCCTACTTTAAAGCAATCAGGCAGATTGTTACTTTTCTTGATATATGCGACGGGGTTATGGCCGAAGGGTCTATGAGATGCGATGTTAATGTCTCAATGAAACAAGTAGATGATTCAGAACTTGGAACAAGGGCTGAAATTAAAAATATTAATTCTTTTAAATTTATAGAAAGAGCAATTGCTTTTGAAATAGATCGTCAAACTAAAATTCTTGAATCAGGTGGGTCAGTAGTTCAGGAAACGCGCTTATATGATAGTGTAAAGAATGAAACAAGATCAATGAGATCAAAGGAAGAAGCTAATGATTATAGGTACTTCCCAGAACCAGATTTATTACCAGTAGTTATATCAGATAAAGAATTAGAGGAAATTAGATCTAGTCTTCCAGAGCTTCCTGAGCAAAAAGAAAAAAGATATATCAATGAAGTAAAGCTTGAGGAATCTGAAGCTAGAATTATTGCTTCCTCAAAAACTATGGCGAATATGTATGAGGATGCTTGTCTTAAAACAGATGATTCTTCATTGGTAGCTAGATGGCTCGTTGGTGAAGTAAGCGCTCTTTTAAACAAAGATAATATTGAAATAGATGAATCAAAGCTAACTTCAAATAACTTTGCCGTATTAATTGAAAGAATTTCAGATAAAACTATATCTGGCAAAATTGCTAAATCGGTTCTAGAAGAAATTTGGGAATCTGGTAGTGATGTTGATTCAATAATAAATGATAAAGGCCTTGTTCAAATTCAAGATGAGTCATTACTAGAAAATATTGCAAAGAAAATTATTGAAGATAATCCTGCTCAAGTAAATGCCTACAAAGCTGGGAAAGATAGGTTATTCGGTTTCTTTGTAGGCCAAGTAATGAAAGAAACTCAAGGAAAAGCAAATCCGCAAAGCGTAAATGAAATCCTTAAGAAGCTTTTAAAATAGTATTTAACTAGAGTATATAAAGACTTAGAGTTTCAGCAACAAAAGCAGGTTTTGCCACGCCTTTTATCTCCATTGTTACTTCAGTTTTTGCTAGATATTGCCCAGGATTTTTTTCAGTTATATCAAGACATTTCATTATTATTCTAACTTCTGAATTAACAGGAACAGGGCTTAAAAATCTTACCTTGTCTAAACCGTAATTTAATCCCATTTTTGTTCCCTCGAGCACTAAACCCATTCCTTGCGAAAATGGTATTCCAGCTACCAGTGACAAAGAAAGAAAGCCATGAGCAATAGTTGATCCAAATATAGGCTCTGCTTGCTCAGGATTGGTATGAATAAACTGATTATCCATAGTTGCATCAGCAAATTTATTTATTCTTTCTTGGTCGATAGTAACCCAATCAGAAGTTCCTATTTCCTTTCCAATAACTGATTCAATTTCCGAAGGCTTTATGATATGTAACATTTTATTTCTCCATGTAGTAATTATTATATTCGTCTCTCAATTCAAACTTCTGCAACTTGCCTGTTGCTCCATGAGGTAGTTCTTTTAAGAAAATAATCTCATCTGGTAGCCACCATTTTGCAACTCTTGAACCAAGGAACTCTAAAATACTATTTTTATCTACAGGCTCTCCAGTATTGGTAACAATGAATAGCATTGGTCTTTCATCCCACTTGGGGTGAGGTAGTCCGACAACACATGCCTCGGTAACCTCAGGATGTCCTACAGCGGCATTTTCTAAATCAATTGAGCTAATCCACTCTCCACCAGATTTAATAACATCTTTAGCTCTATCTGTAATAGTCATATAACCATCTTTATCTAAGACTGAAATATCTCCAGTATCAAACCAACCATCTTTATCAACGCAATCTTTTTCTGCTTTGAAATATCGTTTAAGAACCCATGGTCCTCTTACTAGTAAATGACCTTGCGACTCGCCATCATGAGGTAGTTCTGCACCTGAATCATCCACAACTTTCAGCTCAACCCCATACATTGGTCTGCCTTGCTTTAATTGAACTGCATACCTTTCCTCTTTACTCATCTTCTTCATTTCTGGTGTCAGAAAATTTGAGGTTCCCAAAGGACTCATTTCAGTCATTCCCCAACCCTGGATTACATTCACGTCATGAGCTTCATCAAACTCTTGAAGCATAGAAAGGGAAAGTGCTGATCCGCCTATAACTGCATTTCGAACTGATGTAAGAGTTTTATCATTATCTCTACAATAGTTAAGTAGTCCCATCCAAATAGTAGGAACACCAAAGGCTAAAGTGACGCCTTCACTCTCTATAAGATCGTAAAGTGGTTCGCCCTCCATTTGTAGCCCTGGCATAACTAATTTTAAGCCAAACATTGGACCATAAAAAGGAATTCCCCAGGCTTGAACATGGAATAAGGGAACGACCATTAATATTGCCTCATCAGGGCTAACAGTTAACCCAATCAATGAAGCTTGTGCATGCAAAATATTTGATTTGTGCCCATAAAGAACTCCTTTAGGATCCCCTGTAGTTCCAGATGTATAACAGAGACCACATGCAGCATCATCTTCTAAAGTTGGCCATTGATAGTTTTCATCTCCATCTTTAATATATTCTTCATAGGAAATTGCATTTTTTAAGACGGTGTTTGGCATTTCAGATTCATCACAGAGAATAATATATTTTTCAACACATTTAAGTTGCTCTTCAAGACCTTCTAGCATTGGTATGAAAGGAGTCTCAACAAAAATAACTTTATCTTCTGCATGATTAATAATATATACAGCTTGATCAGGATGTAGCCTGAAATTTAAAGTATGGATAACCGCACCCATTCCTGAGATTCCGTAATACATCTCCAAATGTCTATATGTATTTAAAGCTAGTGTTGCAATAATATCGCCATTTTTATAACCGTCTTTTTCTAAAGCAGAAGCTAGCTTTCTAGATCTAATACAAACCTCTTCATAGTTCGTTCTATGAACCTTGCCTGATACCATTCTGCTAATAACTTCTTGAGTTGGATAAATGTTTTTAGCATGCTCAATAATGCTTGCAATATTTGGTGTCCACTTTTGCATATCTCCGATCATATAAGTACCCCTAAAAAATGATTGATATAAATTATATAAGAAGGAACAATGAATTGTTAATAAAAATTATTAGGAAGCCATGAGCATAAAAAAATTAATCACGTCTAGATACTCTGTAAGAAGTTTCATTGACAAAGAAGTGTCCTTGGAATTGATTAAGGAAATCCTTAAAACCGCAAACTCAGCTCCTTCTGGAGGCAATATTCAGCCATGGAAGATATATGTTGTTTCTAATAATTCTTATAAAGAACTAACGACTCAGGCTGTAAGTAATTTTGATAATGGAGTTCAGGAAGCAATAGATTATGAAATATATCCAAAACCTCTAGCTGATGAGTACAAAAAAAGAAGATCTGAATGTGCCTCTGATATGTATGAAGCTATATCCATTGAAAGGGATGATATAGATGCAAGAATGAAACAAATTAGAGAAAATTTTAACTTCTTTGGAGCTCCTGTTGGCATGATAGTGACGATAGATAAAAGTTTTGCCCCTAATGGTTGGGGTCACGTTGGAATGTTTCTTCAGAATTTATGGCTTGCTGCAATTGAGGAAGGGTTGGGTGTTTGTCTTCAAGAATCTTGGTCTATTTATCCAAAAACAGTAAAGCAAGTTGTCAAACATCCAGATAATGAAATGGTCTGGTGTGGAATTGCTATAGGCTACCCAAATACTGAAGATCCAATTAATCAATATAGAACATCGCGAGATAGCTTGGAATCTTTTACCTCTTTTATTGATTAGATCATGAATAAAGAAGCTATCAAATTTAACTTCGATAATAGTTTTGCAAGATCTCTTGATGGGCTTTATGAAAGATGTAGGTCTGATTTTGTTATTTCACCAGAAATGCTTTTTTTTAATTGCCAATTGGCCGAGGAGCTTTGCCTTGATCCTTCTATTTTAAATTCTGAAGAAGGTCTTGCTATTTTTTCAGGCAATAAGATTTCTGAAGACTCAGATCCATTAGCTCAAGCATATGCAGGTCATCAATTTGGACATTTCAATCCTAAATTGGGTGATGGTAGGGCTATTCTTTTAGGAGAAATAAGAGATATACATAATAAAGTTAAAGATATTCAACTCAAAGGATCTGGATCCACCCCATTCTCTAGAAGAGGAGATGGAAAATCAGCTCTAGGGCCTGTTTTAAGAGAATATCTTATTAGCGAAAGCATGCATGCTATGGGAATTCCTACAACTCGATCTCTTGCAGCTATTTCTACCGGAGAAAAAGTTGAAAGAGAAACCATCTTGCCTGGAGGAATACTTACAAGAGTGGCATCTAGCCATATACGAATCGGAACGTTTGAGTTTGCCAGTCAATTAAAAGATTTAAATAAAATTAAAGATTTAGCAGACTATTCAATTAAAAGGCATTATCCGGAAGTTTCTCAAATAGATAACCCTTATTTAGCATTTTTTACTGCTGTTTGTAATGAGCAAGCTTCTTTAATTGCTAATTGGATGAGCGTCGGGTTTATTCACGGAGTAATGAATACAGATAATATGACCATCTCAGGAGAGACTATTGACTATGGTCCTTGTGCTTTTATGGATGAATACAACCCAGCCACAGTTTTTAGCTCTATTGATAAACAAGGAAGGTATGCCTATGCAAATCAACCCGCAATATTGACTTGGAATCTAACAAGATTAGCTGAAGCATTGATTCCGCTTGTGCATGGCGAAAAAGAAGAGTCCATTAAGCTTCTTACGGAAGTCCTCCAGTTAATTAAACCGGTTTATGGAAACTTTTGGCTAATGAATATGAGATCTAAAATAGGTTTATCAAAAGAAGATCCAAAGGATTACGAATTAATTATGAGCTTATTAGAAGTCATGAAAGATGAGAAGGTTGATTTTACTCTTGCCTTTCGAGTTTTATCAGAAGCTCTTACTGGAGATATGGCGATAGCTAGAAATCTTTTTAATAATTCTAAAAAGTTTGATGTTTGGTTTATGCATTGGCAAGAAAGAATCTCTCAAGAGAATGTTCCTGATGAAGATATAGTAAGTGCAATGGATAAAGTTAATCCTATCTATATACCGAGAAATCATATAGTCGAAGAAGCTCTTTTTTCAGCCGTTCATAAAAATGACATGCAGCCATTTTCAAATTTACTTTCTATTTTAATGAATCCCTATGAAGAAAATAAAGGAAATGAATCTTATACGCTGCCAGCACCTGAATCTGAAAAACCATTTAAGACATTTTGTGGAACTTAAACATTAAGAAATATTAAACCTTTTCAAGAGAATATCCTCAGAGACACCGTCTTTAATCATCCTTCTTAATAAATGCATGTATGGGTATAGCTCTGTTTTAAGACTCCCATGCCAATTCCAGAGATAGCCTTCAAGTATTTTTAATTCCTTTTCATTTAAATCTAAAGATGCATTAAATTTAAATAGCTTTGCTATAGCAATAAAAGTTTCTGGTAAATCTGATTCTTTAAGAATTTCATCAAATGATTTTGGGTAATTATTTATGCTATTACTAAAAGCAGATATAGCAATTTTATCTACCCCTATAAGACCCATTGGATTGATCAGTATTCCTTCAAGCGAACTTAAGTCTGTTTTCTCTATAGGGTAGAAATCATCAATTACAACTTTTGGAGTGCAATAATCATTTGCATAAAAGTTATCCCATATTATTAATGGATGTTTTAATTTTTCTTGCCATAGGGATATGTCTTCATTCGAGTAATTGGTCGAAACTACCTTATCTCCTGTCCAAAAAATAGGTATATCAGAGCTTAAAGATGCGACTAAATTTTCTAGATATATACTTTCATTAAAATTAGGTTTGGAAAGTTGGTTGCAATACTCTGCGGGCACACAATAAAAACTAACCCCGGGGAACTTAACCAAACATTCATTTAAAATATCTGCATGCAATTGGCCAGACTGATCTTCAAATAAGTCATCAAAAAGAATTGCAATATTAGTAATGCCTAGGCTGGTAATTACATCTATTTTTGAAAATAAATCTACTAACGATTTGTTGAAATTTAACCCTGGTGATATTCCAAAGATTATATTAATACCATTCTCATTAGAAACATTAATGAAATTTGAAAATAACTCTAACCAATTCTGAGGATAGGGTTTTTTCCACTCTGTTCTATGATGAAGGTCTTCTTTTGGACAATAAAAGTATGTATTTAAGTTATTTTGTGAAAGATGGCCAATAATATCAAGCCTTTCATCCCAAGATAAGAGTTTTCCGTAGTAGCCTTCAATGTAGCCTGTATATTTCATCTTTCTAAATTATACCCTTAGTTATTCTTGGACTGATCTTTCTACGCATCTGATT
>OOFR01000044.1_pt1 | contig 10159 bp, 8 predicted proteins | sample 1670661 | NCBI WGS metagenome assembly OOFR01 (sample SAMEA98170168, study PRJEB22522) | marine metagenome | biome: marine biome; feature: marine water body; material: seawater | place: Arctic Ocean | collected 05-Oct-2015 | depth 1 m | reverse complement strand
ATCCGTACCCCGTCGTCGCTGGTGACGTGATTTGCAATATCATCGTCTTGCTGGTCGTTATCGCTTATGAATTTGACAGTCATCGGTTGTGATGCGACAACAACCCTTCGGCCGGCATCAGCTTCTGTTGGTTAGTACGTTACGCAAGTCGTTAGCGGTGGTTCGTTCCCACCTAGCGGTCTGAGCCATTTTGGCGTAGGGAAGAGCATTTGTAATCGTTTGCAATCACTAAGTTTTAATCTTGGTTTGCAGTCGTGAATCTCAACTAGCCATAACCTATGTACCCGCGCAATGTGTGGTAGTTAACGAATTGTGGTGATTAAAAAGCACTTCGCCGTTTGCTGGGAAGCGCGTACTGGTTCAACACGCCGTGGATCAGCCGCCCAACCGCATTAAGCTGCTGTGATTTTGCCGTTAGGTCCCTGTCTCGACGCCATGCCGTCACCATCATGGCGCTTAACGCTATTTGGTCGACCCTTTATCAATAACGAAAGTAACCGGCTTCGGTTTTTAAAAATCTTGCTCCCGTAGCACCTGCAGATTGTCGTCACGAATCGTACTTTGGCAAATCTAATGATGGGGCTCGATTACCCCGGGCTGTCACCACTTTTTGCCAAAAACCCCTTTTTTTTAATGTTTTTGACACAAAGTTGCCTCGGGATCGATGTTTTAACTCAACATGGCCGTGCAATTATTTACCGAATATCCACAAAGGTGGTTGCAATAGGAGCCCCAAGGCGTATAGTGCGCTTCCTCGGTCAGATAGATCGGGGCTGAATTACAGGCCGTAGTTCAGGGCTTTCTACCCAAGGGTAGGTAAGCTGCTCTAAGTACCAAGGTCAAGATTCACCCGTTGAAATAAACGTCAGCGAGGGGTTTTTTGCGCAGGAAGTTCTGCCTTTACGTGAAGAAAGCCGTAGAGACACCGGTACCTAGATTGTTCTTTAACATGGTTGGAAACAAACAATAGGTGTGGGTGCTTGTTGATTGAATGCGAAAAATATTCAGCAACAAGTTACTGACACTATATTTGAGAAGCGAAAGACAGCTTTAGTACATGGGTTGCCGCAAGGCGAACATGGAAAGCCGAAAGGCAAAGAGTTGTTGACGCAATACTTACTAAGTAACAGTAATTCTGTTGTGGCAGTTCATTGATGGCAACATTGTTGAACCTAAGCAGCGGATGATAGGACATCTTCGGATGTTCGATTCTTGTTTGACTGAGCATAGTAACGGAAACGATTTTCTTCGGAAGGTCAAAGCCGTTGCCATGAAAAGATTGGTGGCTTATACCACTACTAATGTCCTGAGGGAGCCTCAAAAGGGTGTATCGAGGGAGGTTAGAGAAATACTCTTAAATTGAAGAGTTTGATCATGGCTCAGATTGAACGTTGGCGGCAGGCTTAAGACATGCAAGTCGAGCGGTAACAGGTCGCTAGGATCCCTTCGGGGTGACTTTGATGCTGACGAGCGGCGGACGGGTGAGTAACGCGTAGGAATCTACCTAGTAGAAGGGGATAGCCCGGGGAAACCCGGATTAATACCGTATACCTCCTTCGGGAGAAAGAAGGCCTCTCTTTGAAGCTTTCGCTACTAGATGAGCCTGCGTAAGATTAGCTTGTTGGTGAGGTAATGGCTCACCAAGGCGACGATCTTTAGCTGGTCTGAGAGGATGATCAGCCACATTGGGACTGAGACACGGCCCAGACTCCTACGGGAGGCAGCAGTGGGGAATATTGGACAATGGGCGCAAGCCTGATCCAGCCATACCGCGTGTGTGAAGAAGGCCTTCGGGTTGTAAAGCACTTTAAGCAGGGAGAAAAAGTTATAAGCTAATACCTTATAACCTTGATGTTACCTGCAGAATAAGCACCGGCTAATTCCGTGCCAGCAGCCGCGGTAATACGGAAGGTGCAAGCGTTAATCGGAATTACTGGGCGTAAAGCGCGCGTAGGTGGTTTGTTAAGTTGGATGTGAAAGCCCTGGGCTCAACCTAGGAACTGCATCCAAAACTAACTCACTAGAGTACGATAGAGGGAGGTAGAATTCATAGTGTAGCGGTGGAATGCGTAGATATTATGAAGAATACCAGTGGCGAAGGCGGCCTCCTGGATCTGTACTGACACTGAGGTGCGAAAGCGTGGGTAGCGAACAGGATTAGATACCCTGGTAGTCCACGCCGTAAACGATGACAACTAGCTGTTAGGAGACTATGTCTTTTAGTGGCGCAGCTAACGTTTTAAGTTGTCCGCCTGGGGAGTACGGCCGCAAGGCTAAAACTCAAATGAATTGACGGGGACCCGCACAAGCAGTGGATCATGTGGTTTAATTCGATGCAACGCGAAAAACCTTACCTACTCTTGACATACTTGGAAGCTCTTGTAATGAGAGTGTGCTTTTAAGAACCAAGATACAGGTGCTGCATGGCTGTCGTCAGCTCGTGTCGTGAGATGTTCCGTTAAGTCGGATAACGAGCGCAACCCTTACCCTTATTTGCCAGCGATTCGGTCGGGAACTATAAGGGGACTGCCGGTGATAAACCGGAGGAAGGTGAGGACGACGTCAAGTCATCATGGCCCTTACGAGTAGGGCTACACACGTGATACAATGGGAGAGACAGACGGACGCTAAGCCGCGAGGTGGTGCTAATCCTAGAAACTCTCTCGTAGTCCGGATTGGAGTCTGCAACTCGACTCCATGAAGTTGGAATTGCTAGTAATCGCGGATCAGCATGCCGCGGTGAATACGTTCTCGGGTCTTGTACACACCGCCCGTCACACCATGGAAGTGGATTGCACCAGAAGTAGATAGTCTAACCTTAGGGAGGGCGTTTACCACGGTGTGCTTCATGACTGGGGTGAAGTCGTAACAAGGTAGCCGTAGGGGAACCTGTGGCTGGATCACCTCCTTAACGATAAATCGCGTTTTTAAACGCCCACACGAGTAATCAAATATTATAAAGAAGAACATTTTGTTCTGTAAAATCATTGGTATGTAATTTTCTAGTGAATAAATTTATTTATTCATAAGATCACTGCAATTAAAAAGTAGCGTCTGCATTTATGTAGACGCTCAAAAAGTAATTAATATATTTTATTAAGTTACTCTCAAAAAAGAAGATAAAACTTCTAAAAAAATAATATAACCTTTTTTAAGGTTATATGATCAAGTAAAGGAAGAGCACAAGGTGAATGCCTTGGCTGCATAAGGCGATGAAGGACGTAATAACCTGCGATAAGCCTCGGGGAGCTGGTAAATAAGCTTCGATCCGAGGATTTCCGAATGGGAAAACCCAATATACGTAAGTATATTATCTTATACTGAATACATAGGTATAAGAGGCGAACCTGGGGAACTGAAACATCTAAGTACCCAGAGGAAAAGAAATCAACAGAGATTCCGGTAGTAGCGGCGAGCGAAACCGGACCAGCCCTTAAGCTTATTTTAGTCCAGCAAAATATTCTGGAAAGTTTGACCATAGTGGGTGATAGTCCCGTATGCGAAAGACTAATTTAAGTGAAATCGAGTAGGTCGGAACACGTGAAATTCTGACTGAATATGGGGGGACCATCCTCCAAGGCTAAATACTCTATGCAGACCGATAGTGAACCAGTACCGTGAGGGAAAGGCGAAAAGAACCCCGGCGAGGGGAGTGAAATAGAACCTGAAACCTTGTGCTTACAAGCAGTCGGAGCAGACTTGTTCTGTGACGGCGTACCTTTTGTATAATGGGTCAACGACTTAATTTCAGTAGCAAGCTTAACCATATAGGGTAGGCGTAGGGAAACCGAGTCTTAATAGGGCGCTCAGTTGCTGGAATTAGACCCGAAACCGGGTGATCTATCCATGGCCAGTGTGAAGGTCGAGTAACATCGACTGGAGGCGCGAACCCACTTATGTTGAAAAATGAGGGGATGAGCTGTGGATAGGAGTGAAAGGCTAATCAAACCCGGAGATAGCTGGTTCTCTGCGAAAACTATTTAGGTAGTGCCTCGTGTATTACTGTAGGGGGTAGAGCACTGTTTCGGCTAGGGGGTCATCCCGACTTACCAAACCGATGCAAACTCCGAATACCTACAAGTATGAGCACGGGAGACAGACTGCGGGTGCTAACGTCCGTAGTCGAGAGGGAAACAACCCAGACTGTCAGCTAAGGTCCCTAATTATGATTAAGTGGGAAACAATGTGGGAAGGCACAAACAGCTAGGAAGTTGGCTTAGAAGCAGCCATCTTTTAAAGAAAGCGTAATAGCTCACTAGTCGAGTCGGCCTGCGTGGAAGATATAACGGGGCTAAATCATAAACCGAAGCTACAGATCTTAAATTTATTTAAGATGGTAGAAGAGCGTTCTGTAAGCGGATGAAGGTGAGCTGAGAGGCGAGCTGGACGTATCAGAAGTGCGAATGTTGACATGAGTAACGATCAAAGAGGTGAAAAACCTCTTCGCCGAAAAACCAAGGGTTCCTGTCCAACGCTAATCGTGGCAGGGTGAGGCGGCCCCTAATGCGAGGGCGAAAGCCGTAGTCGATGGGAAACAGGTTAATATTCCTGTACTTTTTATAACTGCGATGGGGTGACGGAGAAGGTTAGGCTAGCACGGCGACGGTTGTCCGTGTTCAAGGTTGTAGGCTGGTGTTCTAGGTAAATCCGGAACGCCATATAGGCTGAGGACTGATAACGACCACTCTACGAGTGGGAAGTAGCTGATACCATGCTTCCAGGAAAAACCTCTAAGCTTCAGGTTATAAGAAACCGTACCCTAAACCGACACAGGTGGTTAGGTCGAGTAGACCAAGGTGTTTGAGAGAACTATGGTGAAGGAACTAGGCAAAATAGCACCGTAACTTCGGGAGAAGGTGCGCTACGTTTGGTGATGGGACTTGCTCCTTGAGCTAAACGTAGTCGAAGATACCAGGTGGCTGCGACTGTTTACTAAAAACATAGCACTCTGCAAACTCGTAAGAGGAAGTATAGGGTGTGACGCCTGCCCGGTGCCGGAAGGTTAATTGATGGGGTTAGCGTAAGCGAAGCTCTTGATCGAAGCCCCGGTAAACGGCGGCCGTAACTATAACGGTCCTAAGGTAGCGAAATTCCTTGTCGGGTAAGTTCCGACCTGCACGAATGGCGTAACGATGGCCACACTGTCTCCACCATAGACTCAGTGAAATTGAAATCGCTGTTAAGATGCAGTGTACCCGCAGCTAGACGGAAAGACCCCGTGCACCTTTACTATAGGTTTACACTGGACTTTGACCTTACTTGTGTAGGATAGGTGGGAGACTTTGAAGCTGAGACGCCAGTCTTAGTGGAGTCATCCTTGAAATACCACCCTTGTAAGATTGAAGTTCTAACCTAGGTCCATTATCTGGATCAGGGACAGTGTATGCTGGGTAGTTTGACTGGGGCGGTCTCCTCCTAAAGAGTAACGGAGGAGTACGAAGGTATCCTTATCACGGTCGGACATCGTGAGGTAAGTATAAAGGCAAAAGGATGCTTGACTGCGAGATCGACGGATCGAGCAGGTAGGAAACTAGGTCTTAGTGATCCGGTGGTTCTGAATGGAAGGGCCATCGCTCAACGGATAAAAGGTACGCCGGGGATAACAGGCTGATACCGCCCAAGAGTTCATATCGACGGCGGTGTTTGGCACCTCGATGTCGGCTCATCACATCCTGGGGCTGGAGCAGGTCCCAAGGGTATGGCTGTTCGCCATTTAAAGTGGTACGCGAGCTGGGTTTAGAACGTCGTGAGACAGTTCGGTCCCTATCTGCTGTGGGCGTTTGGAGATTTGAGGGAAGCTGATTCTAGTACGAGAGGACCGAATTGGACGAACCTCTGGTGTTCCGGTTGTCACGCCAGTGGCATTGCCGGGTAGCTATGTTCGGAAAGGATAACCGCTGAAAGCATATAAGCGGGAAGCCTCTCCCAAGATTAAATCTCCCAGAGACTTTATGTCTCCTAAAGAGTCGTCATAGACTATGACGTTGATAGGCAAGATGTGTAAGCGCTGCGAGGCGTTGAGCTAACTTGTACTAATAACTCGTGAGGCTTGATCATGTAACCTTAAGTAGGGTTATAGATTTGAGTAACATTGTAGTGAGAATTAAAAATTATAAATTACATACCAGTTTGTCTGATGACAATAGCAACTTGGAACCACCTGATCCCATCTCGAACTCAGAAGTGAAACGGGTTAACGCCAATGGTAGTGCAGGGTCTCCCTGTGTGAGAGTAGGAAATCGTCAGACTTTTTCTTTAAGGCTTTCAGTTTATCTGGAAGCCTTTTTTTTTATCTAAAGTATAATGTTTTTATGATCATAGGATTAACAGGTGGGATAGGTTCTGGTAAGTCAGCTGCTGCAAGTTTCTTTATGGACTTGGGTATTAATGTTTTAGATGCAGACCATGTCTCTAGAGACGCTCTTGAAATAAACTCCCCTGGCTATGAGCTATTTATTAATGCTTTCGGCTCTTCTTATTTAGATAAAAATAACTTGATTGATAGAGCTAAATTAAGATCTACTATATTTACCAATAAAGATAAAAAATTACAACTTGAAAATATTATTCACCCAATTGTTAAGGAGTCCATTCTAGATTTCATAAAAAAGTCTAAGTCCCCTTACACCATAATCATGGTTCCTTTAATTTTCGAAACTAATACAGCTAATAATTACAGTAGGATTCTCATTATAGACTGCGACATTGACACCCAAATATCTAGAACTATCCATAGGGATGCTCAGAACACATCAGAAGTTATGAATATAATTAATAAACAAGCATCCAGAGAAGAGAGACTATCAATAGCAGACGATATAATTTTGAACTCCTCTTCTTTAGATTCCCTTAGAGAACAGGTTTTAACTTTGCATAACAAATATATGGAGATAATTAATAATGGCTAACTGTCCTAGATGTGAAAAAATAACAGAACTTTCACCAACAAATCTTTTCAGACCTTTTTGTTCAGAAAAATGTAAGTTAATTGATTTTGGTGCTTGGGCAAACGAAGATAATACAATTTCTAGACCTATACAATCAGAAGACTTTTACGAAGATTAATGCACGCTATTCTTTACTAGATTGCCATTTTTGCTTTAATAGCTGGATGATGCTCATAGTTAAGTAATTTACAATCATCTATATCATAATTAGATATATCACTCAAGGAGTCAATTTCTGCAATAAGAAGTTCTGGAAGCTTCATGGGAGTTCTTGATAACTGTTCTTTAACTTGATCTACCGAATTCATATATATATGAGCATCCCCAAATGAATGAACAAACCTTTTCGGTTTTAAGTTTAGTATCTTTCCAAATATACAAAGCAATAAAGCGTAGCTTGCAATATTAAAGGGGACGCCTAAGAACATGTCTGCACTTCTCTGGTACATATGACAACTAATAGTTCCATTGTTAACGTAAAATTGACTCATAACGTGACATGGCGGTAATGCCATTTTTTCTATATCTCCAACATTCCATGCTGAAAGGATATGCCTTCTTCCATCTGGATTTTTATGAAGATTCTCTAAAAGATTAGCTATTTGATCAATACCACCCCAATTTCTCCATTGAACACCATAAACTGGCCCTAGATTTTTTTTATATTCCGTATTTTCATATCCTAGTTGCTTGCCTTGGTTATCTGCATTGTCTGTCCATATTGTTGAATATTTTGATAAATCAATTAATTCAGATCTATCTTTACCAAATCTTATTTCAGCAAGCCTCCTTTCATCATCTGAGCCTTCTAAAAACCAGAGCAATTCTGATACTACCACCTTCCAAGCTAGTGATTTAGTTGTTACGGCTGGGAATCCATCTTCAAGATCAAATGCAAGTTGATGGCCAAAAGATGAGATTGTCCCTGTGTTAGTTCTATCTTCTTTCTTATCTCCATTTTCTAAAATAAACTGAAGAAGATCTAAATATGCTTTCATGTTTTATTCCTAGAGTAAGCCAATAATATAAAACCAATAATCATCATTGGAATGCAAAGCAGTTGGCCCATACTCATAAATTCTAATGCCACATATCCAATATGCGCATCAGGCTGTCTATAGAACTCAATTATAAATCTTATCGCTCCATAAAGTATAAGAAATGATGAGCAGACAATGCCATGAATTTTTGTAAATTTATTTATTAGGAATAGGAGTATAAATAAAAGCAATCCCTCTCCAAAACTTTCATAGAGCTGAGAAGGGTGCCTTAAGAAACCAAATGGATCAGTTGGGAATATAAAACCCCAATCACCATTGGTCGGTTTTCCATATAACTCTCCATTTAGAAAATTACCAATTCTTACAAGGCCAAGGCCAATAGGCATAGCTAGGGCTCCGGCATCCATTAATCGTAAGAAGCTTATATTATTTTTCTTGCAGAAAATTATAAAGCTAACTATTACGCCTAAAAGACCGCCATGAAAGCTTAAGCCTCCTTGCCACACATAAAATAAAGATAGAGGATTTTCAAGTAGTTGCGACGTTCCATAAAAAACCATGTACCCAATCCTTCCTCCACACATTGCTCCAAAAAACAGCCCATACATAAAGACTAAATCATTAACTTTTTCTTCATTTAGCCCTAGCTCTAGGATAATTTTGTTTGATTTTAAGAAAAGATAAATAAAAATAGCTGATAAAAGCCATGTAACGGCATAGTATTGAATCTTTATTGGCCCTATTTCAATAAGGCTAGGGTTATTAAAAAAATCTGATAACTCAATAATCATATAGCAACCATATAAATAGAAATTAATAATAGCAAGGATGCTAGAGACCACTTAAGTGTAACTGTTGAAACGTAGTTAGCTATTTGTGCTCCGTATTTTTCAGCAAATACACTTGTTATGGAAATACCAAATACAGCTGGTAGGTAAATATATCCCAGGCTAAGGCTTGGTAACGCTGGATTACCAATGCCCATAATAAAATACCCAAGTGATGAAAAGAGAGCAATGGGAATACCGCAAGCCGCTGATGTTCCAATACTTGAAATTAAACTTAATCCAGAGCTCATGAAGTAAGGAATTGCAAACATACCTCCTCCAATACCTAGTATGGATGATAAAAAGCCAATACCTGAACCAGCCACATATGATTTTATATTTTTTGGCTTGCTTTCAGAGGACTTTAATTCAATATTAAAGCCAATTCTAATCGCTGCCAATAGGGCAAAAATTGCAATAATTATCTTTAGAATACTTCCTTCTAGTTGCAATGCAACGATTGCTCCCAGTAGAGCGCCAAAAATAACTCCAAATGCAACGGGCTTTAAAATACTGAAGTCAATAGCTTTTTTCTTCCTATGAGCATTTGCAGAAGCAATGCCGGTAAAAAAAATACTTGCCATAGAGGACCCCAAAGCAAGATGAACAGTTATATCTTCTTGAAACCCATGATTCAAAAAACTTGCCACAAGAACAGGCACTATCAATGTACCACCACCTATTCCAAACATTCCAGCAGCCAAGCCTACAAAAATACCAAGCACTGCAAATATCAATAATTCTTCAATCACCTGCTTGCTCCATGCAAAAAACAACCCTTAAGCTACACAACACTGTTCGATATACATCTTTCTTAAAAGAAATAATTGACTGGAGAGGGTACCAATAAGAGACCCACTTATAATCATCAAACTCGCCATCAGGATCATTTTCAAAACTAACATCAATATTTTTGATTAGCTTAAACATAAACCATTTTTGCTTTTGGCCTTTAAAATTTTTCTGCAGCAAGCGCTTTTTTCTATTTTCTTTTGGGATATCATATTTTATCCAATCCTCCATGGATCCAATAATCCTTACCGAACTTCCTTCAATACCAACTTCTTCAAATAATTCTCTTTTAGCTGACTTTAGTGGAGTTTCTCCAAAATCTATACCACCTTGAGGGAATTGCCACGCATCCCAACCCAAACGTTTTGCCCATAATACTTGACCATGGGAGTTTGCCAGAATAATACCTACATTGGGGCGAAAACCATCTTTATCGATCACGGCTTTGCACCATACAAAATATATTTGTCCCCATTGTTCCACAAAACCACCAGCAACAACAACCGCAGATGGAAATGAGATAAAATAATGTTTAAGATTCATTAAGATAGGTGTCCCCATGCAACAAAGGCTGGCTTTGTTTGATTTAGAC
>OOFR01000043.1_pt1 | contig 10168 bp, 12 predicted proteins | sample 1670661 | NCBI WGS metagenome assembly OOFR01 (sample SAMEA98170168, study PRJEB22522) | marine metagenome | biome: marine biome; feature: marine water body; material: seawater | place: Arctic Ocean | collected 05-Oct-2015 | depth 1 m | reverse complement strand
GCGACCATCGAAGATTACACAGAGTAGATCGGCGGAAGCGTCAAATGTGTATAAGAGCCAGACTTTCATGTTAACGGAACTTGCTTAACTAATAATGTATTTAATGCAAAAAAAAATGATAATAGTCAGATGAGCAAAGAATTATATTTAGACAGGTATTTTTTTGGTGATAAACAAGAATTTTCAGGCATTAATGCAATGTCAATTTCAGATATTACGGGCATACCAAGAGCTACAGTTATTAGAAAATTAAATAAATTGGTTAAAGAAAAATTTTTAGTAATAGATAGTAAAAAACATTATTCAACTAATAGAACAATTCATCAAAAAATATTAATTGCAATACAACAAAAAACATTTGTTACTCTATCTAAATTTGCTGAACGTATTTATAATTTGAGTTTAATAGAAAAAAATAATTAAAATCTAAGTATTTTTTTTAACAACAAATACAAAAACTATCGAAGTTATCATCATTATTAAAGCATAAGCAGCTGTTGGTAAAATGAAAACAGTTATATTTTCACCAAACATTTGTGTTCCAACAAAAAGTGCTAATGTTCCATTTTGAAGTCCACACTCTATTGAAATACATCTTTGTTGTGCAACTCCGGATGCAAAATATTTTGCAATATAAAACCCTAAAATCATCATTGTTAAGTTTAAGATTAAAACAACCAAACCTGCATTCACAATATAAGAAATAATATTATCCCATTCTTGTATATAAATACCAGCAAACACTAATATGAATAATATAACTGAAATTTTTTGAATTAAAGAAGCTTGATTATCAACAAAATTTTTAGCAAAATGCCTAATTATCATTCCAATTATTACTGGAACTGTAACAACAAGAAACATTTTTAAAGCAATATTAGTAATTGATATTTCTTTAATAACACTTATTTCAAAAAAATTAATAGACGCAAACATTATAAATGGAACAGAAATAATACTAATCAAGCTAACAACTGCAGTTAGTGATATTGAAAGTGCAACATCACCATCAGCAAATTTAGTAATTACATTTGATGTAACACCACCAGGCGCACAGGCAATCAACATTAATCCAATAGCAAGTTCTGCTGACAGGTTTAATAGTAATGCTATAGACAGGGCAACGATTGGTAGCAAAACTAACTGAGAAATAAAACCAACTAAAAAATCTTTTGGAATTTTAACTACTCTTATAAAATCTTGAATAGTCAAACTCAATCCAAGCCCCAACATTATAAGAGCCAAAGCTAATGGGGCTATTTTTGTAGCTATTTCCATTGGTAAAATCTATTAGTTCATTTTAGGTTTATCAAGTAAATGATCTAAAGCTTATAATTAACTAAGATAAATCAATAGCATTTTTCTTTAAAACTTCCATTGAAACAAGCTTTAAAGTTTTTTCATGTGTTCTTTTTAAATAAACAGGACAAGGTTTCCCAGCATCAGCAGCTCTTGCATACCAACTAGCACAAACACACCAACCATCTCCAGCTTTTAGTCCTGGAAACCCAAACTCAGGATGAGGGGTTATTAAATCGTTGCCAGCTTCTTTACACCATTCTAAAAATTCTGTTGTAACCTTTGCACAAACCGTATGAACGCCGTGATCATTTTCATCAGTACTGCAACAACCATCACGGTGCCATCCTGTTAAAGGATCGTTAGAACATTCCTCTAGATCTTCACCTAGAACATTTTTTTGATTATCACTCATTATATTTTCGTAGGATTTGGTTGGCCTTTGTAAACAACTTCAGGATCAAAAGATTTTTCTTTTTCTTCAAATTTCATTTCAACTTCTCTACCATTTTCAATTGGACCAAGTGGAATGGATCTATAAAAACATGATCGATAACCTACGTGACAGCTTGAACCATCACCAATATCTACAGTTAACCAGACAGAGTCTTGATCATCATCAATTCTAATTTCAGTTACTTTTTGAGTAAAGCCACTAGTTTTGCCTTTGTGCCAAATCTGCTGTCTAGATCTACTAAAATAATGAGCTTCTTTAGTCTCAATGGTTTTTTTAAAAGCCTCAACATTCATATAACCGTGCATAAGAATATCTTTAGTCTTTGAACACATAGTAATAACTGGAATTAAGCCATCATTATCAAATTTTGGTGAAAGGAGTTTTCCTTCTTCAATTTCGACTATATTTTCTCTTTTTTTAAACATATCTAGGTGATTATGTAGCATATTGAACAATATATTAAATATTTTAAAAACAATGATTTACTGTATAAACTTGCCTTATGAAATTAGTTGAAGAGACAGATAGCAAGATTTTAGATACCAAAAAAGTTTCTGATAAAGAAGCTGAAGAGGCTTTTAAAACTATTTTAACTTGGATGGGTGAAGATCCTAGTAGAGAAGGATTGTTAGAAACTCCTAAAAGAGTTGTTAAAGCATATAAAGAATATTTTAATGGATACTCAGAAGACCCTAATAAAATTTTAGATAAGACTTTTGGGGATGTCGAAGGTTATGATGATATGGTTGTACAAAAAAATGTTTCTGTACAAAGTCATTGTGAACATCATATGGCTCCAATTATTGGAATTGCACATGTTGCATACATTCCAAATGAGAGAGTTGTGGGTCTAAGTAAGCTTGCAAGAGTAGTAGAAGTTTTTTCAAAAAGATTACAGACACAAGAAAGACTTACGATGCAAATTGCTAAAACAATAATGGAATCTTTAGATGCAAAAGGTGTAGCAGTCACAATAGACTCAACTCATCAATGTATGACTATGAGGGGTATTAAGAAAGAAACTGCAACAACAGTTACAAATTATTTCTTAGGACAATTTAAAGAAGACCTTGGTGTTCAAAATAGATACTTAAGATTTATTAGTAAGTAATTCTCGCAAGGAGGAAATAACATGTCAGATAATTTTAAAGCACTAATTATTAATCAAGAAGGTGAAAATTTTACCAGAGAAGTAAAGTCAATAGATAAATCATTTTTAAAGCATGGTGATGTTACTGTAAAAGTAGATTATTCAGATTTAAACTATAAAGATGGAATGATTTTGAAAAATGGTGGTCGTCTTGTTAAAGAATTTCCACATATTCCAGGCATAGATTTTTCTGGTACCGTTCTTGAAAGTGAAAATCAAAAATTTAAAACTGGTGATGAAATAATTTTAACTGGATGGAGAGTTGGAGAAGCTTTTTTTGGTGGATACTCTCAGATAGCAAAAGTTAATGCCGATTTTTTAGTTAAGAGACCTTCAAATCTAACTAGCAAACAGGCTATGATGTTAGGAACAGCTGGCTTTACATCTTTAATGAGTGCTTTTGCTATTCAAGCTAGAGAAGAAATTTTATTAGGCGATAAAGTAAATGATGTATTGGTTACTGGAGCTACCGGTGGGGTGGGAAGTGTAGCGGTAATGGCTCTTACTAAATTAGGATACAATGTAACAGCTGTTACAGGAAAAGATTCTAAAACAGATTATTTAAAATCGTTAGGAGCAAAAAATGTTGTTAATAGAGCTGATTTTGACAAAGATCCAAGACCTATTGATAAAGGATTGTGGGATGGTGTTGTTGATACAGTAGGAGGTAAAATTTTAGCTAATGCAATAGCTCAAACTAGATCAAATGGAATTATAGCTGTTTGTGGTAATGCAAATAGTAATGAACTAAATACAAATTTATTACCATTCATGCTAAGGGGAATTAAAGTTTGGGGAATGGACTCAGCAAATTGTAGCATTAAAAGAAGAGAATTTATTTGGGCAGAAGCAGCAAAGCTTGTTGATTTTGAAGTTCTTGAAAAATCAATCTTAACTGTAAGTTTAGATGAATTGTTAGAAACATACCCAAAAATTTTAAAGGGTGAAATTTCAGGAAGAGTTTTGGTAGATTTAAATAAATAGATGGATTGGGATAAATTAAAAATATTCCACGCAGTTGCAGAAGCAGGTAGTTTTACTAACGCAACAATAAACTTAAATTTAAGTCAATCTGCAATAAGCAGACAAATTCAATCATTAGAACTGGATCTTAAAGTACAACTCTTTGAAAGACACGCAAGAGGTCTTACTTTAACTGAAAATGGTGAATATTTATTTAAAACAGCTCACGATGTAATTAGTAAATTAAAAGAAGTTGAATCTACACTGGGAGATCAAAAAAATAAACCAACAGGTAAATTAACAATTACAACTGTTAGAAGTTTTGGTACTCACTGGCTAACACCTCGTATTCAAGAGTTTATGACTTTAAACCCTGAAATAGAAATTGAATTAATTTTTGATGATAAGGAATTAGATTTAAGTACTAGACAAGCAGATATAGGTATTTTTATGAGAAGACCTAAGCAGCTTAATTATATTCAAAAAAAATTAGTTGATATAAAATATTATGTTTATGGTTCTAATAAATATTTAGAAAAACATGGGATGCCAAAAACAATTAATGACCTAAATAAACATAAATTCATTTCATTTGGTAAAGGAGCACCATCTCCTGTCTACGATCCAGATTGGGCTTTAAAACTTGGAATTAAAGATTCTAAAAAAAGAAAACCAGTAATGAAAGTTAATAGTGTTATGGGTTTACTTTTAGCTGTTGAAGCTGGTGTAGGTCTAGCAGCACTTCCTGAGTATTTAGTTTCAAATTCAAATAATGTAATAAAAGTACTCCCTAATTCAGAAGGGCCCATAACAGAGGCTCACTTTGTCTACCCTCAATCACTTAAGAATACTGCAAGAATTACTGCTTTTAGGAACTTTTTGTTTAGTAAAATTGGTGATTGGAAGTCTTAGTTAATTAGAATTATCATTAACATAAACTGAAACACCTCTAGAATTAATATCTACATCAAATTTTTTATGTAAAGGTGGAAAAGCTCTTTGTGGACAATCTAATCTATCACAAGTTCTGCAAGATACACCGATAGGTATTTCAGTCGTTTTGTCACTAACATTAATATTTTCAGTGTACACAAAGTCTTTTGCGTATTTTGCATCACAACCAAGACCAATTGATAATATACTTTTTGATTGACCAAAACGTCCTACACCTTTTTCAACTGTTCTTGCAATACAAACATATTTTTCACCATTAGTCATTTTACTAACAGCTGCTTGAATTACACCAGGTCGCGTGAATGCTGAATAAACATTCCATCTAGGACATGCACCGCCATATCTTGGTATATCAATTCCTGATAATGAAAATCTTTTTGAGATATTTCCTGCCATGTCAACTCTTAGCATGTGAAAAGGAATTCCAGGTAATTTTGGATCTTGTAAGCATGTTACACGGTGAGCAACTTGTTCAAAGGAAGTTGCAAATGTATTTTGTAATAACTCTAAGTCATATTTTAATTTTTTACATTCAGCATGAAAAGGTTTGTAGGGCATTAAAATTGCAGCACCACAATAATTTAATAAAGCAACCTTAGTTAATTTTTTTGATTCTTCTGAGGGAAAAGGAAATTTTGATAGATAATTATCAATATCTTTCATTGCACCTTCTTGTGCTATCTGAGCTGCTGCATGAAGTTTTTTAGTTTCCAATGAACTATAATCACTTAATAGAAGTTCTTTTTTACTTTTATTATAAATTTTAGAAAAAGGTTTTCCCTCTTCTGGTAAAATGTCTTTAACTATAATTGAATATTCTTTATTCAAATACTCACATAACGCAATATATCGAGTTCTGTTATTTTTTTGAATTTTATCAAAAACTTTATTTGCAAACTCTTCTAATTTTGGAAAATAGTTTTTATGTTCTTGAAGAAAATCAGAAATTACCTCACCAGGAAAAGAGTTTTTTCTATTATCAACTATTTTGCCAGAAATTTTTTCGATCTTATTAATAAGTTCATGATCTTTTTTTTTAAGAATATCTCCTAATCTAACAAGGGCTCTACCGATCTTAGGATTTGTTCCAACAAGGTCTTTAACTTCAGGACCAAGAATATCTAGGTCTTCAAATAATTTATCATCTAGAATTTCTGAAATAGTATTTTCTAAATTAACATCTGATTTTGATGTTAAGTCTGAGAGTTGGATATTTAATTTTTCACAAACCTTAAGTAATAAATCTCCATCTATTTTTCTTTTTCCACTTTCAATTAAGTTTAAATAGCTTGGAGAAATACCTAGTTCTTCTGAAAGTTTGTTAGCTTGCAGTCCTAACTGTCTTCTAAAAGCCTTTATTTTTGGACCAATTTTTAAATCAATTTGACTCATAAGCTCTATTTGTAAATTTTGTAAATTTAAATTTACAATAAGTTTCTTTGTTTTACAAGGTTTTTAACGATTTTATTAGATTTTGTAAATTTTGTAAATTATAAAGTTTACATGAACGATAAAAACATAAATAAAAACCAAGAAAATCAAAGAGAAATTAACGAAAACAACAATCAGAATCAATTTAGTCAATCAGGTATTTACCTAAGAGACGATCATTGTGATTGGGGTTCTAGTGGGATGAATGAATTCACTCAAGAATTTAGTGAAAAAAAATAAGTCCTCTTACCGTTAATTTATACACGATTTAATTTTCTTAATACATAATCTAGAAAGACCTACCTATGAGCTCAGAAGCTAAAGTTTCATACGATTTAAAAAGATTTTCAGGAATCAAAAAAGACTACACTTCAGAAGAAGTAGAACGATTAAGAGGTTCTATCAAAATTGAATATTCGATGTGTAAGCATCAATCTAAAAAATTATGGGATCTGTTAAATTCAGAAAATTATATTAATACATTGGGTTCACTTTCTGGAAATCACGCTATTCAACATGCTAAAGCTGGATTAAAAGCAATTTATTTAAGTGGATGGCAAGTAGCAGCTGATGCAAACACTGCTGGTGAAATGTATCCCGATCAATCTCTATACCCATATGATAGTGCTCCAAAATTAGTTGAGTCGATGAACAATGCTTTAATAAGAGCAGATCAAATTCAGCATATGGAATTACATGATGGTGATATGGAATCAAAAGATAGAACAGACTATATGTTACCTATCATTGCAGACGGAGAAGCAGGTTTTGGTGGCCCATTAAATGTTTTTGAATTAACAAAAAAATTTATTAAAGCAGGTGCGGCTGGAGTTCATTTTGAAGATCAACTAGCTAGTGAAAAAAAATGTGGTCACATGGGCGGAAAAGTTTTAGTTCCAACTGGCACTATGATTAAAAATTTAAAAGCTGCAAGACTTGCTGCAGATATTGCAGATGTACCTTTGATAATTTTAGCAAGAACAGATGCTAATGCTGCGAAATTAATTACGAATGACTTTGATGAAAATGATAAACCATTCTTGACTGGAGAAAGATCTCCTGAAGGTTTTTATTATGTTAAACATGGAATTGAGCAGGCTATCTCAAGAGGTTTAGCCTACGCACCTTATTCAGATTTAATCTGGTGTGAAACTGCAACACCAAATCTTGAGGAAGCAAAAAAGTTTGCAGATGCAATTCATGAAAAGTTTCCTGGTAAATTATTAGCTTACAACTGTTCTCCTTCGTTCAATTGGAAGAAGCATTTATCAGATGCTGAGATTGCAACATTTCAACAAAAAATTAGTGAGATGGGTTATAAATTTCAATTTATTACACTTGCTGGATTTCACACTCAAAATATTGCAATTTTTGAGCTTGCGGAAAAATATAAAACAGAAGGAATGACTGCTTATTCTAAAATCCAAGAGCTTGAGTTTGCTAGAGAGAAGGATGGTTACACAAGTGTTAAACACCAAAGAGAAGTTGGAACATCCTACTTTGATGCGGTTTCAAACACTATAAGTAGTGGAAAAAGCTCTACAACAGCCATGGCAGGCTCTACAGAATCTGAACAGTTTTAATTAGTCTTTACTTAAACTTTAAATATGTTCTAATATTTGAATGATCTTAAGTGGAATACTTTTAATCATTTTCTATATTTCTCATCGATATATTGTTGCTTGGATTATCTATTACAATAATAGTGATAAAAGATTTGGTAATTCTATTTGGCGTTGGACTTATGATTATAAGGTTATTGGTGAAAGAGATATTTCAGATCTTGATGATAAGCCCTTTGTAAGAAAAAGAAGGATTAGAAATCGCACAGTTACCTTAATGTATTGTAACTTTTTTACAGGTTTTGTTATCTCCCTGTCTTTTTTAAGTAATTTACTTATTGCGATATTATCTTAATTAACTCTTGTAAACTGCGTCAATAAATGCGATTGATAATCATTCGCAATGCTAATAATAAGCATTCTAAATTAATTAAGGGTAAAGCAATAAAGGAAAAATGAAAAAAATCATACTTATTATGTTAACCCTAAGTTTTTTTAAAAGCATGGCTTTAGCGAATGAAGTCAATGTTTTTAGTGCAAGACATTACGATTCAGATATTCAACTTTACAGTAAATTTACATCTCAAACTGGGATTAAAGTTAATGTCATATCTGGTAAAGATAAATCTCTTCAAAAAAGAATTATAGAAGAAGGGAAGAACTCTAAAGCTGATCTTTATATTACAGCTGATGCTGGAAAGCTGGGACTTTTCGACTCAAAGGGGATGTTTCAAAATTCTATGTCACCAGCAATTAAATCTGCAGTACCATCAAACTTTAGATCTAAAAATTGGACAGGAATAGCTAAAAGAGCACGAATAATTTATTACTCACCAGAAAGAGTAAGTGCCAATGATCTTAATGGAATGACTTATGAGGCTTTAGCAAATCCTAAATGGAAAGGTAGAATTGTTATAAGACAATCTAATAATATTTATAATCAATCCTTAGTAGCTTCCTTAATTGATAATAATGGAAAAAAAAATACAACTGAATGGGCAAAAAATTTGGTTGCAAATATGGCTAGAGACTCAAAAGGTAACGATAGAGCGCAGATTTTAGCTGTAGCAGCTGGAGAAGCTGATCTTGCTGTTGCAAATACTTATTATTATGCACTAATGCTTTCTGGCAGTAAAGGAGCAGAGCAACAAGCAGCTGCAAAAAAAGTATTACCGTTTTTCCCAAATCAGGGTGATAGGGGAACGCACATGAATATTAGTGGGGGTGGAATATTAAAATATGCTCCAAATAAAGATAACGCAATTAAACTGTTAGAGTTTTTATTAACTAAAGATGCTCAACAACATATTGTTAATAATACGTATGAGTATCCAATGATTGAAGGTGTTGAGCCTCATGAATTAATTAAACAAATGGGGTTTGATTTTAAACAAGACCTTAAAACTAAAGTAGCTAATTACGGAAAAAATCAAGCTATCGCATTAGAGATAATGCTTAACGCGAAGTGGAAATAAAAAGGTTATAACACAGCGCACTTTTAATATTAAGTTAATTACCCTGCTTGATGTTATTAGTGCGTTGTTAAAAAATGGGTAATAAGATTAACATTTGGTATTTTAGTTCATTTATAATATCTATAATTGTAGCTGTACCCATTATAACTGTATTCAGTAGCTTTTTTGAAACAACTGGAGACTATGTTTCTGTTTTAAAAAATACTTTTCTTTTGGATTATATTTATAATTCATTAATACTTTTAACAGGTGTTTTAACTTTAACTTTTATCATAGGTGTTGGTTGCGCTTATTTAGTTTCATTTTACAAATTTCCAGGTGTTAATTTTTTTAAATGGGCTTTAATTCTATCTTTTGCAGTACCAGCGTATATTTACGCATATTCATTAACTGCTTTTTTTGAAAATTATGGAACAGCTTTTTCAATTTTAAAAAACTTATTTGGTGACGGAAATTACAACGCTCATATTCCTAAGTTTGATGGAATATTAGGTGCAATAATTTCAATATCATTTTCACTATTTGGTTACGTATATGTACTAACTAGAGCATCATTTCACTATCAGTCACAAAACTTGCTAGAACTTGGAAAAAACCTTGGCTTTTCCAAACAAAAATCTTTCTTTAAGATAATCTTACCTTCAGCAAGACCCGCAATAGTTGCTGGTCTTTCTTTGGTTGCAATGGAGACCTTATCAGATTTTGGTTCAGTTTCATTCTTTGGAGTGTCGACATTAACAACTGGTATTTATAATGCATGGATATCTTTTGACGATCTTACTTTGGCAAACAGGTTATCCTCTTACTTGTTAATTTTTATACTTGGGTTATTTATCTTAGAAAATTTATCTAGGAAAAAAGCTCAATATCACACATC
>OOFR01000037.1_pt1 | contig 10926 bp, 9 predicted proteins | sample 1670661 | NCBI WGS metagenome assembly OOFR01 (sample SAMEA98170168, study PRJEB22522) | marine metagenome | biome: marine biome; feature: marine water body; material: seawater | place: Arctic Ocean | collected 05-Oct-2015 | depth 1 m | reverse complement strand
GCCCATCACTATCTGGGAAAGTGATAGAAAAAGTGTTGTCCGGTTGGATAAGATTTATTGGCACAGGAATTTCAATGGCTCCAAAAAAATCGTCCCTACTTGTTTGATTATAGCCTCTCCAATTACTAGGCACAGGAATGGAGACCCCATTAATTAAAACAGTTGGTGCTTTTGAACGGTTATGCTTTCGCCCAATACTCATTGCTAGAGTTGCATATCCAGAATTGGGAGTAAAAACATTATTAAAATTAAAATTAATTGGTTCAAGCCATAACTCGTGCGCATGTACTTTAATTTTTAAAAAAGTTACTAAAAATATGATTACAAATAAATATAAAATCTGCTTTAATAAATTAATGTTTTTTAAGATATTTATATTCATACTATTCTTTATTAAATCATCTTATGCTCACGAACTGCGTCCAGCAATTGCAAATCTTAATATTTATGAGGAAGATAATATCACAAACGCAAATCTATCAATCCAATTAAATTTAGAAGCTATTATTGCAGGCATAGAAACAAAACATTCTAATACTGAAGATTCTGAAAAATCTGAAGAATATAAGGATTTAAGAAGAATGGACCCAACATTTTTACTGCATCAATTTAACTCTAAGATCAAAAATTTTAATAATAAAATTAATCTAACATCCAATATTTCAAATTTAAACTTAACCTTGATAAGCGTAGTCATACCAGAAGTGGGTAATACTGACATAATTAGAGACACTATTGTTACTTTTGATATTCAAAATATTAAAGAAGAACGATTTAAATTTTATTGGGATAAAAATTTAGGATCAATTATTTTACGTATTAATTCAATTCATAATAAACCTCTCTATACTGAATTGATTGAGGGGGGTAAACAATCTAAATGGTTTAGTATAAAGAATAAAATAGAGGTGGGACTTTTTCAAAATGTTAAAGAATATACCTTGCTAGGATTTAAGCACATTATACCAAAAGGTTTGGATCACATTTTATTTGTACTAGCGCTATTTCTTTTATCTCCAAAACTGAGGCCTTTAGTTTTACAAGTTTCAATTTTTACTTTAGCACACACAATAACATTATTTCTTGGCGCTCTAGATGTAATAAAAATACCCTCAATAATTGTTGAGCCTATCATTGCTCTATCAATCTGTTTTATTGCTATTGAGAATCTATTTACTGAAAATTTAAAAAAAACGAGACCCTATATAATTTTTATTTTTGGATTACTCCATGGTTTAGGTTTTGCTGGGGTTTTAAATGAAATCGGAATTTCAGATGGTTTATTTATTTCAAGTCTGATTTCTTTTAATATTGGAGTTGAGCTTGGTCAAATTAGCGTGATACTTTTATCTTATATTTTTATCTCATTATTATTTCAAAATAAACCTTGGTACCGTAATAGAATTACTAAGCCTCTTTCATTAGTAATTGCATTCATTGGTCTTTATTGGTTTTTTGAAAGAATATTTTTTTAATTTAAATTAGTTTTTCATTTTCATAAATGCAGCACTTATCTTCAGGTATATGCAAGTCTACTTTATCTAATGGAACTTCTGTTTCTCTGCTTATTTTAGATTTTATCGTAAGACTTCCAATCTTTGCCGTAAGCAGTTTGTAGTTTCCAAGATCTTCAACTTTTTCTACATTCGCACTAATTACGTTTTCTTTTTGATCTTTTGCTATCTTAATAAATTCTGATCTTATGCCTAATTTAATTTTCTTATCTTTTAATCTTGATAAATCTGTACTTGTTTTAATTAAAGTATCATTAATCTTAACACTATTGTCAGATGATGCTTCAGTTTCAAATAAATTCATTGCAGGAGAGCCTATAAAATATCCAACAAAAGTAGTATTTGGTCTTTCAAATAATTCTTTGGGTGTTCCTGTTTGAACCACCTCACCTTCACTCATAACTATTATATTATCTGCAAAAGTCATCGCTTCATTTTGATCGTGAGTTACATAAACAAGGGTTGTTTTATATTTCTCATTTATTTCCTTGAGATTTCTTCTTAATTTAAATTTTAAATCAGGGTCTATAACTGTTAATGGCTCATCCATTAATACTGCAGCAACATCTTCTCTTACAAGCCCTCTACCAAGTGAAATCAATTGTTTTTGATCAGCAGTAAGTTTTCTAGCTGGTAATTTTAAAAAAGATTTTAAATTTAACGTTTCAGCCACAGAATTAACTCTTTCTTCCACTATTTCTTGAGAAAAATCTCTGCATCTCAAAGGGAAAGCTAAATTATCATACACTGTCATGGTGCTATAGATAACTGGAAATTGAAAAACTTGTGCAATATTTCTACTCTCAGTTTTAAGATCAGTAACATCTTTTTCATCAAATAGTATTTTTCCTGATGAGGGTCTTACTAAGCCTGACACAATATTTAACATCGTTGTTTTTCCACACCCAGATGGTCCTAAAATTGCGTATCTTTTTCCATCTTCCCAAACCATCGAGAATGGGTTTAATGCATAAGTCGGATTAGCATCGTTTGGATTATATGAGTGAGATATTTTATTTAAATCAATTTTAGACATTGGTGCCTCCAAATGGAGATGAGATTAAATTTCCAATTTCATCAAATGCATAAGCTTTATTTGATTTAAAATTAATTTTAACTTTATCACGAATTTTAAAATCCATAACTTCCTCTATACTGGTTATAATTTTTGCATTTCCCCTTGTAAGATGCAGTAATGTTTCTGAGCCACTAATTTCTGCAAGCTCCACTTCAAATTCAAAGCCAGTACCATTCAATTCAATATCGGATGCTCTTATACCAAAATTAAAATTCTTATCTTTTAATTTAGATAAATGATCTGGAATATCTATTTCAATATCTTCAAATTTTATTTTATTAGAATCTATATCAACTTTTAAAATATTCATTGGTGGGTCATTTGAAATAGCAGCAACCTTTAAATCTTTGGGATTTTCAAATATTTCTTTTGCAGCACCTACCTGTAGTACTCTACCTTCATCAAGAACAATGACTTCACCATTAAGTTCCATTGCCTCCCTAGGGTCCGTTGTTGAAAAAATTACAATACTTTCCTCTGATAGACCATTAACAAAGATATTTTTAAACTCTTCTCGTAACTGCTCTCTTAACTTGTAGTCTAAATTAACTAGTGGCTCATCAAGTAGTAAAATCTTTGCATTTTTTACAAGTGACCTTGCAACTGAAACCCTTTGTTGTTGGCCACCTGATAATTCTTGGATTTTTCTTTTTTCATAACCCTCTAGTCCTACTAATTTTAAAGATTTAAAAACCTCATCATTAATCTTTTGAGGGTCTAAACCTCTTTGTTTTAGAGGAAAAGCTATATTTTCAAAAACATTTAAGTGAGGGTAGTTAATGAATTGCTGATAAACCATGGCAATATTTCTTTTCCACACGGGTATCTCTAAAAAATTCTTATCTTCAAATCTAATCGATCCACTATCTGGCATAAGTAGCCCTGCTATTGTTTTTAATAAAGTGGTTTTCCCAGAAAGTGTTCTTCCCAAAATTGTATACAATTTACCTTTTTCAAAATTAAAAGAGATTTTTCTTAACTGAAGTTCTTCAGTTAATTTATACGATAAGTTTTCACCAACTAAATTCATTATTTAATTGCTCCTGATAGATTTCCTTTTGATAAATATCTCTCAACAATAAATGCAACAACAATTAATGGTGCAACAGAAACTAGTGCTGAGGCTGATAAACTCCACCATGGTGTTATTGAAGAGTTTAAAGCTACAATTTTTACAGGAAGTAACTGCACTTCAGTAAAGGTTAAAATAAAAGCAAAAAAGAAATCAATCCATCCAAATATAATACAAAACATTCCAGCAACAATTAACCCTGGTATTGAATTTGGTAATACAACTTTATAAAATGCCTGGTAAGGATTACATCCATCTATCAATGCCGTTTCATCTATCTCTCTTGGAACTTTATTAAAAAAATCAACCATAATCCAAACTGCTATTGGCATTAACAAAACAATATAAACAACTATTAGTCCAAATAGACTGTCCAATAAATTAACCGCACCAAGAAATAAAAAGAAAGGTATGGATAAAACAATTGGTGGCATAATTCTTTGAGAAATAAAGAAAAATGTAATGTCATTATTCTTTATAGGACCAGCTTTGAATGTATATCTAGAAAGAGCATAAGCAGATAAGGTTCCAAGTATAATACTAACTAAACTTGCAGTGCATGTTACAAACAAACTATTAAAATAAGGTTCAACAATGTCTACTCCTCCTTGTGCTGGAGATTTAATTAAAACTCTCCAACCCTCTAAGTTTGGTTCAAAATCAACCCACGGGATGTAAGTAACACCTCCATTTACTGAATTAAAATCTTTAAAAGAAGTTGTAAGTGCCCAAAGAAAAGGTGCCACAACAAAAACAGTCCAAACTGTAATAAAAAAATATTTTAAGAATGTATATAATTTTCCCATATTTAATCTTTGAGTAATAGTTTGGTTAATACTTTTGCAATAACTGTTAAACTTATGATCATTATTATTAAATAAGTGAATGACATTGAAGCAGCATAGCCCATTTGAAATTCTCTCAATCCTTTAATAAAGATATAAAAACTTGATGTCTCAGTTGAAGTTCCTGGACCACCTGAGGTTAAGACATAAACAGTATCCATTATTTTTGAAGCTTCAATTAGTCTTATGATAATTGCTCCAATAGATATTGGTGCCATTAATGGAAATGTTACGTAAATAAATTTTCTAATTGGACTTGCTCCATCAATTGCAGCTGCTAAAAAAGGTTCTTTAGGAAGTGATAAAAGACCAGCTAACAATAGTAAAAACATAAAAGGTGTCCACTGCCAAACTTCAACAATAATAACTGTAACTTTAGCTAAAGTAGGATCGGTAAGCCATTTTGGTGCAATATCAAAAATTTGTAAAAGATCATTAACAGGACCTAGTGACTCATGAAAAAAAGTTCTCCAAATAACAGTCATAATAACTGGGGTGGTCATCATGGGTATTAAAAATAATACTCTAAAAAATCTTTGAAACTTGATTTCCTTCCAAACCATATGAGCCAGTGTAAAGCCAATTACATATTGCAGAACAACAGTTGTAACTGACAAAAAACTTAATCTAATAAACGACTCCCAGAATCGTGGATCATCAGTAAATAATCTGACATAATTTTCGAGACCTATAAAGTTTAAACCATTGTAACTATTCCAGCCTGATAAACTTAAACGAACTACAAATATTATTGGAAAAATTAAGATACCTATAAGAACAAATAAACCTGGAAATAAAAAAACATATTTATGTTTAAAGTTCATGTAATTAAATTTTGAATGTAATATATGTGGCCACTAATTAAAAGTGGCCACATAAAGTTATTTTTATAACTTGTTGTCTTCCATTTTGACACCAACAGCATAGTCTTCTTGTACTGCTGATTTACCAACTCTTTTGACAATTGCTTCCCACTCTTTAGCAACTTCATCCAAAGCTTCTTGAGGAGATAGCTGACCAGCTAAAGCCTTAGAAGTTCCAGTTGCAACTGCACTAGTGAATTCAAACACACCACGAACTCTTAAAGGGAAAACTCTATTCTTACTTTTTTCCATATCTTTAAGCGTCTTAGTGTATGATTTTGCAATATCTGCATCCCAACCCATTGTATCTATGTAAAGATTTGGATCGAAATCAGAGTTTTTAAATGGATTAACACCAAAGTTACCAATAGCTAAGTCAGCTTGGTGGTTTGCTCCGTTAGAAAAGAAACATAGATAGTCAAACGCCATCTCTTGTACTTTACTTTTCTTAGCAACACCTACTGCCCAACCCCATACAATGTATGGTGCTTGGTTGTATTTGTTATCCCATTTGCCAGATACTCTATTCCAAACTTTATCTGCACCTGGAAGAGGAGCTGTACCTACTTTATTTTTAATAGGACTATCATCTTGCATCGCTGCAATAAAAGCATCATCCCATGAAAAACTAAATAAAGTTTGGCCACCACCAAATGATCCAATTTCATCACCTAGTCCAAAGTTAATTCCTCCTGGAGGAACATACTTAGTAGCTTCTACCCAGTCAGTTAAAGCTTCAACAAATCCTGGATTGTTAATATTTGGTTTCATAGTTTCTAAATCAAAAAAGAAACCACCTGGAGTTCTTGGATTTTTAGCATACGCTACTGATCTACTGAAAAAAGCTGCGAACATTAAATCGTCTTTTTTCATAACTTCAGCTGAACCGTATTCTTTTTCTCCATCTCCATCCCAATCCCAACCGTTAAAGTATTTGGCCATTTCGCCGTATTCTTTCCAAGTTGTAGGAACTTTTAACTCTTTTCCAGTATCTGCTTTATATTTTTTTTGCATCTCAGGATTATCAATTACGTCTTTTCTGTATTTTAGATAATGCCTGTCTCCATCAACTGGATATTGATACATAGTTCCATCCCAAGAAGAAACGCCCACATGAGATTTTGTTACATCTTTCATCTCTTTTGTGTTCATGTATTTTTTTGGAACTGGTGCTAAATATTGTCTCCAGTCATTTATAAAGTTAGAAAATCCAAATACGATATCGTACGGAGATTGACCAGCTTTAAAAGGAACCATAGCTTTTGCATACAAATCACCTGCTGGTGTATGTGTTACATCTACTGTTGCTCCTGTTAATTTAGCAAACTGTTCAGCATGAAGAGCTGTAGGCTGTCCAATTACTGGAACTGCATGCGTATTTATTTTTAGAGTTTTTCCTTTGTAGTTCTTTTTTGAAATTTCTTCATAAGAACAGTCACCAGAAATATCTCCTGTTGCTTTGATATGTGGAAATTGATCACTCCACTTATCTGCATAAGCTGGGCTAAATATCAGAATTCCTGATATCATAGCACTTAAGCAAGTTTTTATTATTTTCATTTATCCCTCTCGTTATTTATTATTATGGAACTAAAACGGCTCTTCCCTTAACTTTACCTTCGTTAAGATCATGAAGCGCTTTATTAGCATCGCCTAATTTATACTCTTGCATAGATAGTGTAACTAACCCTTTGTTAGCTAACTCCATCAGCTCATATAACTCAGACCACGTTCCTACTAAATTTCCAACTATTGTTTTTTCTGAAATAATTACATCGACAGCTAGAACTCTAATTTCTTCACCATAACCAACGATATAATAATATCCACTACCTGCTGTCATTTTGATACCCATTGCAGTTGATCCTTTTTCACCTACAAAATCAATTACAGCCTCACCACCTTTACCTTTGGTAAGCTCTAGAACTCTTTCAACTTCATTGCCATCAATTAAAACTCCCTCATCACCACCAAGTGACATTGCATGTTTTAATGCTTCAGCAGATTTTTCAACAATAATAATATTTGCAGCACACATTGCTTTTAAACATTGAATTGCAATATGGCCAAGTCCACCAGCTCCAATAATTACACAGGTCTGACCTGGTAATAAATGTCTAGTAGCTTTTTTAACAACTCTATAAGCAGTAAGTCCTGCATCAGAAAAGGGTGCAACATCTTTTGGTGCCAATATAGTAGGCAGTTTAATTAAGTTACGAACACTTGTTTTAAGTAATTCCGCATATCCACCTTCTTTAATATTCAAACCTGGAAATGCTCCCTCTTCTGCATGTTGATCTAAACCTCTACGACAGCTCAAACAAGTTCCATCAGTTCCTGAAATAATTGGGTGCAAAATTACTGGATCACCTTTTTTAAATCCTACAACATCCTTTCCTACTTCTTCAACCCATCCAGCATTTTCATGACCCATAACCATAGGTAACAAATCCCCTTTAGGATCTTGAATGTGTTCCCAAACCCCTTCAATAATATGTAGGTCAGTTCTACAAACTCCCGCAGCACCAATTTTAACAATAACATCTGATGATTTTTCTAATTTTGGATCTGGCATTTCTTGCTCAGTAACCCAAACTTTTTCATCCATTTTTGGATTATACTTATGTAAAACTTGTGCCTTCATAATTTATCTCTATTCTTTAGTTTGTTAATTTTTTTAATAACAAACCCTATCCAATATTGAGGTCAACAGAGAGTCAACTGCGCAAAAAAGTGTTCATAAAGTTAACAAAATACAACTCCTGGTTGGTTGTTCATTTTTAATAAACTCGTAAAATAAGATATGTCAAATTTAGTTTCTGTTGAAAAAGAATTCTCTGACCTCACTAAGAGAAGAGGCTTTTTACCTTCTTTGATTGATAAAGATATATCTGATAGCTGGAAAAGATGTATTTCAACTGGACTAGATCCACTTAAAAACCCAAAGAGAACAATTCTTACTTCTAAAGAGCTTGATGAGCTTAAAGAAAAAAATGATTATATTAGAAGACTGGTAAACCCTGAACTTGAACTTCTATATTCACAAATAGCTGGGACAAACTTTATGGTGGCTTATTCTGACAGCACTGGATCAGTTATGGATACTATTTATGATAAAACCTGCCTTAAGACTGATGTTGGAAAAATTGTAATACCAGGTTCAATTTGGAGAGAAGAAATTGGAGGTACAAATGGATTGGGACAAGTTGTTACTCTCAATAAAGATTCTATAGTTTCAGGTAAGGAACATTTTTTTGAGTCACATGGAAAGTTATCTTGTTTTGCAAGTCCAATACTAAATTATGAGGGAAAAACTATTGGTATAATAGATGCCTCTACTGATGTGCATTCAAGAGAACAGCACACCTTGGCGCTAGTTAAGCTTGCTACAAAAAGTATTGAAACAAAATTATTTTTAAATCAGTTTGATAATGAATTAATTTTATCATTCCATCCACGTCAAGAATATCTGAGCACTAATAGTGTTGGTCTACTTGCAATTAATGGTGATGGATTTGTTGTGGGGTCAAATTCAAATGCAAGAATAATGCTGCATGGACTAGTAACATTAAAGAATGAAAGTTTTAATAATATTTTTACAACTTCATTTTCTTCAATTGCGAATGAACTTTTACAAAATAAAATAATGAAAATTTCTGATCATTTAGGTTCATCTGTTTTTATAATAAAAAGTCAAAATTTTAAGAAAAAAATATCTAAAGAAACAAATATAAAAAATTATGCATGTAATAACTGCAAAGGATCAAGGTTTAAGGAAGACAGATGTATTTTAATTAAATCTGCTTTTTTAGAAACTAGAAATATTAGTGCAGTTTCTCGAAAGCTTGGTGTTTCACGTACAACAATTTACAAACACTTAAATTAAAATTAATTTTTAGAATTTTTTATTAAGAAAAATAAGTAAGAAAAAAAAGAAGTTAATAAAAAAAATATCATAGCAAATCTAAAGCCTAAAATTTCTGAAAAACCTAAGTTCATTGTTAAATCAATAATTACCCCAATAATCCATTGAAGTGCGAATGCCCCAATAAAAAGAAGTAAATTAAACGAAGTCAGTGCTTTTCCTGCATTCGAAAGTGAAAAAGCCATACCTACCGCTGGTTGGGTTAAGGATAAAAAAACAGAGCTTACTGCAAAAAAAGCCCAATGATATGCCCCTGCTTTAGGTCCAAGATAAATTATAAAAGCTAGTACAATTAAATTTAACGGCGCACCAAATTTCAATAATCTTATTGCATCTGAAACATTTTTTGAAATTTTAGGAACTAAATAGCCCCAAGATAGGAATGATATTAAAAGAGAAAAATAAATTATGAAAAGACCATTTGCACTTTGCTCAGGTGTATATCCTGAAACTTTAACCATCCATGGTCCTGCCCAAAGTGTCTGAATAGCAAATAATCCACCATAGTTAAAAAATCCCATTGGAACTAAACTTTTAAAAAAATTATTATTCCAAATTTCTTTTAAAGAACCATTATCCTTTGAGTTATTTTGGGTGTTTGTTTTATTCCAATTAGGTATAAAAAAAATAATTAAGATAATACAAAATATAGTTAATAGAGCTAAAGTGATAAATATCATTCTCCATCCAACTATTGGTAAAAAAAATTGCACAGGTAAACTAGAAGAGAGCATTCCAATTGCTCCTACCATTAACATCCATGAGTTTGCTCTTTGCTGTGTTTCGTCTTGATACCAAATTCTGTAAGCGGTTAATGGCCCCATCAAACAAGCACCCACACCTATTCCAATCAAAATTCTTGATAATAAAAGAGTAATAAAATTTTCTGATAAAGAAAATGAAATCATTCCCAATACGGCTATAAGTAAAAAATATGATACTATTTTTTTTGGTCCTTTATTATCCAATAAATAACCCAATGGTATTTGAACAGCAGCAAAACCTAAAAAATATCCACCTCCCAAAAGTCCTAGGTCACCAGCTGATAAATTAAACTCTGATATAAGATTAGGTGAAATAGTTGCAGTGATTGCTCTTAGTAAATTAGAGATATAATAACCAAGAGCAAATACTAAAAATATAGTTATCGCTTTTTGTTTTGGTAAAATAACTTTATTCATAATTAAAAATTATAAAGAAATTAATTTACTTTATTTTTGCAATTTCCTGTTTTGAAAAACTCATCAATATTGTCTATAGCTAGATTAGCCATAGCAATTCTTGTGTGCTTGGTGGCACTTCCAAGGTGAGGTAAAATAAAAACACTTTTAATCTTCAGATAGTCCGGATTTAAATTAGGTTCACCCTTATAAACATCAAGTCCTGCTGCATAAATTTTTCTTCTGTTTAATGCATCTATTAAAGCTTCATCTTCAACAATATCTCCACGAGCTACATTTGTTATAACAGCACCTGTTGGAAAATATTCTAATGTTTCTTTATTAATTAAATTTTCTGTTTCTTTTGTTGCTGGACAACAAATTGACAATACATCTGAAACTCCAAAAAGACTTTTAATGCTATCGTGATAAATGGCACCCTGTTCTTTTTCGTCACTTAGTTTTGATC
>OOFR01000036.1_pt1 | contig 11106 bp, 6 predicted proteins | sample 1670661 | NCBI WGS metagenome assembly OOFR01 (sample SAMEA98170168, study PRJEB22522) | marine metagenome | biome: marine biome; feature: marine water body; material: seawater | place: Arctic Ocean | collected 05-Oct-2015 | depth 1 m | reverse complement strand
ACTTCATCATGATTGATGAGAATAAGTGTTGTGCGTTCTGGCATGGACCATTCATTCGCATCTAGGTATGTGCTTGGTAGCACAATAAAACTACTCGGAGGTAGATCGCGTGGGCGATGGACACTTGTTGACCGAGACCTTGGGACTGCTCGATATGAGGAAGTTCCAAGTCGAATACTTCTTGTGGATGAATTTGGAGTTCCCCACGTGCTTTCTGCGTGGCTGTCCGTAGGAGTTCCTATTTGGTGATGAACTGTTGTGTGACGACCATGATTGGTTGTCTGTCCAGCCACTTGGAAAGCTTGTCTGGGGTCAGGTTCAACCAGCTGTTCGGGATTGGATTGACCATGATTGGTCAATACTGTGACAGGCTCATCCGGTGACTGTGGGTCGGATGAATCACTGTCCGTCGCAGGCATCTGATTCAAATCAGGCATGAAGTCGGCCCATGTATTGTCACCTGTCCACAGATTCGTAGCGCCCGGTTGTGTCACCTGGGTTGCATCAATGTAGTTCCACAAGGCAATGATAGTTCCTTGTCCTCTACAGTTAGGGCAATCTGGGTCACTGTCGGCCTCTAGAGGTTGGCCATGATTGACCATTGCAGACATCCAGCACTCTGCATGGAAGATATGTCTGCATCGAAGCCTAACCACACGGTCTCCATCCTCTAGTTCCTCTTGACAGATGGTGCACGTCCTATTGTCACCATCAAAAATCACAGGAACTTCGTTCTCAGGGGTGGGACGTGTTCGATTCGAATTGATGTTTGGCGTTGCTACGACTGGGGTTCGACTAGCTGTGTCTTCAGCTTGTTGGGTCGACGTAGTTGGAACACTACTCTGTTGCGGGACCATGATTGATCCTGCAAACAGACTTGGATTTGTGAAGAGTCCAAGTGGGTCAGGATTGTGGACCTGTAATTGAACTGGTGGTTCAATAGGTCGTCCTTGACTTAATGAAGTCATTTGTTGGAATGCTGTTGGAATCACACGTGAGGGATTCCTCATTCCTCCAGCAACTCGGTCGTTTCTGACCTGTTGTCTGTGCTGGACTCGCATTTCATTGGCCATGTGGTGTCCAGCAATGAATTGCTGGATCATGTCGTCCCCTCTCGGAGGCTCTGCTGGGGAGGTCTGCTGAGTAACGGCAGCGACGTTCCCAGCAATGGGCTGAGCTTCTGCTGAGCTGGATCTCGCAGCTCGCATGAATGCTGAGTCAGGGACTGTATTTGGGTTGACACCATGATTGGTGTTTCCCATCTGATTGCCAAAAATGCTGGTATTACCATGATTGGTAGTGGCACTTGGTTCTGGAAGTTCTCGTGGGAGCGTAGCAGGTGTGTTCCTTGGAGGGGAAGGTGATTCTGCATACAGTTCATGCAGGGGGCGCCCTAGATCACTGGTTATTCTCAATCGAGGTCGCAACCGAGGTGGTTGCGTAGGATTCACAGGGCTAGCCTGCTCGCTTGGTTGGGCTGCTCTACTAGTGTCTGATGATTCAGCATTAGTCTGTGCAGTGGCAGCCCAATTTGTCCAAACCGAGGAAGAACGTGCCTGTTCAGGGGCAGCTTTGGCTTTGGGTGCAAGCCTTGGATGTTCTTGTGGCGGTGGCTTAGGGGTCGCTCGTGTAGTCCCTTGCCACGGATCCGATTCTTGCTGCCAGATCGGGTCATCGGATGGTCGATTGGGAGTTCTGTCCCGTACCATGAACGAAAGTGTTCGTTCTTCTGGGAATCGATTTTCCTCAGGGACAGGACTGGTACTGAAAATTGGATAGCTCGTTACACCATGATTGGTGTGACTGAGAATATCAGCTAACGGTCCCTCAACTGTTTGGATAAACAATTGGGGAGAGGATTGAGCGTTTCGTGATTGGGGACAGCGTGCTTCGAAATGTTCTGGTGAGTTGCACACTCTACATTTCATCACGAGGCCATCTCTTCCTGTGGGATTCATTCTTCGTCCAGTGCCTTTGCCTGACGTATGTCTTCTATTGCCCTTGCCCTTACCACTGAGGTAGGCTAGGGTTTCATTGAATGCCTCGACATGGAAGAGTGGCTGTCCTTTGCCGTTTCCCTTGGTTCTCATGGCGTGTCTGGAAAATCCTTTTCCTTTCCCTTTGGCAGTTCTGAAGCGTTTGTGGATACGCCTGAACTTGCGGGTGGGCTTGCTTGAAAGCCTACGCCATTTGCGTTTGTGCAATCGATATTGCCAATACGCGTGAGCTGAGGCCTCACTATGGTCCAGCCCGTTCAGGTCCGACATATCGATTTCTTCATGTCCGCTATCAGATGAGGTATCCGTTTCTGTTCCGGAATCATCTGCAATGTCGGCGTCCTGTGTCTGCCAATAGGCACCACTTCCAGTGGTGTCCTCTAGATTTCCCCAATGATTTAGGGATGAGGGATTCTGCCATGATGAACTGCTGCTTCCTGTACCATGATTGGTCATATAGGTAGCAGTCCATTGTTGTTCTGGATACGGAATATGTCCCAGCAAATGATTTTGCTGGTCATTTCCTTGTGTGGCAGCATCGTCACCAGTACCACTATGATTAGTGGTGCTAGCGTTCACTGATTCTGCCAGAAAATGGGGTGATCCTCCACCTCTTGATCCATGGAGGGTGGCGCCAATGTTTCCTGGAGTATTCTCAGTGATGTGGCCCATCCTCCTCATTGCAGCAAACAAAGCACTGAGTTGCAGTTCGTTTGCTGGAAGATTAGTGTTGAATGGTTGGAGAAGCTGCATCATTTGGTTTGTGGATACTCCGCATGCTCTGAGCAGTTGGAGTGCACAACCTTCGGTTGACATAACGAAGAGTCCTTCTGTGCGTGCCCGTTGACGAACGATTTCGTAACGAGTGAGCACTTGATTGATGCCTTCTCCGCCTCTGCGTCCAAAGCTAAGGAGATCCGTCATAGCTTGTAGACGTGTTTCCTCTCCTAGGGGGGCGAATCTTGCGTGTAGCCCCACAACTAGGTAGGAAAGTGGATCGAGTTGAACTCCGGTGGGTGAGATCCCTCCATTCATGATTTCATTTGGAGTCAAAGTTCTCGCTAGATCTTTCGCAGCCCCTGACAGACGTAGGATTACGGCTGCCACTTGTTGATAGGGTGCTAGATCTGTCATCATTGACCACAGTTGGAGATCAGTGATGTATGTTTTGAAGGAATATCTTGATTCCATCTCAGGTCCCCACCTAGGAGGTGTTCTGTGTGAAGTCTCTTGGTGCACATGATTGTGCCCTTGAGCATTACCTCCACCTGTTCTTGGGGGTAACATCAGTCCTACTAGGAGGGGTATTATCAGCAGGATCGGAACAGCATTTGCGCTGAGAACCTGCTTGATTTCTCCACCATGATTGATGGAGTTACCACTTTGATAAATGGTATTGTTGGTAACACTATGATTAGTGAAGTTGAAGCTGTCACTATGATTAGTGGCATTGTCGTCCGGAAAATTGTTGGTGGTCCCGTCAGGGACACTTCCATTCTTGAGGTTGTAGTTGTACTTCATGAAGTGGTGAGCGTGAATCTTGTTGAAGATTCGATCAACTTGTCCATGAGGTAGAAGAAATGCCGCTAATTTGTCCAATTCGACGGCGCCAGCTCGTCTCTCCAAGACTTCGGAGCTCGCCAATCGAGATTGGGTTCGTGGGGTCACGTAGTGCATGACGACGCTAACTGTTGGTCTCCAAGAGCTCGTCATCCATGTACTAAGAGTTGCCGCCACACCACAGCACCGAGACAAGAGGGCCATTGCTTCGCGATGGGGCTCTGTCCCTTGTAGGGGCCCCGCCCCTAACCGTACCGTGGCATTAGAAGAAGCCTGGAGCTCGCGTCCTGCTTCGCTACCAAATCGAGGGGAGTGGCTTATAAGGGGTACAACGTACCCGATAATGCAGAGTAGGAAGAGAAGGGCGAGAAGAGAGAGAGATACCTTTTTCACCATACTACCCGCTCACGGGGTAACTGCCGCTGCGACCTTGAGCCACAAGGGTCAACGGGAGGTTATACATGTTCCCATCGATTCTGGTCCGTTCTGTGTGGACCAAAATTGGCTCTATTTTGGGACAGCTGTGAGCAGGTAGGGAAAATACCCATTGTGGGTCTCTCATTCTGTAACGTACCGGGAAAAAGTACGGGGGCTGCAGCTCAGATGACGATGTACGCGTAGATCATCAACTAGCTGTGGCTGTAGGTATTCCTGTGCGTGTCAAGCTCATGATTGAGCTCACCATTGATCGACCACTACTCTCAGAAGGCGTCACCTTTGCCGTGTTCGTCCTCATCATCGCTCGGCTCGAGGTCCACTCTGTCCTTCTCCTCGATCTCGGTCTGATCCGCGATCTTGTTCTCTGTCTTGGCATCAGCAGGAGGTGCAGCCTCTGTGGATGGCCTTGAAGATGACGCTGCGGGGTTCGGCTTGTTGGTCTTCTTGACGGAGTGGGCAAGATCCAAGATGTTCTGCAGGATCTTCTTGGAGTCAGAGTCTGTCTCCTTGGCCAGGGTCGCCACCGCGTCGTTGAGGGAGGCGACCTGTTCATCAACTTCCATCTCGTCCATGTTTGGAGACTTCGTATCGGACTCGGGCTGCTTGTCGGGCGAGTTGCCCTCGTACTGGATGGCCTTCTTGTCCTCCTTGGTCGCGTATCCCAGGCTGGGCCTCTCGTCTTCATCTGCAGGAGCGACTGAGAGTGGGAGTCCTCCTTCGGCGGTGATTGTGGGATTGCCTTTCCATGTCTTCACCCAGGTTGAAGCTGCGGCTCGACCATGATTGATCGGTGCAGCCTCATCGTCGTCATTGTCGCTGGGCGTGGCCTTCTTGGCATACTTCCTCTTGATGTCGTTCTGTCCTGCCTCGATGTAGTTCGGGGCGGCGTTAGCGAGGGCGTTTTTGGAGCATCGACGCTGATCATCCTCTTGTTGCTTCCGAGCCTGATCCCACTTTGAGGAGGTGACCTTGTTGGGCATGTTGTCATCCTGGTCCATGAAGCTCAGATTCGCGCCATGTGGCATTCCAAACTCCGGCTGATCACCTGATGGGATCGGGTAGTAAGTCGTTGGATCACAATGCTGGCCCGGATCCGGGCTGGTGTACGAGCCCTTGTTGATGCCGTAGAAGGAGGCGGGGAACGGCGAGATGACCGTGAGGATTCCGCGGTAGTGCGTGGTGTACGCGATGGCTTGCTTCTTCCTCCAAAGACTTTCCTTCTTCTCCTTGTCACTGTCGGACGTCACCTTCTGCTTCTTGTACTGGTTCTTGTCGATCCAATTGTTGGACCAGTCGTTGGGGCCCCATGATTGAGACGACCAACTGTTTCCCCAGTCCTTCCACTCGGACTTCTTCTGCGTTGCTGATTTCTCCACCGATGATTCAGTGGACTTGTCAGCCTTTGCATCAAATGGCTTGCTCTTCTGCGTGGGGAGAGCTGCCACCGGCCTGTTGCTTCCGGAATGGAAGTTCCCAAGCTGGTGGTTGGTCATGATCACTGTGATGTTGTCGTCGGTGTGATACACGGACTCCTCGCGATCCTTGAGGGAGTAGTTCGTGTGCTCGAACACCGGAACCATGTCCTGACGGGGGCTCATGTCGAGGAGGTCACGTAGTTGATCAGGGATGTCTGGCTGCGCCAGGGTCTTCCCGGTCTCGGGGTTGCGGACCACGTTGATCCACTTCTTGATGATGGCCGTCTGGCGGTGGTTCATCCTCGTCGCGAGCATGTCCTTCTTGGTGATGATCACCTCTATCGCCGTATCCATCTTCTTCCCGATGCCGTACAACTCCGGCACCAACCACTGATCTTTTCCGTTCCTCGGCCCAGTGTTGGATGATGATTCATCCATCATCAGGTTGTCTGAGGTGGCCGCATGGCCAGTTGGTGCGTACATCTGCCATGTGGTGTACCTGTGGTGTCCTGCAGCCATGACGGGCGGCAGCGCGTAGAAGATCACGTGCGAGATGTAGACATATTTTGGCATGAATCCTCTCTGGTCGTTGGTCTTGAGGTGCTTGTGCCAGAGCTGCCGGGTGTTCATCGAGATGCATCGCAACAGCACCCTGATAGGTGGTGTTCCGTCTCTCGAGATGATCTCTCCGCCGTAGGGGAGTCCGTGGCCATCGTACTTGTCCTCGGCGAGCATGGCATCGTGGAGAGGGTAGTTGCTCGCACACTCGAGGTTCCTGGAGAGGTACACCATGGGCGTCATTGTTCCCCATGCTTCGGCTGTCGCGTCAGCCCCTGCTCCAAATGTCGGCTTGAGTCCGTCGCGAATGATTCCGCGAAGAAGATTGTGAGCCGTTGTTCCGTGGTAGTACTCGGTGGCAACACCGGACCACTCGGGGGTGCTGTTCAGCAGCTCCTTCGGGCAAGGGTTGCCGTTCTTGATGCTTACCTGGTAGCCTGGTGGAAGATGGTGAATTGCTTGCGCGATCATCATCTCGTAGGTCATGCGCTGCTCCGGCCACTTGAAGTGCGCTCCCGGCATGGAGGCCTCAGCACGGAGCGAGCTGACGAAGTCCGTGACGCTGTCGAAGATGTAGGCGTTCCACGGGAACCACACGTTGGCTCCTGGATCCTCAGTGTTGAGGTACTCCCTGATGTCGGACGCCGACCACCAGGTGTTCACGCCTGTCACAGACTTAGTCTGTTCCTCATCTTCCTCCTCACCATGATTGGTGGGGACTGGGTCTCCACCATGATTGATGGGGGGCGAGGGAGTTGAGCTCCAGCTCGCGGCGCCGAAGTTGCTTGGCGGCGGCGTCGGCGGCGGCGGCGTGGGCTTCTTGAAGGTGCCCGGCGGCGGCGGCGTCGGCGGCGGCGGCGGCTTCATGTCCGTAGCAGCCTGGCGGTCAGTCAGCTTGATAGCTGACGGGACCTTCGTTGTAGTGGCACTCCTGGGTGTGAGCTCCACGTGGTCGAAGGAACTAGTTGCGTGCCTTGGCTTGAGGAAGACACCCGATGTGTATTCTCCTAGGCTGTTAAGAGCTTCTTCGCTGGGTCCGTCATTAGGGCGAAAGTGTTTCGTCATCAAGGTCGCACCTTCCCAGTTCAGGTTCAGCTTGTTAGCTTGTTCCTGGATTTCGCGCGGGATGAATTGCCACTTCACAGCCGGCAACTTTAGCCAGGTTCCTGAAGAGTCCGCCATGGCGCGTCTCTCCTGGATGTTGGTAAAGCTAATGGTTCAGTGGTTTGAACCAAGACGGCTGCGGAAGGGAGTAATCATACATTGTCTGGGAGATAATGGCGAGGGAGACGTTGTTTACTTGTTGCCCATGATTGAGCACAGTGTTGTAGTAGCCAAATACCGTTCATGCACGAATGGAGAGCATCACGGTCAACTGATCCTTTTGTAAGACCATCGGCTACCATGTCTCGAGTATCTAGCCATACCAGAGCTTCGAGGACTTTTGTGTCCAAAAGTTCCCTAATGTATTGGATGTGCGAGAGTAATGATTTCTCCGCAGGGATCTTGATGAAAGTGGCGGTAACAGCAGCATATACGCTCATTGCATCGACGTATAGGCTTAGCTTGACGTTCCAACCGCCAGTTTCTCTGAGAGTTTTGGCTTGTGCAGCACTTTGTGCTCCAGCCGTGAACTCGTGTAGAGAAAGTGCAAGCAACATGCCATGATCTACAGTGTCACTTGCACTGAGCAATTCGCTACTGAAAGTGGAGCGAGTGACATGGCGTTGTGCTTTGCAGATAGCATCGACAATGTGTATCACACATGATTGTGTAAAAATAGAGGGATTGCTATGATTAGCAACTGCTTGTTTGCCAGTAAGATAGTTGGCAGTTTTGAGGCTCGTGATACCATGATTGGTATCACTGAAGCTTCGAAGAAAGAGGGCTCCTCGCAGAGAGTGACCTGCTTCTTCTTCTTTCTTGAATGCAGCATCTCCTACACATCTGAGATGTGAGGGTCCTGTGGCTGGCCTGAAGGTTAGCCTTTTAGGATTAGCTTGCATCCAACGTAATACGGCGTTGAGCCGTTTGACATGAATAATCTTAGGCTTGTGCGTTACGCGTTGCATAGCGCACACAAAGACTGCCACGTCAATGCGAGTCATAAGGGCGTAAGCAACGGCGCCTAATAGACTCATGAACAGTTGAATGATTTCAACTGAGCATTCAGTGTCGGATGAAAGGCCTTTTATATCCTGATGGATAATAGGCTTCATGTTCTTGATATACTCCTCTTGGTCGAGAGTAATCAGGAATGTAGTGGGGTCCTGTATGTGACGGAGACCACAGTTGGTGAATGAATACCATTCGATTTTCAATTCACCAAAGACTTCTTGGATCTGTTGTAAGACCCATTCGATGACCTTCTTTTGACCGGTAAGTTTAAGGTCATCAACGTGTTTGGCCATCAGGCAAATGAGGGTACCGATCCCATTACTGGTCGGTTCGAACTTCAGAACAAGTTCTCCGTCAACTGAGGATGGAATCATCCTGCATTTGTTCTTAGTGACCTGCGAGAGCTTGAGAGAGAAAGCTCTTGGTGCATCCACCAGGCCTGTGCCTGGCTTGTCACAGTGGAGAACTTCTGTGTGTTCATCAAAGTCCTCAAATCCAGGAACTTGTTTCAGGATTGAAACGCAGTTCCCTGGGAGGTAGAAGTTTACTTCTCGAATAGGTTCACCAGTGAGATTTGACAGTTCTTCATAGGTGACTCCTTGAAGGAAGGCTTTGCTGATATCAGTCGTACAAATGGGCCAGCCCCGGTGGGCTGCCTCAGAGCAGACTAGACGCTGGGAGTAGCGTTGGCTGGTTCCAGCGTAGCTATCGAGATTGTGAGCATCGCGGTCCTTGAATCCACGAACGGTGAGACGGCAGCGGATTACCCTCTTAGAGGTGGTGCTGGCTCCGGATTGTTTGCTGGAATCAGCAACACTTATCGCAGCAACTTCGTGCTTCCACTTGATGACCCACCTGCAATCAATTATGTTCCTGGCCTGCGCACGATTGCGACGGCTGAAACATTTCAGGCGAGCCCAAGTTTTGAGTTCGGAGAGCATTGCGGCTGCTACTTCACGGGCGTGGAGCTTAAGCTCTTCTGGAGTGAGTGTGTCATCGTCTCTTTGGACAACAGCTCTGGGTGCTCCGGTGAGATACAAGCGTTGAACTAGTATTTCACCTTCCTTTGGCGCACAGGGTCTGTTATAAACGAGTTTTGCTGAGTCTCCTTGATAGTAGACTTCAACATACTCGGGTTCTTCATTGATCCCATGATTGGGGTCAAGACCTGCTCGTACGTTGGCAGCAGTAACATGATAGTTCTGCACAATAGTTTTGAAGTCTGCAGGTAGCTCTTCCATGATTGGGAGATGAATACCTGTAGGCATGTTTTCGCTTAAATCAGAGGATTCTGATTTGGCGGGTAATTCGCTTTCTTCGAGACAGGCCAGATAGGCAGCATGTACAGCATGCCTGAGATCTGGTTCTTCATGTGTGAAGAACTGGTCGGTCTCGTCGAATTCAGAAATACTTGGTTGAGTTGATTCCTCTGGAATTGGGGTTAACAACCCAGAATCGGAGGGTGAGGATGTGGCAAGAATATCATTATTCGTGCCATCAACTCTACCAGGTTGATCATGATTGATCATCTGATGTTGTTGTTCAGGCGCGACATTATCCACAGTCTGTCCTGGCGTCTCTGGAGGGCGTGGGACAGGGTCGTGGTTAGTGGAACGTAGCACCTGAATGATGCGTATCTCGTTCCACTTCTCAGGAAGGTAATGTCGTAAGCTAAGGGACTCTGAACAGTCGTATTCGTAGGTTGAGATTTTCCCTGGCTCTCGAGGATGCCACCACAAAAGAAGTGAGGCGGAGTATCCTGTCAGAGCTGGGAGTGATCCCATACCTTTCGCGATTCTAACTGCAATACAGTCATCAATATTGAGACATTGGATTGCAAATTGTTGGAATTTGGCAAAGTCGTTGCCACGATGATTCGTGACAGCGGTATTTTGCCAATAAATGCTACCATCTGGTTTGGTTAATTTTACCAATCCAAGATGCATAGATGCTCCATCGATCAGGCGTTCAACTAAGGACTTGACTGTTGGAATGATTCCCAACGAATGATCAATTGAGGAGAGCATAGCTGATTCCAGGCATAGAAAAGAGAGGTGTCTTCTGACAGCACCTAGCCTGCAGGTTATGCTTCTTCCTTGATGATTGATGCCAATAGTCCCTCTTTGGATCTGCGTGAGATCGATGATCCTGGCTGGACCTGTCCAGCCGGGAGTGTCCTTGTTAGTGGGTGGACGGTAATAATCAACTTCTTCATTGATTTGATAGTTTTCGGCTTCACCTGGGGCCAATGATTTGGTCCTAAGTGCTCTGCCGAGCCTTGCTCTGGCGGTGCCTTCAATCATTTGCTGGATAGCAATCTCCCTAAGTCTGTGGGAGTTCCTAAGGACTCCTGGGAGTGGCATCTCTTCTGGGTCAGTGAGTTCGCCATTCCCATTTGTCTGGTTCATATTGGGGAGAAGACTGGGCACTCGTCCGTAAACGGCATTGTACGGGGTGGTGTTGTTCACCGTGACCAGAGCGTTTCCTGCGAATACCGCCTCTGCTAGGCGATACTCAAAAGGTATGTCGAGTAGACCTTCAATCTTGAGTTGAGCATCTATTCGATGAATGACATCACGAAGAAGTGCACCACGACGCTCAACAATTCGGGCGTGTTGTTGTGGTGCTCGTGGGATGAACTTGATGCCTAATCGGGAGAGGAAAGAACCGGCGCGAGCGGATGCTGCTACACCGCTCTCGCCGTCCATGATAAGTTCCTTCATAGGGCCATGGATTGATATCCAATGGCTGTGAAGGGCTTTGATAATGGAGTCCTCCGTTTTGTCGGGGACTATGACGGCAGCATGCCATCTTGTGCACCTGTCTACTAAGTGAAGGATTGCAAGGGAGTGGATGAACACTATGTCACATTCCACTTGGTCATTGAATCTGTCAGGAATGTTCACTGAGGCAACACTCTGTGGCAGAGGTTGGCTCCATGTTCGACAGGCAGCACACGTGTCAACGATGTCTGGAATGATTTCCAGAACTTCTTTGGGGACACCTGCACGCTCCAATAA
>OOFR01000031.1_pt1 | contig 11419 bp, 1 predicted proteins | sample 1670661 | NCBI WGS metagenome assembly OOFR01 (sample SAMEA98170168, study PRJEB22522) | marine metagenome | biome: marine biome; feature: marine water body; material: seawater | place: Arctic Ocean | collected 05-Oct-2015 | depth 1 m | reverse complement strand
TCATAGAGGACCCATCGCCCATCGTAGTTTCCATTAGGGACAACATAGATGAGCTTAATGTGATCGCTTGTCAGGATTTGTCTAGTAGCGACAATACCGTTCATAGACATGGACAGTTCCATGCCGCTCGCGCATATGGACCTCATGTCGTACATGATGACAGTGTCATAATTGACATCTGCCCTTCCCGCAGCACGGTTCCTAGAATCGTGGGGAAGGAAGGGGCTGAGATTGGAGTGACCGCGATTACCAGCGGTACCTCCAGGCAACAGTCCGTTATAGAAGATCGAAAGAATGTTCTCCTTCTTTGTCTTATGACACGGACAGGAGACACAGTCAATGATCTTGGAACCGAGCGGTACATAAGAGGCATTTGCCTCCATCTTCTTATCGATACTTCCGCTGTGGCCGCTAGCAACACGGATAAACTCGATAGAGGTTAAATGCGTTCCGCGGGCAGCCTGACCATTACTGTCGGTGAGGCCTGCAAGCTGGTATCTACTCTTTTTGTCAGCAAGAGTGAGACCGAGAAGCCAGTTTGCGGAACAGATCATATAGTCGATCTCGCTCTGCCGTTTATCAGCCCCACGACTTCTAAGCTTATTTCGCAGGTAGCTGATAACGTCGGCCACACTAGCCCACCCGTTCTTTCGAACATTAAGCACATTGCGGTGCTGTTCGTGACGAAGTGCCCTGTTGAGGAGCATCGAGGCTGAGTGTGAGCACTGTTGACCTTGCTGGCACCAAGTGTCGATCGCATAGGGAGTGACCGCACAAGTGACCGTATTGATCTCAGGAAGTGCACCATATATAATGTGCCAAGCGACACCCTGGTGCCTTGCGGCTGGAAGCCACTCTTCCGGGATAGGCATCACGGGAGCGCCTGTCTGTTTAATAATTTCGTCAATACTGACTCCGGTTTGAACATAAGAGCGCCCACTGGTGATGTCGGTATCAATCTTACCGATATCGTTGCACGGGAGAGGAACGGCCTGTCTATGGTCGTTCTCCTGTCGGTTTCGCAATAAGGCTTCACCGAGATCAGTGCATTTGGAAGACGTCACCATGATACTTTTGGCGGCGTCCGCGTATAGTTTACCTTTATCGGCAATAGCACGCTTAAGCGCAGCTTTACTGACGCTAGGGGATGGGAGGCCAGGACTTTTGGAACGTGCTTTAGCTTTTGCCTTACTGGCAATAGCAGCAGCAGTCCTTTCAATCTTGGCGGCTTCATCCTGCGCGCGCTTAACCTCCTTATCCTTTTCCTTTCGCAGGTTAGGGGGAAGGGGAGCATCTTTGACGAGTGAGTTGTTCCTCACTAGAGAGGTGATCTCATCTGTCAGAGCCTGTCTGAGGGATTCATCATAATAGTCATAACCCTCCAGGGCAAGATGATCGAAACCAAAGATTTCGTTGGTACTAATTCGGTCCTTAGAACCACGGGCTTCGCTAGGCGTAGGGTAGTCAGCCACATTTTGCCTGCATTGCCAGTCTTCTCTGCACTCAGCAATGTGTCGTCGAGCGGCTTCTAGGACCTCAACATGAGTCTCAAGAGACGATGCGACATTGACCAAAAGGATTGCGGCGTTGGCAGCCATCTGAATGGTACCGGGGCAACAGGGGCACTTAATGGGCCCGGGACGAAGATTATAGTCAGGGTAGGCTTTTATAGTACCACACCAGACGCACTTACCCTCCTCAGGGGCTTTAGCCCAGGGCGGCAGGACGTACGTTTTCTGAACCATTTCTCCTTCGTCATTAGCGACTTCAACATCGAATGTACGCTTGTAGTTGGAGAAAAAGATCTCCTTTGCGCAGGTCATGATGTTGGTCAAATTTGCCAGTTGGCGGTTAATTGCCTCCTGGTCGCGCTCCTCATGTACAGGAAGCGCTTGGGAGCCTTCATGGGAGCCTTCGTTGTCTTCTTCGATGAAGCTATAAGGGTCGGGATCCCCAGCCTTAGACTTATCGTCCTCCTCCATGTTAGCCCACCTACTCTTCTTGGTCACACTAATGTGGGACCGTCCCGAGGCATGGTCGTACGACGCATCAGCGGGGAGAACCTCCAGCTCGGCCTGTTCAACTTTAACGTTGATAACGGGGCCGGCGGCATGATGGGTGCCATCCGAGATCTCGTTCTGCAGGATCTCAAGGTACATCTCATCATACTTTTGCGTATCGCAAATAATCCTCAGAGTGCGAGGATGAAGGGTGGCCGTTTTGCAAAAGCAAACAAGGCGAAAGATGAATCGATCCCAGTGATAGTGCAGGAATCGATCATTCCCAGGGTGCCCGTGATGCCAATTATAGATCATCGGGCCAGCAAAGGGGAGAATGGATGTCCAAAAAGGTTCTCCAGGGATAGTGGTAACATTGTGCTTTGTCGCACTCGCCTGAACTACTTCAGAGATCTTATTTACCTCTTCGGGAAGACCCCAGCGCTTAGCCGGAGCAGTGCGCACATATATGGCGGACTTGAATAGGGAGAGAAGACTCATGAGCTCATCAAGTTGCTCAGTGAGCTCTTCGTTAGCCAGGAATCCCGCCAGTGTAGTACGTGGCTTGGGGTTCTTGGGGTGGACTTCACGCCTAAGTTCTTCGGCATCGGACTTAGCGTCCAGCACGTTCAGATTATCAAGACAGATAACCTGAAAGTGTGCGGGGACGCGCCGTTGGTTGTCGCTGTCGGATTCAAGGAGTCCTTTATCGCGGAAACCTTCGTAGACAGCCTTAAGACCTTTGATCCAGTCAGGCCATCCCGAGCCGCTGACACTAACCGATGTAAGATTAGACCAGGTCTGTGGGACAGCCTTATAGTCGATCTGACACTGAGCCTCAGGGGCTGGCGTAGTGCCCCTCAGAAAAGCCTGTATGTTCCTAGGACTCTTAATGTGCGCATTATAAATGTGTGACCCGGAGTCACCAAGAATGAGCACATGAGTCGAACGAACGTCATCTGGGGAGGTCAAGATCGGGCGAGGACCGAACTTTTCGACGTTATCGTCGGCGTGGTTACTCGCCTCGTTCAAAGTTGGTTGAAGCACTCTAGAAGAATAGTGCTCAATGGCGGCCTTGTATACAGAGGCGGGAACCAAGCCTACTTTAACGTAGTTTTTGGCCTGCAGGTGGTACAACTCATCAATGAATTGGGAATCCGTCCATCCAGCCATCTCGGGATGGCTGGTCATGACGTTAGGGTCAATAAGGAGGGAAAGGTAGGAGTAATGCTCACGTAGATTGGCTCTCCATCTCGCAAGCGGGCTGTACAGCCCCTCGTCGCAGGGACGTACGCCTTCAAAGCCCACCTGTATCATATCACCATATTCCGTCTTAGGGATGGCATAGGCATTCTCAAGGGGGTTGTAGACAAGACAAGCAGACTTATTCATAGGTCCAGCCAAGGCTTCATCCTTAATTTGGGATGCCTTAGCTTTCTCAATTAAAGAGTTCACCCTGTACTGACAATAAGGACATGTAGCGTCCATGTCATCGATATTGGGGTGGTTAGGACAGACTAGGTTTCCCTCTCCATCGTATTCGATGAGAAGTTCGTCACTAGGGACGTGGGAACTCACCGGTTCGAAAGCGTTGGCGATCGGCTCCATCACGGCGTCCGTCTCCTCAATATCAAGGGGGTAGTAGCCGTCGGTGTCGAGGGGAGTAGTGTCCCAGTGGCAAAGGAGATCTCCTGCGGCGTTCCCGGCTGCGATAGTGGCCCGGACCGCGGCTCGCCTCAAGTTGCACGTCTCTTCGACATTACTGCCACACACTCCGTCGGGGTCGAGAACTTTCATGAGGATCGCGAGGGTGTACATCTTGACCTCGCGGAATGGAATACCGTAGACGACGTACTGGCAAGTGAGCATCATGCTCTTGATCATATCGTAGACGACATTATGCTCCTTCGTCATCTCCAGATGGCCAATAAGCCTCACGCGATCTTTCATCTGAGGGATAAAGCGGGCAAATAGGCCTTTTGCAACCCCATCGGACGAATCCTCCTGCTGTTCGACTGTATCGTCATTGGCAGGAGAAGCTAGTCCGACCATATCGTGGTCATCGGGCGCTTCCTCCGGGTTACGTTCGGTCCAGTCTGCCATGGGCAAACTGGCCCAGCTCTCCCTCCCATGAGGGTTGAGCCGGCAAACGGCTGCGGAATAGATAGAATTGTTCTTATGAACATCTTCACGGAAGCACTCGTGGACAATACGAACAATAGTCGGAGTATAACCCTCAGTTAGGGAGGTGTTCTGACCAGCACAAGGAGTATGGATATGAGATCCGTCGCATTTCATATTGAGGCGATTACCCAAGCTGGAATTCAGATAAGCAACCCTCCAGGGTTTCTTGATGGGCATACCGGCCTCCTTACCCTTAGTGGCAACGAGACCATACATGCAACCATCGAAGTCGGCAAATAGAAAGCCATACTTCTTCAAGAATCGGGAAACACGAGAGTTAGCCCAATATCGGCAACCCCGAGGCCATTCGATAAACATGGCGACACCTAAGGGGATGATAACTTTGGCAACTGCTTCAAATCTCTTCCAAAGTCGATTGAATTCAGCCCAATGACCGAGGATGAGAGCAACAGTAGAACTGCCACGAGTCATGTTAATGTAAGACCACATAGATCCTCCCGTACAGGGACTGGAGAACCATAATGCACAGTGGTTTCCGGTAAGGTTATTCATGCAAATGTCATAAGACTCCTGAGAACACCAATCGATATTACGATCAATCGGGATCACAGTACAACCCTTTGATGCGCGGGTCTGTCTGGACATCAGTGAATCAGGGTTAGTACAACCCTCAACCATAACGCGGGAGTTTCCGCCACTTTCGACTCTAGTGTCGACAGTGGCAGGAACTGCTATAGAACATTGCGAAGGGAACTTAAACCTTTGGTCACCGGCAATACGGAAGCCGACTTCAACCAAAGTATTGTTACCTTTAACGGTATAAGGGAGACAAGGGATGGTTTTTCCGATCAGGATAACACCTTCGGAGCATTCGACCTCGTATATTCCCTTTGGGTTACTCACGTCAACGCAATCAAAGAACAATATTTCTTTGTCGAGTTGTTGCAAGTACTCCATTCGGTTAATATAACCCTGGCAGTCAGTGGCGGAGCCTAATGAAATGATTCCACAGATTCCTTCAGTGACACCCTGCGGGTTACCGTCAGGCCATTGAAGACAATTGTCATCAGGCTTGAGCATTGTAGCTCCTTGACCGTAGATCAAGAAGTCCCACTTAAGGTCTCCAACGTACTTGGAAATGATAAAGTTGATTACGCTTACAGCGTTCTTCATCTTGACGTTGTCAAGGTTACCGGTAAGGTCGAAATCATGTCTGTAATAGGAACAGGCTCTACCGATCCGGGTGCCATGATCAAAACCGCTAGTGCAGATTTTGATGGACTTAAAGTGGGTATCGGTAAGTGAAGCGCGGATCACAGGTTCTCTGTAGTAGGACTTGATCGCGTCTGAAACCGACTTAAGAGTGTATGACAGATCCCCCCCTCGCTGAACGAGTCGTGGAAGGATGTTAAAGTCAAGTTTGCTGTCGTGATCGACCAGGTGGATTTCAACCAACTGTCGGTCATCGTCAATCTTTTCGACGCTATCGTCGGGTAAAGTAGCACGTACGGGGTCGTCCACAAAGGGGGAAGACAGTGCCACAGGTGTAGGAGGAGCAATATAATCAGCTACGAACTGCCTCAACCTACTGGGATCCACGATGTTGATTAAATCACACGCGGCGAGCCACTTTGCAGTGTCAGGGAAAGCCTTCGTGTAGATGTCAGCACACATCTTGGCGGAGACCTCATATATGAGGTCTATGTCTTGGTGGGAGAACGTCTCGTGCAACCACGCGACAGAGACGCGATGCGTCCTCGCAAGGTAACGCATAGTAGGATTGCGACCAGTTTCAGTCACCCTAATCATCGCTTGGTTGTCCTCATGAAACACAAGTCGAGGCTTCTGAGGGAGAAGGGTGTGCCAAAGGGCGAAACTTGGGAGGCCACAATGTCTAAGCGAGAGGTCAGCCGCGACAATCTCAGCTTCCGGAGTGGAGTGAGATACGCAGGTCTGTCTCTTGCTAACTCCCGTTATCGGGAAACACGTGTGTGGTCCCCGAACGGTGAAGTGATATCCAGAAGTGCTCTTCTGAGACGCTGTACAACCGGCAAAGTCGGCATCGGCGAAGAGATGTGGTTGAAGCATGTCGAGTTTATCACCGACCCACCCAATCATCCTAAGATGCTTGGAAGAGTGGATGTAACACACAAGTCGATGAAGCTTGCGGTCACACTCGGACGTCCACTTGGTGACAAAAGTCGCCAGGTGACAAACCGCACGCAGCAGGTCAAAGCGGCAAAGCCTAGCAGCATAGAGGATCTTCATCAGAACCTTAGCGGCAATAGGCTGTAGTCTCCCTGCATCAGGGGAAGGATTAGGAGGCGTCCCCCCAGTTTCCTTATTGGACTGAGCGGCTACAGCAGGAAAGATGACACTAGGGTCAAGATCATGCTGTGCTTCGACGTTAATGGGACAGATGTCTACATCTTCCCTAGCCGGTAGTGCATTGGTTGTGTTGTTTTCAGCTCTAGCGCCGTCAACAGCAACCGCTGCTTTCCAATTGGTATCGCGAGCAGGCTTGTGAGTGTTAGCAGGGAAAGTATGCTTACACCACGGGCATTCGCTATATGGACCGGGATGACTTGGAGCACCTTGCGGCGACGTACCCTGGTCCTCAACCAAGAACGGGGTAGTGACTGTGCGGAGCTTTACACCGTTGCCGGCCAGCTCAAGATATCTATCAACGCACGATGTTAAAAAGTCCTCCATGTTATAAGTCATAGTCCTAGCGACAACATCACCTACTTTCATCGTACCCTCCTCATGTCCACAACCGAGGTAAACACCGATTGGGACGGGAGTCTCAATGACTAAACCTTTCTGGAGCAAGGACCATCCGTCTGACAGATTGGCCTTAGGTCCAGCCATCTTAAAATCGTCAACATAGATGACAAGAAACAGTCTAAGTTTGTGGTGAAAATAGCACGAAGGCCACTCCTCGCCAACGGGCAAAAACCCCACGCTTTTGACATGAGAGTCACAATGTTGTTCCCACATGGTACCGCTATCGGGGTGACCATATAGGGCCCTAAGTAGTTTGACTACAGGGCGCCGAAAGCCGCTCATGGATTTAGTGCGAGCTTCGGGAGGCAGGCAAATCCAGCATGGAGTGCCGGTTAATAAAGCCTGTATATACGCCTGTTCGGCGTCTGCTATTTCGACGGCATGACCCGGTATAAGACCGTAAAAGTCAGCAGTTTTAGAAGCTTCCATAGTAGCGGGACAGGAACCTAAGTCTTGGAAGATAGCAGCCTCCCAGCTTTGGTTCGTGACTCTATTCCCTTGGAAGACAACTCGACCTTTGAACTTCCGTTTAGGATGTCCAATAGGGAGCTCGGAGTTCTTTTCAACACAAATGCCAAAGAGGTAACCGAAGTTGACTTCAACTCCGGCGTCTTGTGCCTCCTTAGCGACATCAGACCATTCGCGAACAACAGTTTCGTCCCAAACGATTTTGGCTCGAAGTCGATCCCACTCAGCCTTCATTGACGCTTGGGCGCCAGGGCTCTGAGTGAGTTCTTTCTTGCCAACCGGACGGGCGACGCAGGCGTTCGTAACGATCCAACTATGAGAGTTGAAAGCAACGATCTTAGGGCGATGAGGGGCATCCTTAATGTCGGCAGCACAGGGCATAGCCGGGATGTAGTCCTCGTTCGTATTGGCAGGCAATAGACGAGCAGAGGCACAATTAAGATGCTCCTGTTCAATTTCGTCTTCGATAGACCTACTTATCGACTCCCAAGGATCAGATTCTTCATCCAGATCTATGAGAGGGGCAGGAGAGGCGTTGTTCGTACTCACCTCGCTATCGCTGCCTTCATAAACGTAAACTTCGTTACCATCTTCGAACAGACCGGCAATCCCTTGCTTTCTATTTAGATAGACGGGATTCTGAGCCTTGACTGTAGGAGGATCAATAGATGGGACAGCCAATTCAACAGTATCGTTGAGGTTGCTATTTGCAGCAAAAATGGCTTTAGCAGCTGTCATAGCGACAATAGCAGCCATCTTTTCGGCATCTCCCTTTTCTCGTTCTCGCATGTCTTGGTACCACGCGAGTCGATCAGCAGCTTTAAATTCATGCCACCAAGTTTTGGGTAAAATGTGATCGGGTCTTGACGACGTCTTTTGGAGGCGAACGATGCGGCCGCCGTACTTATCGACAGGATATAGCCTACCGACAGTGTCGCGTCTACACCGTTGTCCGTTCACGTTCCATTCATAGCCAACGCCGCCATGCATATCGGCGGGGTCGACCACGTAAGTAGCGGGAGAAGATGCACCGCTAGCCACCTCAACAGGTTGAGGGGGTGGATATCCCACGACCACACGACCTTCATCATTATCGATGGGATCGTTGAGATGTTCGGGGAGACCCAAGTCAGCATGCTCATCAGGGCATTCAAATTGCCCAAGGATGTCGCCCGAAAGCTTCTCCTTCTTCTCCTTTTCGCCCATAGGTTCGAAAAGACCAGAAATGGATCTAGTCTGGCGATCGTATTCTTCCTTAAGAGGAAAACGGACGACGCCACCCTCAGGGAGCAAAACTCTTCGAGTTCTATGAGGACTTCGGAGGCTATAAGGATACTTAGCAACATGCTCGTGCATATCGATGCGAGCAAGTTCCTTTAAAGACCAACAGAGATATTCTCCGTTCCAATGATATCCAGCGTTAAGGCCGTATCCGGCGATAACGCCGACCTCACCAGATCCCTCCCATTTACCACGGGTGAGCCTTTTGGTATCTTGGGGGACGAATATGACCTCACAACCAAATGGAAGTCTCAGGACCTTAGGTTCGCCTTTGCCATGGGCGCGGGCGTAGTGGCTGCCTTCCTCCAGAAGCTTGCCGTCAGAGCCATGGCACGAAGTATTGTCGAGAAAACAAAAGTGCGGAGCGGCAAAGGGCCAGAAACATTGGGGAAAGCCAGCGCAAACTAGACAGGTGCGCGTGCCCTCGAGTATGTCGAGGTTGGTTCTTTCAACCATAGAGTTGTTCTGAGGGACACCAGGGAGAGACAGTTCGTGAACAATGCCGAGATTCTTGCAAGCAAGTACAAGCTCGGGAGCATTGTCAGAGTAAAAGATCTCAACTTTGGTGTTTCCAAAGAAATGCCTAAAGACCCTTTCAGCTTCCTCACCAGTTTTGTTAAACACTGGGAAGAGGGCCTTGACTTTGGAAAACAAGTCTTTGATGACTATAGCGTCACAGTCACCTGTAATGCCTTCCATACTACCGTTCTGCGCGACTAAATGATCGGCAGTGACAAGCTCCAGCCACTTGGTGGGTTGCCTACTTCGCTCATACGAGCCACAGAACTTCTTTGCGCCACGCATTTTACCGAGGATGCAAGCATCACAGTACTTGTTAGCGGGCTTGTGTGTAAGTAGATGTCTTAACGACTTTGCTTCTTGGCGAAGGTTCCTAATGGTAACCTCGTCATCCTCCCCTTCGCCTTCATGTTCCTCATTAGGGACTTCATGAGGAGGAGGTTCAGCATTAATTAGAGAAGTTCCTGCATCAGGGGGCGTAATCTCTTCGTCATTAAAGACGTGAGAATCATCCTTTACGGACGGCAGTCCCATGTGCCTCGGAATGACGTAATCGTTAGCGATTGCATCCCGGGGCTTGCAGAAATCCGAGTTCCTCCTAAGGTACGGAATGTCGCGGATAACTTCCAGCGTAATAATCTTTCCCTCAGGGGTAATCCAGTACGGTTTTCTCCCTGAGATCCAAACGAACGAGTAGCCCTTATTCATGGCTCTGTCACCGACCGAGATAACGGAGGGCGTGTCAGTAAGGATATACGGCTCAATCATTTCATTAAGCTCTTCAATGAAGATCTGGGACGAATGGGTGCTAGGCGCATCACCATTGGCCGTCTGAAATGTGACCGGGGAATCAAGATATTTGCTTGTCCCTTTAGACAGCTTAGCATTAGCGGTAGACACAAGGTCGTGGCCGCAACCGGTGTCGACTAACCAAAGGTCAGAAACACCCAGTTTAGCTTTAGCTGAGGCGGCGGTGATCCCTTGTTCTTCAATGAACTCTCCGTCGACCAATTTAACCCTCCTGGGTTCGGCGAGGAAGATGTGTCGATAATTCTCAACAAAGGGAACGTCACCGACGTGTTCGTACGACGACGCCACGATCTCGGGATGTCTAAGGGCATCCTTTCTCGTGATTGAGATAGTGCCAATGCCTTTTGTTGTCGGCCATTGCTTACGCCCGTAAGTAGCGAGCGAATCATTGGGGACGAATAGGATAGCATTATCAGGTATCCAGAGGATGGTCTGTTGCCTACTTTCGTTCTTATGAACTTCAGCTCCGTCCCACCCCCCAGGGCCCTTTTCGTCGTCAATTCTACCTTCGCCATTTGCAAGTTGGATGGCTCTGAGCCTTCCACATGCATAGGCATATAAAGACTTTTGTAGATGGGGCTTTGTCACAGGATTATTATGACCCTGTTTGTTGCCCCCGTAGGGTTGAGGAAAGTCAGTCCTCCAGACGATGATTTTAGCCTCAGTGGCCACGTATTCCCTGACATAAGGCTTGTCATGGAAGTTTAGGCACTTCACAGGCGTCATCCTAGAAGGATTTCGTTTTCCCCTGAGGATACTTCTTAAAGAACTTGTTGCAACGGCACAGACAAAAGCGATGTCTTTTTCATCATCGCTATAATCTTCGACGGTATCGTCGTAGTCGCTGCAATCAGCAAGTTCAGAGTCGGAGAGTACCCCCCCATCGCACGGGTGTCACGGCTTCTTGTCGTAAAGCTTCCGCAGTTCACCCTGCGACCGCTTATATTCTGCGACCATATCCTCAGGGAGGTGCATAAATTGACAGTTCCTGTCATTGCAGCTTTGAGGACTGGCATACTTGAAGCAGTAACTCGGCGACTTTGGTCCGGCCTTTGGTTTGCCCTTTGGACCAGGTTTGGCTTTAGCGCCAGGTTTGGCCTTAGTGCCAGGGGAGGTGGCACGTGAGTCTCTACCAGCGGGTTTCACCAGCTTGGCGGCCTCCGCAGGACTCAGCTTTTTGTGCTCAAACTTGCACTCCTTTGCACTTTTGGTGCACCCAGCCTCGGGTGGGTTCTGTTCCCAAAGCCAACCCGTGTAATTATTCCTTTCTGGGCCGTAAATTATTCGAAAAACCGACACACAACTCATACAAACAACCCCATATATTTATAAACACTATCGAACATATATTTAATCTGTTTCCAGCAACCATACACCTATTAGTCACTAACAACATAACTGTATGTTGTTGT
>OOFR01000030.1_pt1 | contig 11450 bp, 11 predicted proteins | sample 1670661 | NCBI WGS metagenome assembly OOFR01 (sample SAMEA98170168, study PRJEB22522) | marine metagenome | biome: marine biome; feature: marine water body; material: seawater | place: Arctic Ocean | collected 05-Oct-2015 | depth 1 m | reverse complement strand
AATTTATCATGACCAAGAAATGAAGATGAGACGAAAACATCATGGTTACTATTACGCAATAGGAGCTGCTGTTTATTTGAGTTCACAAACGAGAGTGTATTGATTCACTACATTGCGACAACAAAAATGAAGACATCTGAAGTAGCAGAAAGACTTGAAAGAGACAAGGCAGAAAAATGGTTTAATGTTGCATCAAGAGATTTGTTTGGAAACAATGACAAAGAAGAAGAAGAACAAAAATATTTTCGTTCAAAAGGACTTGGACGGTTCTTGCTACATTTTGTTCAGGCTATGTGTTGTTGCATAAATGCCCAAAATGTGAAGTTATATCTTCAGAGTTCAGATGAATCCCTTTCGTTTTATCTTAAATGCCAGTTTGTTCAAATAAAGAAATTTCCACCAAATGTATCTGATGCCGATAGTAGTATTTCTGGACTTCCATGTTGTCTTTGTGAAAGTGTGATCAACCTGAACCCCCCAAGAGGCTTCAATCACAATTTCAAAAGTTACTGCTTAGCCGAGTATAGACTTTTTGCAAAGAAAACATTAACACAAAAAAGCAATATGTGCTATATGAATGCAGTGTTTCAGTTCTTATCTTACAGCTACCAAGATATAAAGCCACCAAGGATATTAAATGACGAAATAATAAAGGAAGAAAATTATGGAAAATTAAGATATCCAGATTTAAACGAAAGATTACCAACCAACAGGATTCAAATAGAAGAACTTGGCAAAATCATGAAACGTGTACCTCGTTTCTAGAATCACTTCAATGGGTTTTTAATGAAGATTTTCAATAATATTAAATCTATAAAAAAGAAAGACAGGTTAGATGTCATGACTAACATGGTCCTTGACATGAAATGTATTCCATTAGATCCCTATTATCATGATAAAAAAGTTTTCACTGTGGATATCCAAGAGGACGTGAGAGAATTCTTTGGGTATCTTTGCTGCTATAATCCTTGGGAATCATTACTGGTTATGACAAAACAAATGATGTATGCAGGAAAGGATGTTGATAATATGGAATACATTTGTGATCTTCATGACTCTTTATCACATCAAATTTTCTTCAACCCAATGAATTATGAGAGTAAAAATGGAATCAACACTTTTCAAGGTATGGTCCAGAATGAATTTATTCAAGAGTATCCCGCTGATTATTTCCCAAAAAACCATGGTCATGAAATCAGGAAAAAGGTACAAGATATGAGACTTGAAAAGAAAAATCTCTATAAAGTGTTGGAGCCTATTGGAGCTAAGGACAATAGAGTTGATGGCAAGTCCCTTCCAAGGCGTATGGTATTATCAAAGTGCCCATCAAGTAATAACACATCCCAAGATGATGTTATGATATTTAAAATAAAGATATTGTCTGAAGGATCAATGGTGGACTTAAGAATGGTATTGAAAGGATTTATCTTCTACATACATATGGATGATGACAATGCATTAGAATTAGGAAGTGAAGTTGGCCATTATGTCACTTTCATAAATTTAAATGACGAACAATGGTTGGTATTAGATTGTGACAAATTCTACATTGTACCTGATGGTTACGCATATCATTTTGCAAAGACAGGGAGGATGTTTGCATATGAAGAAAATTCAATTGAAGACACAAACGAAAGCACAAAGAACCTTAATGATTACTACACTGGAAAGATAGATATGATATTCAAAAGATTGAATTTCCTTCATTCATTACACACATCTCTTCAATCAACAACATTAACTCTGGTGGATTACTTGAAATCACATTTATCAGGGTCAAACGAGTTGAACAAACTCTTCACAGAAGAATATTTGTCAAAATTTGGGAACCAAGATGATTCACATGACCAAGATAGAATAAGACGCAACCTGATGAATTTAATTGAAACATTTTATCCTGTGATAACAAAAAAGATTCACTATAGACATGACTATACAACAGATGAGGAGATAAAAGATGGCATTTTACATAACTTGACACAACAGCTTTGGGACACTATAGCAATGTATTACAACTTCATGGATCACAAAATCTCAGATTTATTTAAGAGACTTGTTCTAGAAATGTATTCCGAAAAGATTAATGTACAATCAATTCCATCACCAGTTCAAACATATATTGCAGACTTATACATTGAAAAGAGTTGGGCTTCCCATTGCAGAATGAATCAAGAAATAAGATTTGTGAAGAATTTATATAAGTTTTCTCAAGATGATACTAAGATCATAACTAACTTTAAAAGGGTAGTAAAAAACAATGTGTATGAAAAAGACGGGCGATATGTGTTTCTCAAGATGAATAAAGTCTCAAATCATCAAACTAAATATATTGGAAGTACTAGTCTTAGTTATGAAGATATTGAGAAAGTGACTAGATGTGAATATTTGAATGATAAGCTAGGAGACTTTTACATCAACTTGTTACAAGAGAGGGAATATAGATTTCATCATCAAAAATTGAAGAGAGCAGACCAGACATGTTTTATGTTTTTAGATTGTTTGAAGACAACCCAAATCAAACACCCCATATTAAGAGATAAAGATAGGGATACATTGAAAAATGTAAGGTTCACACAAAGGAGAATGATTGAGGAGAAAAAAACGGATAAAATTCCAAAGAACTATGAAACTTTTCTACTAAACAATATATGTTATGTTCATTATACCTGACTCCATATTAAATTTGGAGCACTTTTGAATGACATTAGTAAAGAAGGATGGATGGTACTGGAGTATGATAGTTTGAGGCCTTTGAAAAGACCTCTAAAAATGAGCAAAAAAGAAATTCATGGAGACATATTTCATTATATGACCAAGGCATTTGAGGGATGTGAGAATGAAGAAGAGATTCACATTTATGGTATGCCATGTCCTCAACAAAGGAATGGTTATGATTGCATGTTGTACTCCGTCTACTGCATGGAGGCTTTGTCTTTTTGTGCTAAAAAAGATGATACTATCATTCTAAAGGATGCAATGGCAAAGAAAGTATTTTTCAAATCATCTGAAGTAGAATCAAGAGATTTATTCATAGCTGCAATTATTCAGCAGAGATTGGTGACAGATCTTCTTGAGTTTGGCTCATTTAGTGGTTTTGTAGAAACTCTTGATAAAACTATTTGTCGAAAATTTAAAGATTATATTGAATGTATACCTGTAAGTGATGACGAATCAAAATCAGATACTGAAGGTGATGATGATGAATCAGAAATAGATACTGATAGTGTTGTTGATGATATTGATAATCAAGAGGATCAAAAGGAATCACGTAATGAAAAAAGCAAGAAAAAGAAACATATGGCCAAGCCTACAGGATCCAACATAGAAGAATTTGAGGTTTGGATCAATTCAGGTGAAAGAGGAATATTAGATAAAAAGTGTAATTTTGTATCTTCAAACCCTTTGGAAGTTTTAGGCTTGGGTGAAACAGCAATAATCGACGGACAAGTCATTAAAAAACAATGGCATAGGTTAAATTTGAAAGTAAGTGATCATTCATGATAATTTCAATATTCTTGTTTTGTTTATGTTATCTAACAAAGTATTATAATTTATTTTATTCCAGTATCACCCAGATAAAATCATTGATTCTGATGATGAAACTAAAATTCTTTTTGAAGAAATATTGAAGATGATAAATAATTCATATGAGATAGCTCTAGAAACATATGGTACTGAACAGGACGTTGAACACTTCACTCAATCTCAATCTTCAGAACCATCTGATGATTTTACTCAAAAATATGGGGCAGAGTATAATTCATATGAATATCATGAAACTGAAGAACAATATGGCGAGACTTTCGATGAAAGGTATAAGAGAGAACAAAAATCAGACAAGGAAATCTTCCGCCAATGTCTTAATAAGAAGAAATGGCAACAAAGAGGAAAGGAACATAGAAGACAACAAGAAGAAGGAGAAGAAGAAAACATAGACCTTCAGAAAGATGAAAATTCCTACAAAAAAAATTGGCATCCTATTTATAATCTCTTGAATAAAGAATCACAACAATCCGAAACTAAGGAAGAGAAGAAAAAGAAAGATTCATCTATGAAGGGAAGGAAGAGGAAACAAGAGACCTACAACCAGGAGGGATCAGAAGAAAGTAAAAGAATTTTTGATTTACATGAAAAGGAAAAAGAACAACAATCTCAGCATTTTGTAAATCAATTAGATGAATTGCGTAAGCAACATAAAAGAAAAAAAGTAGAAGAGAAGGAAATCATAAGGTTGAATGCAGAACAAGCAATTTATCAAGAAAAGAAAAGAAAAATTATTGAAGAAAAAAAGACAAAAATGACAGGGGACACTGTACAAGAAGAATTGAACACAGAATTTGAAGATACTCCAGTAGCAAACACAGAAGAAACACAAGATACATCACTAGATCAAAAAGATAATTTAGCAACAAGACTAAATGAAGAGACACAACCACTAGAATCAGATCCATCTAACTTCTCATTTAATAATGCAATAGATATGAAACCAGCCACAATTGAAGACCAGCAAGATAGCCAAATTGAATGCAGTGTAACAGGGAACAGCACTTTGGAACCATCTAATCAATCATATAATAGTGAATCACCAAAGACAAATTCTCTAGCATCAGAATCACCACAGACAAATTCTCTAGCAACAGATATCAAACCATCACTACCACATAATAGCTCAACAGACAAAACACAATCCCAACATATTAACTCAACGAAAAAAAACACAAATCTCCAACAATGGTGCAAATAATTCAGAAGAAACAGACTCAGATCCAGATTATAATGATGAAGATGAAGGTGAACATTTAAAAAATGTTACACAATTACATCAAACTGCAAGATCTTCAATTGATCTGAAAAATCGAAGTATGGGTGGTAAAACACCAAGAAGGTGGTCACAAAATGATCCAACACCCATTGCAGAAGAATATCCTGGAAAGTTTCAGAAACTTGGTTTGAGACCATCACCAAAAAAAATTGTACCATATAATGAAGTCCAATCAAAGTTTAAAAGAAAAAAGTCTCTTAGTCAGAAAGATGAACCTATTAGGATATTCATGGAAACTTGGAATCAAATTAGGTATTGCCATATTAAGAAACAATTTATTGGACGCAATACACAGATGGAAGAGCAGGAACTCAACATAACTTCAATTCGCAAATTAGATAAAGACTATCTCTTGAAATGTCTTACAAATAAAGAAATCAAAGATAGTAATTCTGGAAGTCAAACTGTATGGATGGATCTTCCAAAGCTTTATAAAGATTACATAAATCAACATTCAAAAGATATTTCTGATTATGAAAAAGAATGTGAATTCAACTGGCTTAAATTCAAATACACCAGAAACAAAGAATTATGGGGTTACAGAAAGAGTCTCGAGGAGAATAATGAGATAAAAATGAAAAATGGCATTGAGAAAAAAAATATTGAGAAAAAAATGTCTCCAATGTTCTCAAAATATTTCTTTGAAGACAATCCTCATGGGTTTATCCAGAAACTAGAAAATGAACCATTAAAATATCATTGTTGGACTGGTAGTTCTTGTCCAACATCAAGTGTCAATATACCAAGTCAGTCATATAATATATCTTCAAGGTATAAATTTTTCCATCAAGGAGGTCAGGAAACTTGTGTGTTTTCATCATTAGCTTCTGCTTTAAGTTACAAAGGATATAATGATGCTTCAGAAATTATATCTAGCAAAATCAAAGATTCTATAAATTTTGGTGATCCAATGACATCTGCAGCAGCTTTGTTACGTAATTCATTACAAGTAGTTCGTTATGATCTTACAATGACCATTACAGAACCTAAAGAGTTTCCTACCATAGTTCAAATAACTGCAAAACATGCAATATCAATATATGGGGATCAAATATTTGACTCAAACTTTCATGAACCAATGCAATTAAATAAAGACAACTTGACTAGATGTTGTAAGAATGTAAGTGATGAAGGTTTTGTAACAGTTATAAGGGGATATATTTTCTTGGATGACCAAGTCAAGTCAAGAAAGTTTGGAAAGCCAATTAAAAAGGTCAAACCAGTCAAACCAATTAAACAGGTCAAGACAATTAAAAAGATAAAAAGTATAAAAGAAGTAGTAAGGGAAATGGAAAATACCATCAAGATCAGAGCTCTTAAATGTCTTTCAAGTGCTTTTGAATATTTTGCAAAAACTATCAATCACCAGGACCATAGACAATACGGATTAATTGGAGATGACATGGCTTGAGAAATGAAATGTGCTCAAGAAATAAAATTGTACAAAAACGCATCATGCACTATTTCCAATCTTGATATAACAGAAAAATCAGATCCTTTCCATTTGCTCTTCAAAGTACTTGAGAAGCAGCCACATGTATTTCAAGTAAGTAAGAGTGAGAAAAATCAAAAAAAATATCCAAGGGAAACCTTGTATTTCAAGGAAAGAACTGTGTAAATTTCAACAGTGTTCCAACTTTATGTCTTATATCAACACCTAGGATAGAAGATAAGAATGAAGAATATGACCTCATTGTTCTAACTAAAGACCAAATGTTTATTGAAGGATTTGAAGAAGGCATTGAAGATACTGACGAGAATCTTCAAAAATACCAATCACAGAAAAAGTACTTAGACCATGGTAGAACGGAAGTATTGAAATCATGTTCCTTTTACAGTCAAGATTTGTATAAGCAGAAATTTATGGCATTCAATACTTTCTACCATGAATTTGCATACAAATAAAGAAGAGAGTGGTAAAATAATAAAACAGTTAATCCTTACTACCATTAATATAGTTCATAATTAATCAATTTCCAAGATTTCAATTGCATTTCTTCGATTTTGTTCCCGTAAATTCCTTAATCTCTGTCTCTCTTCATCTCGCCTGTGCCAATCCACCCAACTAGGTTCGTAAAATATAACCAACCCACCATTCAGTGCTTGAACATCAGACCTGAATGATGCTAATAGATTCTCATATCTCGTAATTTCTTTCTGATAAGAAGCATATTGTGACCATGTAACACCTGCTAAATGTCTTAGTTCATGAAAACAAGCAATTCTTCTCATGTAGTATTGACCAATATAGCCGTTTTGAAGTAACAGTTCAACATCTTGGTTGATCCTAGGCTGTCCATGGTAATAATCATCTGGATCATTCATCTTTCAAATTTGCAAAAACTAGTTATAATATATCTTAACTTCGAAATTATGATTAGTTTAGATAGAATTCGTTATCAAATTCTAACATGTTAAAAACTCATAGAACTCTACCTTCACATACTACATATATGTACGTACGTATTTGGGATCATTCTTCTTCAGGAACTACTTCTCTTGTAGTATTATTAAGGTATCCGTGATTTAGGTATGTAGTACATTTGCACTTGTTGATCGTGCTGCAATGGAAACAGAATTTACATCCACAGCCGGTGCACAAAACTTTTCTACAACCACCATCTCTCTCAATCATTGTACCACATGCTGGGCAGTCCTTGATTGCCTGTCTCTGGTAGAGGCGTGCAATATATCTTGCGGTTGCTGCTTCTTCTTCCCAAATCCTCCTTGCTTGATTGCTGTCACGAGTCATTGATCTAGTCATAATTGTTCGAACCATGGTTTTTCTAGAAGGATTTTAAACAAAAAAGTGTCATCATACAGAATTTTAGGGTGAGTTAATATGTCAAACTCTTGCGTAAGTACAGAAATTACTTCAGAATAATATCTTCAACTTAAGAAAGATTCAAAAATCATACACACGTGACACGTACGTTTTTTTCCTTTTTAAGATTTTTTTTATTCGAAGAAGATTTCGGTTTATAAATCATCTGTACTGCCGCATTCTCAAATTTAGAAATTTCCCTATTTGCGTCAGTTATTGCCCATTGTTCCATCTGTTCAAAATCATTCTTAGAATCACCTTCTTTCATTACGTACAAATAATATCCCTTAGCACGGTGTTTATTACTAGGTCCTTTGCCATCTTCAAAAAAAGCACTAGTTTCACTAAATGTCAAGACAACATTATCTTCATCAAGATCTTTAACTTTCAAACCACCATACTTTCGAACTAATTTTGTCTCAATCTCAATATTTTTTTTCTTTGTTAATTCCCAGTCTTCAACCCATGCATTAAATGGTCTTGCACATGGAAGAGCCTTAATAACATCTTGGTGCTCGATTTTCAAAGATATTGCCAAATCCTCATCATCAAAAAACAAATTACTTTTATAAGTACCATCTTCTTCTTTAAGTTTTTGTTGAATTGCAGCCTTTTGTGCACAACTTGCTCCAAATATAGTAGCCGATTTTTCTATTCTACTTGCTGATATATGAGACCTTTTAGAATTCTTAATATGCTTTACATCGCCCCAGCTCCTTTCTGCACTTCCAATACCTAATATTTTGGAAGTTACGCGGCATGCAAATTTTCCTAATACTTTCGTAGTGTGCAAAGTGTATAATTTGTGCCATTTGTAGGTTTCTCCATTTTCAATATTTGTACCATTCCAAATAAAATCTCTATCATATGCAACTCCACGTTTATCTGAAAAATCATCCCATTCTTGCCAAAATGTGTCCTTCACTTTTCCAGTGTCTTCACCATGGAACAGTCTATCAATTAGGTCATCAACCTGCACCCGGTAACGAAGATTATCTTCCGCATTTTTCATTATATCTCTTGCATGTTTCATTATTTCTGGTATAGGTGATAATATCCATGCTGCAATAGCAAAATTGTGCAATAATAGATGACGACGCTTATTCCAGCATTGCAAAACTGAACTTCCTAAAGACTCAGCACTTTCAGTAATATTTTTACCATCAACTTCATCCTCTTCTTCAGAATCACTTTCATACTCATTTCCAGATTCAGCATATTCAGTTTTGTAATCATCACTTTCATCATCATCACTTTCAATATCAACAACCTGATTTTTCTTCTTTTTCTGCATAATACTTGGAAACCGATAATATTCGTCTTTTAAACTACTGTCTTTTCTTGCTACTTCTTTTTCCATGTCATTAAAGTGAGTACAACTTTGAGCCAATGATTTATCTGTATGGTAGACATAGTAGAAGAGTCTATCCATGGCAGGTTTTTTCTTATCACAAAGGCGTAATATTTTCAACAATGAAAAAACACTTCGCAAACAGACCAATAAGTGGTCCCAAAAACGTTTTGATTGCACAAGCTTGACAATTTTACTTTTCATTAGGGGTGAACCAATATTTAAATCTTGGAATTTTGCTTGACTGATCACTGATTCAAATACTTCTTTTAGTCGATATGTTCTTGCCAGTGAAATAAAATGCCCACCCATTCTAGTATCTGATGCTCGAATCATCATTACTGCAACACCTGAATTGCGTCTTCTACTTTCAACGCCAAACATACTATGAGGCATGTGATGAAGCATAAAAAATCGATACAATGCTTTGTTGACATTAATCAAAGCATAAATTACCGGTAACTTGCAGATATCTCCACATACCAAACTAACCACATGTTCACCACCATGAATAACTGTGCATCTAGGATAAAGGTCACATAAAGCTCTGTCTGCTTTTTGCACATTTGATGCCCCATCAAAAGCAACCATATCAATTAATTTCTTTTCAGGATCAAGCGTTGCAAAATGTGGCACAAACAAATGTTTTACAACAAACTCTGCATTTTTAGTTTTTCCATCAGCCATTTGCTTTGTACAATCCGCAATTGCCAACACAGCAACAGGACAATAAACCCCAGAAGCTATAATATTCATGAGAGGCATTCTTTTCACAGTTGCACCATCACCAAGAAGCATTAATCCAAATGTTTCTGCGTGATCTAAAAGTTCTTTCTTGTATTTGTCTTGATGCACTTGATAATTCTTATCTAGATATTTTCCAGCAACTGATTGACGATTTGGAAACTTAAAACCATTGGTCATCTCCATCATAGCTGTGCACATGGAACGAAACTTGGGATGTTCAGAGAGAGAAAAGGGTAATCCACAGCCATGGATAAAATCGGCAATTGCAACTCTTGCACCTTCCATTTCATCCATTGTTGTTCTCTTGTGTGCAAACGTTAGCTGCTTCTTTCGGATAGGACGTTCATGGCTTTCACTAATATTTGTCCGGACGGAACTGCAATCACTGGATACTGTAGCTCTTGTTCCATCATCAAGGCTAGAAACAGAAATGGATTGGGAACTTCTGTGTAACTTTGTGTTACTATGAATAATTAGGCCAGTTTTCAAATTAGCATCAACATGTTGCTTCTGATAATGATCAGTTATTGCTACAATTTTCCTTTTACGAAGACCTTTTTGAAGAACCTGGTTATACTTGTCTTCAATCAGTTCCTTCGTTACTGGAGAAGAAGTAAATTCACAGTGACGAATGTTGCTGGTTTTGTCTTTTCGTGCTAAATGCTGAAGGACTTTAGTAATATTCCATCTCGAATACTTTCTTTGGCAATGATTACACCTCCAAAACTCTTTTCCATTCTCTAACCATCTTGTCACAGGCAAGTCTCTAAAAGTTTCTGATTCTTCTGAAGCACCCTTGCTTGTTCCAGATCCAGAATTCAGATCCGTATCGATTTTCTCCTTGGTTTTCATGTCTCCTGATGATACAGACAATGTATCAGACTCAGTCATGGGGGAAAGATTGCTCAATTGATGCCAAGCGGTAATAGTAGTGCCTATTATTGTTGCTGAAGTTATTCTTTGATTTTCAGATAGCATCTGTTGAAGCTAAGATCTAAGTACGATCGTAATTCTTTCTTTCGAATATGACCTACATATTGAATTAAAACATAATAAAATCAGCATTCGTCTGTATATGAGATGTAGAAAGTTTAATAATTAAACAAATTAACAAACACTGTAGATTACATGCACAAATATGCATTAATAGAATAAATAATATTAATATTATATATAATTAATGGGTTTCTTAGAAAAAAATAGCTCGAAATAAGTCTGTTTGTCTGTTTTTGTTTTTTTTGTACTGTACCAGATTTCTACGTACGCAAATTTCAAAAACCAAAAACCAAAACGGGCGCAGATAAAAAGTTCTGCAAAAAAGGCCTAAATCAGAGCAGAAATCAGAATTCTGCCAGAGTTCTGGCAGAATTACCAACTAAGCATACCAAGAGGCTACCAATAGATTTTGGTATTATGGGTAGATTGGACAACCTCAGTAAAAGATTTTTAGCAGAAATTTTATTTGGTTTTATTCAGAGAGATTATAAAAAAGTTGCCGAAGTACACTTGGTTGCTGGCCTTGTACCTAAAGATGTGCCAGTTGATGACCTCGCTCAAGCATTACGCTCAATTGGTGAGCCAATTTTTGGTCAATCTGTTAAAGATATTTCTGGTGGTCAATTATTAAAACAACTTTTTGTTCTGTCTCTTTTACACATTTGACGCTGCCGACGACCTATCTGTTCTAACTTGCGTTTGTTGCTCTA
>OOFR01000028.1_pt1 | contig 11478 bp, 10 predicted proteins | sample 1670661 | NCBI WGS metagenome assembly OOFR01 (sample SAMEA98170168, study PRJEB22522) | marine metagenome | biome: marine biome; feature: marine water body; material: seawater | place: Arctic Ocean | collected 05-Oct-2015 | depth 1 m | reverse complement strand
ACGTGGGCTCAGAGATATGAATAAGAGACAGTTCAAAAGCCTTAAAGCTTTAAAATAACACTAACAACAAAATAAAAGAATATGATAAATAAAATAAAAGAAAACTTTAACAGAGCTCTATATGCTTTAATATTTTCAATAATCACAATTGGTACCCTTTCATTCTTAAGTTTTGAAACTCCCTATGGGTTGTTTTTAGCTGGATCATTTGGATCTTCGATGGTTTTACTTTTTGGGTATCCAGAAAGTCCATTTGCCCAACCCAAAAATGTTTTTTTTGGACACTTAGTAACATCTATAGTTGGTGTATTAATTTTAAAATTTCTACCCATTGATCAGTTTTTACAAATAGCTATTGCTGTAGGGCTTGGTATTTTTATAATGATACTGCTTGGTGTAACTCACCCACCAGCAGGAGGAAATCCTATTGTTATAATACTTGGTGCAGTTTCATATGATTTTTTACTAAACCCAATTATTTTTGGTTCTATAATAATAATTGTTTATGCGGTTATTCTAAATCGTTTCATATTAAAGAAAAACTACCCAAGTAGTTGGAAAAGCTAATCTTTTCGTTGTTTCAAATTTAGCCAGTTTAAATATACTAACTAAATGAATTCTAATTATAAAGTCATAAAATTTAGATCTAATAATTCAAAAGAGGTTAATGATCAAATATCCATTGAAGAACCACTTGAAATAATACTCAAATATAAAGATAAAGAAAATTGGATAGAAAATACTATATCTATTACGATGAGAACACCTGGAGATGATGAAAATTTAGTTACTGGCTTTCTTTTTAATGAAAGAGTAATTGAAAAAATTAGCTATATAGAAAATATTGAAGCAAGTGGCGAGCCTGTTGGACAATATAAATTACAAAATAAAATTATTATTACAATAAATAATTCAGAAAATATAGACATTGATAAAATTAAAAGAAATTTTTTGACTAATTCCTCATGTGGGGTGTGTGGAAAAACATCTCTTGAATCTTTAGAAATTATTAAGAAAGATAAAATATTAAAATCTATCCCTAAAATACATCATGAAATTATAATGAAATCTCCAGATATATTAAGACAAAACCAATCTGAATTTTCAAAGACTGGCGGCATTCATGCTAGTGGGCTATTTAATGCGAGTGGAGAAATTATTGCCTTAAAAGAGGATGTAGGAAGACATAATGCTTTGGACAAGCTAATTGGATTTGTCTTAAAAGAAAATTTACTTGATAATAGTTCTCAATTTCTAACCTGTTCTGGAAGGCTCAACTTTGACCTTGTTCAAAAGGCACTCATGGCAAATATAGGTGTCTTGATTGGCGTAGGTGCGCCAACCAGTCTCGCTATAGATTTAGCTAATAAGTTTGACATGACATTAGTTGGTTTTGTAAAAGAGGATAGCTTTAATATTTATAGTAATAATGAGAGAATTATAATAAAAAATTAAAAAATTTTAACAGGGTAAAATGTGTCAAAAAATATAAGTAACTTATCAGGCAGAATTGGTTTAAAGAAAAACCTATTTGAGAAAATCTCTGAAAGATCCCTAAACTCTAAAGATGCAAGTGGCATTCAAGAAATAGCTAATGAATATCATATGGGTGTATCTACTATTCATGGTGCAGAAAGTTTTTATGAATTTTTAAGGCCATCTCATAGAGCAAAGAAAGCCTTTGTTTGTAATGGAAGTGCTTGCATGTGTTCTGGAACACAAGAGCCTTTAAAGAAAAAATTAAAAGAAAAATTAGGTGATGACAAAGTTGGTGAAATGTTTTGTCTTGGTCACTGTTATGAAAATAAAGCCTTTCATTATGATGGTGAAAACTATGCCGGCAATGATATCAATAAAATTGATGAGATAATCAAAGGAGAAAAAATTATACAGGAAAAATTTTTCTCAAAAAGTTTTGCTTCAACAAGTTTTTTAATGGATGATAAACTTTCAAATTTAGATCAATTTAAAGATACTTTAAGTAAGTTTATTAATACTGATAAGCAAGAAATTATAAAATCATTACTAGATTCAAATTTAACAGGTAGAGGTGGTGCTGGTTTTCCAGCTGGAATGAAATGGGATTTTTGTAGAAAAGCAGAATCTGAAAAAAAATATGTTATCTGCAATGCTGACGAAGGAGACTCTGGTGCATTTTCTGATAGATACTTATTAGAAGATCAGCCACTAAAAGTATTATTTGGAATGATCATCTGTGGTTATGTTATTGGAAGTGACGAGGGTGTTTTATATATTAGAGGAGAATATCCAAAATCTATTGAAGCTATAAATGGATGTATTAATTCTTTAAAAAAAGAAGGATTATTAGGTAAAAATATTCTTGGAACAAATTTTTCTTTTGATCTAAATATTTGTATAGGACAAGGAGCGTACATATGTGGAGAAGAAACTGCTTTAATTGCATCAATTGAAGGAAGAAGAGCAGAAGTTGATGTCAGACCTCCCTTCCCTGTTACTGAAGGACTTTATAAAAAACCAACGGTTGTTAACAATGTTGAAACTTTAGCTGCTGCTACTGGTATACTTATTAATGGAGCAGAAAAATTTGCTGCAATTGGTAATAAAAAATCAGCAGGTACAAAATTAGTTTGTTTTGATAGTTTTTTTAATAATCCTGGTGTTTACGAAGTCGAAATGGGAACTCCAATGAAAAAAGTTTTGAACGATATTGGTGGAGGTTTTAAAGAACCTATTAAAGCGCTACAAATTGGTGGCCCATTAGGTGGAGTTATTCCAATTTCTGAAGTAGAAAAATTAAATCTAGATTTTCAGGAATTTACTGCTGCTGGTTTCATGTTGGGACACGCAAGTATAGTAAGTATTCCAAAAGATTTTCCAATGGTTGACTATATTCATCATTTATTCGAATTTACAGCTGAAGAATCATGTGGAAAATGTTTTCCTGGTAGACTTGGATCTTACAGAGGAAAGGAAATGTTTGATCAAGCAAAGAATAAAACTGCTAAAATTCCATTAAAGCTATTAAATGAACTGCTAGTAACAATGAAAAAAGGCTGTTTATGTGCTTTATGTGGTGCAATACCTACGCCTATCATGAACATACTAAAATATTTTGGTGATGAAATGAAGGATGATATGGTGAAAGATAATTAATGAGCTCAGAAAAAAGAAAAATTGCATATATAGATGGTAAGCCATACGAAATTGGTCCTAACCATACTTCTGTTTTAAAATTTGTAGAAAGCTATCTTGGTGAAAAAAAGGTTCCTGCTTTATGTAACGATCCAAACTTAGCACCTTATGGAGCTTGTAGAGTTTGTTCGGTTGAGGTTGCTTTAGTTAAAGATGGTCCAACTAAAGTTGTAGCCTCATGTCATACACCAGTTGGTGAAAACCAACATATTTTTACAAATAATGAAAATTTAACGGCTTTAAGAAAAAATATTGTTGAACTAGTTTTAACCGACCATCCAATGGAATGTGGAACTTGTGAGGTTAATAATAACTGTGAACTTCAAGATGTTGCTAATGATTTAGGCATATCAGATCATAGATATAATGTACCAAAACAACATAAAGGTATTCCAAGAGACACCTCTCATGATTACATGAGAATGAATTTAGATAACTGCATTAATTGTGGAAGATGTGTCAGAGCTTGTGATGAAATTCAAGGTTCATTTGTTTTAACAATGAGTGGAAGAGGATTTGAGTCTAAGATTACAACAGATAATGATGCATTATTTGGGGACTCGTCTTGTGTATCTTGTGGAGCTTGTGCACACACTTGCCCAACAGATGCCATCTCAGATGTATATCAATCTAAATCAGTTGCTGTTGATGAAAAAGTAAGAACGACTTGTTCTTATTGTGGAGTTGGTTGTAATCTAGAAGCTTCAATTAAAGATAATAAAGTTGTTGCAATTTCTACTCCTAAAGAATCTGAAGTTAACGCAGGTCACACTTGTATTAAAGGAAGATATGCTTTTGGATTTTATGATCATCCTGACAGATTAAAAACTCCTTTAATTAAAAGGAATGGAAAATTTGAAGAAGCATCATGGGATGAGGCATATGATTTTATTAAAAAAGAATTAAATAGAATTACCAAAGCTAATGGACCAGATGCAGTTGCTGGTATTTCTTCAGCAAGATGTACTAATGAAGAAAATTATGTTTTTCAAAAAATGATTAGAGCAGCAATAGGAACTAATAATATTGATTGCTGTGCAAGAATTTGTCACTCACCTACTGCGTGGGGAATGCAACAAACATTTGGAACTGGAGCAGCTACAAATTCTACAGAAGATATTTACCATGCAGATTTATTTATGGTTATAGGAGCAAATCCAACAAATGCTCACCCAGTTACTGGTGCTAAAATTAAGCAACAAGTAATGAAGGGTAAAAAATTAATTGTATTAGATCCAATTACTACTGAGCTTGCTAAACTTGCTGATTATCATATTAAACTTAGACCAGGAACAAATGTAGCCATATTAAATATGATGTTGCATTATATATTGAAAGCAAACCTTTATGACAAAGACTTTGTCAGAGATAGAACTGAAGGTTTTGCAAATTTCATTAAAGAAATTGAGAGACAAGATATGGATCATCTAGCGAAAGTTGCTGGTGTTGATAAACAGTTAGTTAAAGAAGCTGCAATTGCTTATGCAACCGCAAAAAACTCTATGGAATTCCATGGTTTAGGAGTTACAGAACAGGAGCAAGGATCTAAAACAGTAATGTTAATTGCTGATCTTGCAATGATTACAGGAAATATTGGTAGAAGAGGTGTTGGTGTTAATCCATTAAGAGGACAAAATAATGTCCAAGGTGCAGCTGATATGGGTTGTCAACCTCATCAAGGAGCTGGTTACTTTGAAGTGGCTGATGAAAAAGTTCAAAATTTCTACACTGAAAAATATGGAGTAGTACACCCAACAAAAGCAGGATTAAAAATTCCTGAAATGTTTGATGGGGCAATTAATAAAGATGTTAAAGCTGTCTGGATCATTGGAGAAGATATAGTTCAAACAGATCCTAACAGTGCACATGTTGTAGATGCTATGAATTCACTTGAGCTTTTAGTTGTACAAGAAATTTTTATGAGTGAGACAGCAAAACTTGCAACAGTAGTATTACCTGGAACAACTTTCTTAGAAAAAAATGGAACTTTTACTAATACAGAAAGAAGAATTCAAAGAGTTAATCGAGCTGTACCTCCATTACCTGGTACTAAAACTGATGGAACAATTGTAACAGACATGATGCAAAAATTAGGCTTTGACCAACCTGAATATGACGCTGATCAAGTTCTAGCAGAAATAGCTGATGTTGTTCCTTTCTTTAAAGGAGTAACAAGAGAAAGACTTGGTAAAATGGGATTACAGTGGCCAGTTCAAGAAGATGGGACAGATACTCAAATTTTACACAAAGAAACTTTCAAGCTTGGAAAAGGGCGTCTTAAAAACTTTGACTGGAAAGAATCTACAGAAATTGAAACTAATAAAAAAGAATATCCATTAATTTTAACAACTAGTAGAGTTCTACAACATTACAATGCTGCTACGATGACAAGACGTACAAGTAATATCAATATTGTTTCTGAAGACTTATTATTAATCCATCCAAATGATGCTAACAAAAGAGAGTTAAATACAGGTGACATAGGAAGACTTTATTCTGGAAGAGGAGAAGTTGCTCTAAAAGTAGAGGTTACAGATAAAGTTAAGGAAGGTATAGTATTTACAACATTCCATTTTCCAGAGCACATGGTCAATATGGTAACAGGTCATGGTAAAGATGAAGAAACAATGTGTGCAGAATACAAAGTTTCAGCAGTAGAAGTTCAAAAAATCTCAAATCAATTTAAAACTGAAATTAAACCAAAAGAAAATCAAGCAGAAGTTAACTAATCGATAAAATGACAATTGGTTGGCATTTTGATAATAGTTATTCAAGATTACCAAAAACATTCAAAGAAAATATCAGCCCTGTTGCTGTAAACGCACCAGCAATATTAATATTAAATAAGGATCTAGCAAATAATTTAAATCTGGATTTTTCGAATATTAATGATGACGATTTATCAAAAATTTTTTCAGGAAATATGTTACCTGAAGGATCTAACTCTATAGCACAAGCCTACGCTGGCCATCAATTTGGTCATTTTACAATGCTTGGTGATGGAAGAGCTGTTTTAATCGGTGAACACTTGACCAAAAATAATGAGCGATTTGATATACAATTCAAAGGCTCTGGTAGAACCCCATTCTCACGAAGTGGTGATGGTAGGGCTGTTTTAGGCCCAATGTTGAGAGAATATATAATAAGTGAAGCAATGCATTTTTTAAAAATACCTACCACTAGAAGTTTAGCGGTAGTTAAAACTGGTGAAGATGTAGTTAGGGAACAAATTTCAAAAGGTGCAATTCTTACAAGAATAGCCTTAGGACATCTAAGAGTTGGAACATTTCAATATATTGCTGCAAAACAAAATATTGAAGATCTAGAAATCTTAGTTAACTACACAATTGAAAAGTACTACCCCAACATTAAATCATCAAAGAATAAAGCATTAGACTTACTAAATGTTTTAATCGAAAAACAAACCCAACTTGTAATTGACTGGATGCGTGTCGGTTTTATTCATGGAGTTATGAATACTGACAATATGACCATATCTGGTGAAACAATAGATTATGGTCCCTGTGCATTTATGGATACTTATGACCCTAAAACAGTTTTTAGTTCAATAGATCAATTAGGTAGATACGCCTATGATAATCAACCAAAAATTACCAAATGGAATTTAACAAGGTTTGCTGAATGTCTCATTCCTCTTATTAGTAAAAATGAAGATGAAGCGATTAAATTAGCTACAGAAGCTTTAGATAAATTTGAACAAAATTATGAAACAAAATGGTTAAATATGATGAGAGATAAACTTGGATTATATGGTGAAGATAAAGAAGATAAAAATTTAATTATGGAATTATTAAATTGGATGCTGAAAAATAAAGCAGATTATACAAATACCTTTATTTTTTTAACGGATAAGACAATTAAAAATTCTGAAGTTTATGATAATGCAGACTTTAATTTATGGAAAATTAAATGGGTGAAAAGATTAGCAATGTTTAATAGTTCACATGATAAATCTATGGAATTAATGAATTCTTCTAATCCAATGGTAATACCTCGTAATCATAAAGTGGAAGAAGCTTTAACATTAGCAAGTAATGGTGATTTAACATTGTTTAATAGGTTAATAAAAATATTAAAAAATCCTTATTTAGTTAATAGCGATGATTTAGAATTTATGTCACCTGCTCCACACAGCGATAAGAAATATCAAACTTTTTGTGGAACATAATACGTTATAATACGTAAGGTTCTGGTCTAGCTTCTTTACTAAATATTCTTTCAACATTAAAAGCGCTTACATCTATAGTTTGATAAGAACCTGTTGTTATAAGTTCTGTCAAAGCTCTGCCAATGCCAGGTGCTTGTTGTAATCCTCTTCCTGTGAAACCCGAAGCCATATATACATTTTCGTATTTAGGATGCTTACCAACAATAGCATTACTGTCTAGTTGGTTATGATCATAAAATCCTGCCCAAGCACCAGTTAATTTAAGCTCTTCAAACATTGGAATTCTTTTTGCTAAAGCTGGCCATACCAACTCCTCAAAGTCGTCCCAAGCAGGTTCAAGATTTGTTGCATCAAAAGTAGATTTTGGAGAACCAGCTAAATATTCTTTGCCCTCTGGCCTCCAATAAACACCTGTTGTTAAATCAGCAGATAAAGGCATTTCAGATATATACGTTGGGCACTTAACTCTGAAAACAGTGTGTTTTTGTGGAATAACAGGAATATCATTTAATATTTTTTTAGTCCAACAACCTGCAGCAGAAATAATTATCTTAGCATTAATTTCTGATATTTCTTTTACTTCTCCCTTAATAAATTCAGCCCCAAGTTCTGTGGCCTTGCTTTTTAAAGCACCGTGAAACATAAAAGGGTCAATCCAACCCTCACTTTTATCATCTGTATAAGTGGCAGTTTCTATACCTTCATCGTTAATGTAAGAAAAAACCTTGGATAATTCTGAACCTTTTATATTTTTTGTTCCAGCACCACACTCTTTATGGTTTTCTAACGCTCTATACTGTTCCTCTGCATGCTCAGGTCCAAACATTAATAAGTAACCATTTGGTACCATACTAGCTGTAGGGTTAGGATTTTTTTTAGTTTTGAGTAATTCTGGTATTTGAAAAATAAAATCTCTTGCAAATTTACCTAACAAAATATTTTCTTTTTGAAAAAATTGTCTCCTAAAGCCACCCAAGGATAAAGGGAATGAGGCTTCTTTGTACGATGGATCTTTTTCTATAACTTTAACTTTTCGACCTTCTTTAGATAAAAAATAAGCTGTTGCAACTCCAATGATACCACCGCCAATTATTACAACATCATCCATAATTAATTTAAAATAAATAAACTTAAGTTAAGAATTAATGCGTAAAAACACCAAAGTAAATAAGGAATCATTAAATAATAACTTACTAAAGTTATTTTCTTAAATCTTTGCATTAATAAAACTATTAAAGCTATTAAAATAATTAAAACTAGTAATGCTAAGAAAATTTTATGAAAAACAAAAAATACTATACTCCAAGTTGTATTAAAAATTAAATGAACGATATAAATATAAATCGTATCTATGTCTCTTTTTTTACTATGCCAAAAAGACCATATAGCGATAGTCATCATTAAATATAGTGTTGTCCAAACAGGTGCAAAGATCCAGCTTGGTGGATTGTATGATGGCTTTATCAATAATGAATACCAAGGCTCTTTAAATCCAATAGTTGCAATGCCTCCAATAACAGATGCTGAGTAAGTTATTATTGCAAATAATAAAAAAGATAAAAATTTGTTTTTTAACATAATCATATTATACATTACTAAATGAATGATAAAAAAGTAATTTGGATCACTGGCGCAAGTAGTGGAATTGGTAGGTCTTTAGCTCTAAAATTTGCTAAAGAAGGATGGACAGTTGCTGCCTCAGCTAGACGAGAAAACTTATTACAGGAGTTGCATACTGAGAATGAAAATATCCATTCATTTCCTTTAGATGTTACAAATACAGAGCAATGTAAAGCTGTCTTCAATGATATTGTAAAAAAATTTGAAAATATTGAAATTTGTGTGTTTGGTACCGGGATACATGATCCAAAATCTGAAAAAAAATTTAACTTAGATAAAATAAGAAAAATTATGGAAGTAAATTACTTTGGTACAATGAATTCTATCAACTCAATTTATGAATATTATAATAATAAAAAAGGTGGTCAAATATCTATAATTTCTTCTGTTGCTGGTTATAGAGGGTTACCTGCAGCTGGAGGTTATTGTGCATCAAAGTCTGCACTTACAAGTTTTGCAGAAAGTTTACATTTTGAAATGAAAAGAGTAAACGTGCGTGTTTCCCTGATAAGCCCTGGATTTATTAAAACACCAATGACTGACCAAAATGATTTTCCTATGCCAATGATAAAGTCACCAGAATTTGCTGCAGAACAAATCTATATTGGCTTAATCAAGAATAAGGGATTTGAAATCCATTTTCCAAAAGCTTTTACCTTTATAATGAAAACTCTAAGAATACTTCCGAGCAGCTGGTATTTTAAGATTGTTGAAAAAGGTATGAAAAAAATTGACTACTAATTTTTCTTAAAGAATACCGTCAACTCACCCACTTTAAATCCAAATTTTGTTAATGTGGCCCTATTGATAGCAACCTCTTCGTCTTGTTTAAAAATCCAATCATCAAACTTAACTTTTATGTTCTTTCCTTTAAAGGGTACCATTAAATTGTATTCGAATTTAAAAGCAGATCCATATTGAAAACCTTTAGCAACTCCAACAACATCTGGTGCGGATCCTTCATAATAATTTTGATCAATTTTTTTGATTTTCCATATTCGGTTTTGTTTTTCACCATCTGTCCAATAAAAATCTTCTTTAAGAGTTAAGATATCACCCTCAAAACTACCAAACATATCAGCTTTAAATTGTCTAGTAACCTTGCCACTTCGATCTTGTAATAGACCCCATGCTTTAACAGGACCTTCAAAGTATTTCTCTATAGTCATTGACGGTTCTGTATTTTTAAAATCTGTTGGTTTCATAGAGTTATTGTTTATACAACTTGCCGTAAAGAATAAAGCAATTATTAATACCGTTAATTTAAATTTCTTAAAGTTTATCATGTCTCTCCTATTGTTATTTATTTTGTAATGAAAATTGAATTAGATCTATATTTTTTGATTTAAAACCAGCCTCACAATATGAAAGATAGAATTCCCACATTCTTTTAAATGTTAAATCAAAACCTTGCTCTTTAATCAAATCCCACTTTTTATTAAATATCTCTCTCCAAATAATCAAAGTATCAGAGTAATGATCAGCATATGAATTGTATTCATCAAATTTTAAACCATTAGTATCAACATAATTTTGTAATTCATTTCTAGAAGGTAAAAAACCTCCAGGAAAAATATATTTTTGGATAAAGTCCTGTTTATTTTTATATCTATCAAACAAGCTATCATCGATAGTTATAGCTTGAATACCCACTGTGCCTGATGAAGTTAGATTATTCTTGATTGTGTTAAAATAGCTATCTAAATAGTTTTGTCCTACCGCCTCTATCATTTCTATAGACGCTATATGATCATATTTACTCTTTAAATCCCTATAATCTTTTATTTCAATATTTACTTTTTCATTAAGTCCACATTTATGAATTCTTTCTTTTGCAAATTCAAATTGCTTTTTTGAAATGGTAATACAATCTAATTTAACATCGTAATTAGTGCCCAGGTATTCTGCAAATCCACCCCAACCACAACCAATTTCTAAAATTTTACTTCCATTTGTTGGTTTTAAAAGATCAATCAATTTTTGGTATTTATTATTCTGAGCATTGAAAAGATCTTGCTTAGGGTTCTCAAATATAGCGCTGGAATAGGTTAAGGTTTTATCAAGCCATAAAGAAAAGAAATCATTTCCTAAATCATAGTGTTTTGCGATGTTTACTTTGCTTCGGTTTTTGGTATTTTTTATAATTTTATTTTTTAAAAAATTAATGAATGGTAAATCAAAAATACCTGAAAATTTATAAATAATATTTATAGTACCTGTATAAATATACACATACTGGGGTTTTGTTAATGAGTGATCCGGGACAGGTTGATATTTGGTCTTGACTACTACGACAGTGGTTGTGGTCTCAGAGTCGATGAGATCGGTGTTGGCAGATGGTGCCACCGTTCTTATCCGGAGATATAGCTGAGTTACTGCTCTCGATACTTGATCCACGTCACCTGTTCACGTGTTCATGAGAGTTACTAAATCTTCTTCATGTTTTGCATTAAATTCGGCTCTTTGTCTAAATGACCTACTTACCTTAATAAATT
>OOFR01000024.1_pt1 | contig 11895 bp, 10 predicted proteins | sample 1670661 | NCBI WGS metagenome assembly OOFR01 (sample SAMEA98170168, study PRJEB22522) | marine metagenome | biome: marine biome; feature: marine water body; material: seawater | place: Arctic Ocean | collected 05-Oct-2015 | depth 1 m | reverse complement strand
GTTCAAGATAAAGGTTTTTATTATGCTCCTGATCCATCAAGTCAAATTGCATGTTCTATTGGTGGCAATGTTGCAGAAAATTCTGGTGGTGTACATTCGCTAAAATATGGAGCAACAACAAATAACTTATTAGGCATTGAGGTTGTTCTAATGGATGGAACTATAACTAATTTTGGCGGAAAAGTTATGGACTCTGAAGGTTATGATTTTTTAGGATTGATGACAGGATCTGAAGGTTTACTTGGAGTGATAACAGAAGTTACAGTTAAAATTTTAAAGTCTCCTGAAGTTGTCAAAGCTGCATTAATTGGATTTCCATCAATAGAAGATGCTGGGAATTGTGTTGCTCAAATAATAGCACAAGGATGTATACCTGCAGGTATGGAAATTATGGATAAAGCTTTAACTAAAGCAACAAATGACTATTCAAAAGCAGGTTATCCCGTTGATGCAGAAGCCATGATGATAGTTGAGCTTGACGGTACAGAGACTGAAGTTTCAGAATTGATTAAAAAAGTTGAAGAAATTGCTAAAAAAAGAATTAAAGTTGGATTAATCTTAAATGAATTTGGTGAACAAAATAAAATTAAAGTAACTGAACAGGAAGTTCAAGCCGAAGTCCAAAAACAACTTAGAATGATGCCTGGTCAAGAAAAGATGGTAATGGAATTTTACCAAAAAAATCCATCAGCATTAGCCAGTTTAAGAGGAACCGTGTATGAGGAAAAAATTATTGATCTAATAAAAACTAAAGCGAAAGCATCTAAAAAAGAAATTAGCAAATTAGAAGCAGAAAAAATCTTAAAAGAACATCAAAAACAAGATCATAATCACGAACATGACCATGATCATGACCACGATCATCCTGAGGAAAAAAAAGCTTCAAAGCCTGCTAAAATTGAAAAAAAACCAGAACCTTCAGCATCTAAAAAACCTTCAGCAAAAAAAGTTAGTAAAAAGTAATCACAAGTTGTATAAGTAAGAGAATCAACTTATGACAACAAACTTATCAGATCAAATGAATACCCTAGTACCAATGGTTGTTGAGCAATCAAATAAAGGTGAGAGAGCTTATGATATTTATTCAAGACTTCTTAAAGAGAGAATTATTTTTTTAGTAGGACCAATAAATGATAACGTAGCATCTTTAGTTACAGCTCAACTATTATTTTTAGAGTCTGAAGATCCAAAAAAAGAAATTAATCTATATATTAACAGTCCTGGAGGACTAGTGACTGCAGGTCTTGGAATTTATGATACTATGCAATACATCAAGCCAGATGTTTCAACATTATGCATTGGTCAAGCTGCATCAATGGGTTCATTTTTATTAGCTGCAGGTAAAAAAGGTAAAAGATTTTCTTTGCCAAATTCTAGAATTATGGTTCACCAACCTTCTGCTGGTTTTCAAGGACAAGCAACTGATATTGAGATCCATGCCAATGAAGTTATGGATTTAAAGAAAAGACTTAATGAAATTTACTCAAAACATACTGGAAAATCAGTTGATGATGTGAAGAAAGCACTAGAACGTGATAACTTTATGAAGCCAGATACTGCAAAAGAGTTTGGTTTGATTGACGCAGTAGTCGAAAATAGATCTTAATACACTACATCTTGACACCCCACTAAACTGATACTTGATTAGTATGAGTCATCTATATTAAAGTATCTTAATTGATTCGTTTATAAATTTATGACAACAAATAATAAAAATATTCTTTACTGTTCTTTTTGTGGCAAGAGCCAGCATGAAGTTAGAAAACTTATTGCAGGTCCAACTGTATTTATATGTGATGAGTGTGTTGAGCTATGTATGGATATCATCAAAGAAGAAAGCAAAGATACATTTGTTAAACATCAAGATGGATTACCACCACCAAAAGAAATTTGTGCTGTATTAGATGATTATGTTATTGGACAACCTCATGCAAAAAAAGTTTTATCAGTTGCTGTTCATAATCATTATAAAAGACTTAATTACGAGAGCAAAACAAGTAAAACAGTTGAACTTTCAAAATCAAATATTCTTTTAGTTGGTCCAACTGGTTGTGGAAAAACTTTATTAGCTCAAACATTAGCAAGAATTCTTGACGTTCCATTTACAATGGCAGATGCAACCACTTTAACTGAAGCAGGTTATGTTGGTGAAGATGTTGAGAATATAATTTTAAAATTATTACAAGCTGCTGATTACAACGTTGAAAAAGCACAACGTGGAATTGTATATATAGATGAAGTTGATAAGATTAGCAGAAAGTCAGAAAACCCTTCTATTACAAGAGATGTATCTGGAGAGGGTGTGCAACAAGCACTATTAAAAATTATGGAAGGGACGGTAGCAAGTGTTCCACCTCAAGGAGGAAGAAAACATCCTCAACAAGAATTTTTACAAGTAGATACTACAAACATTTTGTTTATTTGTGGGGGAGCATTCGCTGGCTTAGATAAAATAATATCTCAAAGAGATAAAGGTACATCAATAGGATTTGGTGCAAATGTTAAAAAAACAGATGATAAAAAAACAGGTGAATGGATGAAAACTTTAGAACCTGAAGATTTGTTAAAGTATGGCTTAATCCCAGAATTTATTGGCAGACTTCCAATGATAGCAACCTTAGAAGATCTTGATGAAAAAACTTTAGTTAAAATATTACAAGAACCAAAAAACTCACTAATTAAACAATACCAAGAATTATTTAAACTAGATGGAGCCAAGTTAAGCTTTAAAGAAAATGCGATTAAAGAGATTGCACAAAAAGCAATTAACAAGAAAACTGGGGCTAGAGGCCTTAGATCAATCTTAGAAAATATTTTATTAAAAACAATGTACGATCTTCCAAGTCAAGATAATGTAGAGGAAGTTATTGTAGACGCTAGTGCGGCCAAAGGACTATCTCAACCAATCATAGTTCATTCAAAAAATAGCAGTAAAACTAAGACTGACAAAACTTCAGCTGCTTAATTTCACGTTAATAAGTAATAAATAGCTATTGCAATATCATATTTAATATCCATATTTAAAGTATGGATGTTAAAATTGAACGACCTTTATTACCGTTAAGAGATATTGTTGTATTTCCAAATATGGTTATTCCCTTATTTGTGGGCAGAGATAAATCTATTGCTGCCTTAAATGAAGTTATGAAAAAAGACAAAAAAATTGTTCTAGTTACGCAAAAAAATTCAGAAATAGACGATCCCAAAAAAACTGATGTTTTTATGTATGGTTGTGAAGGTAATATTTTACAATTACTAAAATTACCAGATGGTACAGTAAAAGTTTTAGTTGAAGGAAGCAAAAGAGTAAAAATCTTAGATTTTAAAGATAATGAGAAATTTATTGTTTGTGAATATGCTCATCATCATGATGTGGTAACTAAAGATGAAGACTTAATACCATTAGCAATGACTGCTGTAAGAAGACTAGAAAAACTAACGTCAATTAATAAAAAAATATCAAGTGAAACAATTAATAATATTAAAAAATTAACTAACGCATCACACATCGCTGATAATATTGCGTCTCACCTAACGGCTACTATTTCAGAGAAACAACAAATTTTTGAAACTATAGATGTTAAGAAAAGACTTAATTCTATAATTAAAATAATGGAAAATGAAACTAGCATTATAGGAGTTGAAAAAAGAATTAGAGGCAGAGTTAAAACTCAAATGGAAAAAACTCAAAGAGAATATTATTTAAATGAGCAACTTAAAGCTATCCAAAAGGAATTAGGCGAAATTGAAGATGGAAAAGATGAGACATCAAGTTTAAATAAATTAATTATTAAAGCAAAAATGCCAAAAGATGTTGAGAAGAAATGTATGGCTGAGCTTAAAAAATTAAAAAATATGAGTCCAATGTCTGCTGAGGCTACTGTTGTGAGAAATTACCTTGATTGGATGACAGATCTACCTTGGTATAAAAAAGACCAGGTTGATATTGATCTTAAAAAAGCGCTTGCAGTTCTTGATGCTGATCATTTTGGTTTAGAAAAAGTTAAAGAAAGAATTATTGAATTTTTAGCAGTCCAAAAAAGAATGGAAAAAATTAAAGGCCCAATTTTATGCTTAGTTGGTCCTCCAGGTGTTGGTAAAACATCATTAGGAAAATCTATTGCGAAAGCTACTAATAGAGAATTTGTAAGAGTTTCAGTTGGTGGTATGAGAGATGAAGCTGAAATAAGAGGTCATAGAAGAACTTATATTGGTTCTTTACCTGGTAAAATTATTCAAATGATGAAAAAAGCAGGTACAAAAAATCCACTTATTCTTCTTGATGAAATAGACAAAATTGGAAATGATTATAGAGGTGATCCATCTTCTGCTTTATTGGAAGCATTAGATCCAGAACAAAATTCTACATTTAATGATCATTATTTAGAAGTTGATTATGACTTATCTGATGTCATGTTTGTTACTACAGCTAATACTTTAAATATCCTGCCACCATTATTAGACAGAATGGAAGTAATTAGATTGGCTGGTTATACAGAAGATGAAAAAATTAATATTGCAAATAAGTATCTGCTTCCTAAACAAATTAAAGATAATGGAGTTAAAGAAAAAGAAATGACTTTATCTGAGGATATTATTAAAGAAATTATCCAAAGTTATACAAAAGAGTCTGGTGTAAGAAATTTAGAAAGAGAAATTTCAAAAGTAGCTAGGAAAGTTGTTAAGAAAGTGGTTTCTGGTGAAGAGAAAGAAGTTAAAATTAATTTAAAAAATTTACCTGATTATTTAGGAATCCAAAAATTTAAATTTGGTGAACTTGAAAGTGAAGATAAAATTGGCGTTGTCACAGGTTTAGCGTGGACTGAATATGGTGGGGAAATTCTTAAAATTGAAACTGTCATAATGCCAGGAAAAGGTAGAATGCAAATTACTGGTAAACTTGGAGATGTGATGCAGGAATCTATCAAGGCTGCAAAATCTTTCATTAGATCAAAAAGTTTAGATTATGGAATTATTCCTCCCTTGTTTGAAAAAAAAGATTTTCATATTCATGTTCCAGAAGGAGCAACACCTAAAGACGGACCATCAGCAGGTATTGGAATGGTTACTTCAATAGTTTCTGCAATCACTAATAACCCTGTCAGAAGAGATGTTGCAATGACAGGTGAAGTTACTTTAACAGGTCAAGTATTACCAATTGGTGGATTAAAAGAAAAACTATTAGCAGCACATAGAGCTGGAATAAAACAAGTTATAATTCCCAAAGAAAATGAAAAAGATCTTGTTGATATGCCTAAGAAGATTATCGATGATATAAAAATTACTCCAGTTGAGCATGCTGATGAAGTATTAAAAATAGCATTAACTAAAGAATTAAAAAGAGTTGAGTGGGTTGAGGTTGAGAAAATTTCTCAATCTAATGATAAATCTCAAGCTAGTATTCAATAATTACCAATTTACATTATCTATTCCTTGATGTAATAGTAGCGCTTGTTTTGGGCGGTTAGCTCAGTTGGTAGAGCATCTCGTTTACACCGAGGGGGTCAAAGGTTCGAGTCCTTTACTGCCCACCAAAACAACTAAAGTGGGGGTGTAGCTCAGTTGGTTAGAGCGATCGCCTGTCACGCGATAGGTCGAGGGTTCGAGTCCCTTCACTCCCGCCACTTTTCCTTATTAATTAACATTTATATTATTAAAAATGTGACGTATGTACCCTTCAACATGAGGTAAAAACTGTTATATAGACTCTCATGCTTTCAGAATTTTTAAAAGATTACTTACCAATTATTATATTTTTGATTATTGCACTTGGTCTAAGTTGTGCTTTTGTCGTTGTAAACTTAATACTATCACCAAAACATCCAGATCCTGAAAAATTATCTGCATACGAATGTGGTTTTGAACCTTTTGAAGATTCCAGAATGGAATTTGATGTTAGGTTTTATTTAGTAGCAATTCTATTTATAATCTTTGATTTAGAAATAGCTTTCCTTTTTCCTTGGGCAATATCATTGGGTAATATTGGAGGTCTTGGCTTTATTTCAATGATGATTTTTTTATTTATTCTTACGATTGGATTTATTTATGAATGGAAAAAAGGTGCACTAGATTGGGAATAAAATTTTAAATTATGAACCTAGAAAATAATAATAAAGAAATTCCTGAAGAATTTAAGAAACTTGCTGAAGATTTTAGTAAAAATGGTTTTATAACAACATCCCTTGATAATTTAATAAACTGGTCAAGAGCTGGTTCATTACACTGGATGACTTTTGGCTTGGCTTGCTGTGCTGTTGAGATGATGCAAACAGCAATGCCTAGATATGATTTAGAAAGATTTGGTGCTGCACCTAGAGGTTCACCAAGACAATCTGATGTGATGATAGTGGCTGGAACTTTAACCAATAAGATGGCTCCAGCTTTAAGAAAAGTTTATGATCAAATGCCAGAACCGAGATATGTTATTTCCATGGGAAGCTGTGCAAATGGTGGTGGTTATTATCACTATTCATACTCTGTAGTTCGTGGATGTGATAAAATAGTTCCAGTAGATATATATGTACCTGGTTGCCCTCCATCTGCCGAAGCATTGCTTTATGGTATTATGCAGTTACAAAAAAAAATTAGAAACAAAGGATCTTTTGAAAGATAATTTATATGCAAAATTTAATAGATCTTGAAAAAAAAATTAACTCAGAACTTACAACAAAGATTAAAAAAACTGAGATTAGACATGATCAGCTGTACATCAATATTGACAATGAAGATTTGATAGATGTTACGTTATTTATAAAAAGTAATGAAAATACAAAATTTAGACAGTTAATGGATGTTACTGTTGTTGATTATCCTGAAAATGCTCAACGTTTTAAAGTTGTTTATTTATTTTTAAGTCATGAGTTTAATCAGCGAATTATATTGAGTTATCTAATAAGTGAAAATGAAGTTATACCCTCACTAACACCTATTTATCCTGCTGCGAATTGGATGGAGAGAGAAGTTTTTGATATGTATGGTGTTAAGTTTAAAGACCATCCAGATATGAGAAGAATACTGACTGATTATGGATTTGAAGGACACCCCTAAAGAAAAGACTTTCCTTTAACTGGTCACACAGAAGTTAGATATAGCGAAGAGCTAAAAAAAGTTATTAGTGAACCAGTTAAATTAGAGCAAAATTATAGAAATTTTGATTACGAAAGTCCTTGGGAAGGAACTAAATATATTAAAGATCAAACTGACCTTAAAAATGACAAAAAAAATTAAAACATTAAATTTAAATTTTGGACCTCAGCACCCAGCGGCTCATGGTGTGTTAAGATTAATTTTAGAATTAGATGGAGAGGTTGTTGAAAAAGCTGATCCGCATATTGGACTTCTTCACAGAGGCACAGAAAAACTAATAGAAAATAAAACGTATATGCAAGCTGTCCCTTATTTTGACAGACTTGATTATGTTGCGCCAATGAATCAAGAACATGCTTTTGCTTTGGCTATAGAAAAAATTTTAAAGATAAATGTTCCCATTAGAGCTCAACTAATTAGAGTAATGTTTTGTGAAATAGGAAGAATATTAAGTCATATATTAAATGTTACAACTCAAGCTCTTGATGTTGGTGCTTTAACTCCATCACTATGGGGCTTTGAGGAGCGTTAAACATTAATTACCTTTTATGAAAGAGCATCTGGCTCAAGACTACATGCCAATTATTTTAGAGCTGGTGGTGTTCATCAAGATTTACCAAGAGGCCTAGAGGCTGATATAAGTAAATTTTGTGAGTCATTTCCAAAGATAATTGATGATCTGGAAACTTTGCTAACTGATAATAGAATATTTAAACAACGAAATGTTGATATTGGAATTGTAACTAAGGAAGATGCGTTAGATTATTCTTTTAGTGGAGTTATGATCAGAGGGTCAGGTGTTCCTTGGGACCTAAGAAAATCACAACCTTATGACTGTTATGAGCAATTAGAGTTTAAAATTCCAGTAGGAAAAAATGGAGATTGTTTTGATAGATATTTATGTCGAATTGAAGAAATGAGAGAAAGTGTTTCAATAATAAAACAATGCTTAAGTAAAATGAAAAAAGGACCAATTAAATCGTTAGATGGAAAAATTAGTCCTCCACCTAAAAAAGATATTAAGCAATCTATGGAGGCTTTAATTCATCACTTTAAATTATTTACTGAAGGTTATCGTGTTGATAAAGATGAAATTTATACTGCTGTTGAAGCACCGAAAGGTGAATTTGGTGTTTATTTAATTTCTGATGGAACTAGCAAACCTTATAAATGTAAAATTAGAGCTCCAGGTTTTTCTCATCTACAAGCAATGGATTATTTAATTAAAGGACATATGTTGGCTGATGTACCTGCTGTTTTAGGTTCATTAGATATTGTTTTTGGAGAGGTTGATAGATAATGAGTTTAAGAAAACCTGCAAAAGAACAACCAGAAAAATTTGAATTTACAGCAGATAGTCTAACCGCAGCAAAAGAAATGATTTCCAATTATCCAGAAGGAAAACAACAAAGTGCTGTAATGGCATTACTATATATCGCTCAAAAACAAAATGATAACTGGATACCACTTGCAGCAATGAAATATATCGGAAAGTTTTTAGATATGCCTTATATAAAAGTTTATGAGGTGGCCACTTTTTATACAATGTATAACCTATCACCAGTTGGAAAACACTTTATTCAGGTATGTACAACTACTCCATGCATGATTAGAGGGGCATATAAACTTGTTGAAGCATGCAAAGAGAAAATTTCAGAAAATGAAAATGAATTATCTGTTGATAAGTCATGTTCTTGGATGGAAGTTGAATGTTTGGGTGCATGCGTTAATGCCCCGATGATGCAAATTAATGATGACTATTATGAAGACCTTGATAAAGCCAAAACTTTAAAAATTTTAGATGAGATACTTGATGGTAAGACCCCAAAACCAGGATCATATAGAGGAAGAGTTAATAATGAACCTGAAAATAACAGAAAAACACTTTTGGATTTAAAAAATGCTTAAAGATAAAGATAGAATATTTCAAAATTTATATAATGACAAAGGTTCAGATATTGAGTCTTCAAAAAATAGAGGTGATTGGGTAGATACTACTGAAATAATAAAAAAAGGTAGAGAATGGATTATAGATGAAGTTAAATCATCAGAACTTAGAGGAAGAGGTGGTGCTGGATTTCCTACGGGACTTAAATGGTCTTTTGCCCCCAAAGAGCTTGGTTCTAGACCTCACTATCTAGTTATAAATGGAGATGAATCTGAACCTGGCACATGTAAAGATCGTGATATTTTAAGGTTTGAACCTCACAAATTAATAGAAGGGTGTTTGATTGCTGCCTACGCAGTTCAGGCCCATGTTTGCTATATTTATATACGTGGTGAATATTTTATTGATGGACAAAAACTACAAAAAGCAATCGATGAGGCTTATGAGAAAAAACTTATAGGGAAAAATGCTTCTGGTACTGGTTGGGACTTAGATATTTATATTCACTATGGAGCAGGTGCTTATATATGTGGTGAAGAAACAGCACTTCTAGAAAGCATTGAAGGTAAAAAAGGTCAGCCAAGATTAAAACCTCCTTTTCCAGCTTTAATAGGATTATATGGATGTCCAACAATAATTAATAACGTTGAAACTATAGCTGTTGTTCCAACAATTTTGAGAAGAAGTGGAAAATGGTTTGCTTCATTGGGAAAAGCAAAAAACACTGGAACTAAAATATTTTGTATATCTGGAAATGTTAATAAACCATGTAACGTTGAAGAAGAAATGAGTATATCTCTTAAAGAATTAATTGAAGTACATGCTGGTGGAGTAATTGGTGGATGGGAAAATTTACAAGCTGTAATACCAGGTGGATCTTCTATGCCTATTATACCAAAAAAAACATGTGAAACTTTAACAATGGATTTTGATTCACTTGTTGCTGAAAAAAGTGGTTTAGGAACTGCAGGTATTGTTGTTATAAATAATGACCAAGATATTATTAAGTGTATGGCAAGAATTGCCAGATTTTATAAACATGAAAGTTGTGGACAGTGCACACCATGTAGAGAGGGTTCTGGATGGATGTGGAGAATGTTAGAAAGAATGGCTAAAGGTGAAGCATCAAAAGATGAAGTTGAAATGCTTGGTGATGTTACAAATCAAATTGCTGGTCATACTATTTGTGCTTTTGGTGAAGGGTCTTCATGGCCTGTTCAAGGTTTATTAAGACACTTTAAAAAAGAAATTGAAAAAAGAAACAATATTGAACCAACAATAAAAAGACTTAATGAAGTTCCTTATTTAGTCGATCAACATTTATTGGATAAAAAAGATGCCTAAATTAAAAGTTAACAATATTGAAGTTGAAGTTGAAGATGGCTTAACAGTCTTACAAGCTTGTGAAAAAGCTGGAGTTGAAATTCCAAGATTTTGTTATCATGAAAAACTTTCAATTGCTGGAAATTGTAGAATGTGTCTAGTTGAAATGGAAAAATCTCCAAAACCAGTTGCATCATGTGCAATGCCTGCTGCTGAAGGTATGAATATAAAAACGAATACTGAATTTGTTGAAAAAGCAAGAAAAGGTGTAATGGAATTTTTGCTTGCAAATCATCCATTAGATTGTCCCGTATGTGATCAAGGTGGTGAATGTGATCTTCAAGATCAATCAATGTTTTATGGAGTAGATAAATCTAGATTTAAAGAAAATAAAAGACAAGTTCCTGAAAAAAACATGGGTCCTTTAATTAAAACTCAAATGACCAGATGTATTCATTGCACCAGATGTGTTAGGTTTGCCACAGAAATTGCAGGTGTAGAAGAAATAGGTGCAATAGGACGTGGTGAGGATATGCAAATAACCACCTACCTTGAGCAATCAATGCAATCTGAATTATCAGCCAATGTTGTTGATTTATGTCCAGTTGGAGCTCTAACATCTAAACCATATGCTTTTGAAGCAAGACCTTGGGAGTTAAAAAAAACAGAATCTATTGATGTTATGGATGCTATTGGCTCAAATATAAGAGTTGATACTTATGGATGGGAAGTAAAGAGAATTTTGCCAAGAATAAATGAAGATATTAACGAGGAATGGATTTCTGATAAAACAAGACATGCGTGTGATGGTCTATTAAACCAAAGATTAGACACACCTTATATCAAATATAATGGTAAATTTGAAAAAGCATCATGGCCTGAAGTTTTTAATATAATTAAATCTAAATTTAAAAATACTGATAAAGAAAAAATCTGTGGTTTAACTGGCGACTTAGTCAACATGGAAACACTTTATATATTTAAAGAATTTTTTAATAAAACATTAGGTTCTCAAAATATAGAATCTAGGGATAGTCATATTTATTTAAACCCAGAAAAAAGAGAAAATTATTTATTTAATTCATCAATTAATGGAATTGAAGAGGCTGATTTTATTTTTCTTTTAGGGACAAATCCTAGATTTGAAGCAACAATCTTAAATGCTCGAATTAGAAAAGCTTATCTTCAAAATAAAACTAAGATTATCTCACTAAATGAAATGGGTGATTTAACATTCCCATACCAGTCTTTAGATGGAAATACTGAAACTGTTAAAAAAATTATTGAAGGTAAACATGAGGTATTCGATTTAATTAAACAAGCAAAGAAACCTATGATTATAATGGGTCAATCTGTATTAAAAAGTAAATCATCAAAATATATTTTTGAATCAATCAAACAATTTTTAGAAGAAAATAACAAACTTTCCATTGATTGGAATGCTTTAAATGTTATCTCTGAAAATGCATCTACAGTAGGTGCATTCGATCTTGGGATATACAAAACAACTAATGGTGACAATGAAGTTTTAAAAGACTTGGAAGATAACAAGTTAGAAATTGTTAATCTTTTAGGCTTAGACAGTATTAATTTCAGTT
>OOFR01000020.1_pt1 | contig 12556 bp, 10 predicted proteins | sample 1670661 | NCBI WGS metagenome assembly OOFR01 (sample SAMEA98170168, study PRJEB22522) | marine metagenome | biome: marine biome; feature: marine water body; material: seawater | place: Arctic Ocean | collected 05-Oct-2015 | depth 1 m | reverse complement strand
GGCATTACACAATCAAACATATCAACGCCTCTCTTAACAGCTCCCAGAATATCAGCTGGCGTCCCTACACCCATTAAATATCTTGGTTTATCATCAGGCATAATATTTTTTAAATCATCCAAAACACTAAACATTTCATTTTGACTCTCTCCTACTGCAAGACCTCCAATTGCATAGCCATCGAAACCGATTTTGATTAACTCATTAAGAGATTTAGTTCTTAAATCTTTAAATAAACCGCCTTGGACAATTCCAAATAAAGCTTTGTGTGGGTTTGAACCAAAAGCTATTTTAGATCTTTCAGCCCAATATATGGATAGTTCCATAGATTTATTTATTACATCATAATCGGTAGTTTTTTTGGGACACTCATCCATGATCATAACAATATCTGAGTCTAATCCTTTTTGAACTCTAATGCTTTCTTCGGGACTTAATATGAATTTTTTACCATCTACATGAGAGTTAAATATTGCACCTTTTTCTCTGTCTACTTTGTTTAATTTTGAAAGTGACATAACTTGAAACCCACCAGAATCTGTAAGTATCGGAAGCTTACAATTCATAAATTTATGAAGTCCTCCTGCAGAAATTATTCTATCTACACCAGGTCTAATCATTAAATGATAGGTGTTAGATAATATTATTTCAGAACCAGTTTTAATAACATCATCAATAAGACAAGCTTTTACAGTTGCCTGAGTACCGACAGGCATAAAAGCTGGTGTTTGAATGTTGCCTCTATGGGTTTCAATAATACCAGTTCTGGCAAATTTATCATTTTCAATGACATTAAATTTGAAATTTTTTAATGTCATTGAAATGTGTATTAATATTATTTTAAGCTAATAATTTTATCTGGGTTAGAAACGGAACCGTTATTATTTTGGTCTCCTCTTTTAATTTTATCAACTAGCTCCATACCTTCAATAACTTTACCAAAAACAGTATATTGTCTATCTAGGAATGATGCCTCTTTGAAACAAATAAAAAATTGACTATTAGCACTATTTGGATCTTGTGATCTAGCCATAGACAGGGTTCCTCTTTCATGAGGTAAGTCGCTAAATTCTTCTTTAAGATCTGGTAAATCAGAACCACCCATTCCTGCTCTTTTTAAATCAAATTGGTCATTAGAAGAGTTACCAAATTGCACATCTCCTGTTTGAGCCATAAAGCCATCGATTACCCTGTGAAATACTACACCATCGTACTTCCCATCTTTAGCTAATTGTTTAATTCTTTTAACATGGTTAGGGGCAACATCTTCAAAAAGTTCTATTTTAATGTCTCCATCTTTAAGTTTTAAAATCATTATATTCTCCTCTGCGATTATATTGTTGGTTAGTATAAAAAATAAAATTAAAAATTTTGTTATAAATTTATTCATATTTCTCTTTTAAAGACTTTATTGTACTTTTTGTAGTAAATTTTTTTATATCACCTTTTAGTCTCACTATTTCTTTAACAAATCTTGATGAAATAATTTGATTTTCAACATCAGACATTAAAAAGATTGTTTCTATATTGTTATTTAATTTTCTATTCATTCCAGCTAATTGAAATTCATATTCAAAGTCAGATACAGCTCTTAGACCTCTTAAAATAATATTAGATTTGTATTTTTTACATAAATCAGTTGTTAATGATGTAAATGAAATAACTTCAATTCTTTTTTTATCAAACTTTAAATCAACAAATAGAGCTTTTTTAATTAACTGTATTCTTTCAAGTGAATTAAAAAGATAATTTTTATTAGTACCATCAGAAGCAGCAATAATAACTTTATCAAATAATTTTAAAGCTTTTTTTATAACGTCAATATGACCAAAGGTTATTGGGTCAAATGTTCCAGGATATACGGCAACTTTTTTCATTACTCCAAGTTATCATCAATTTTTATTGCTGAAACAACTTTTTCATCACCAGATAATTTGATAATTCTTACACCTTGAGTATTTCTTCCTGCTGTTCTGATTTCTTTAACAGCAACTCTAATCACTCTTCCTTTATTTGTTGAAATCATTACATCATCTCCTTCAATAACTGGAAATGAGGAACATATACTACCGTTTCTTGGTGAGTTAATAATTCCAATTATGCCCTTACCACCTCTATTGGTAACTCTATATTCATTGTTCAAAGTTTTTTTACCGTATCCATTTTCTGTAATAGATAAAACAAATCTTTCTTCAGACTTTGAATCTTTTTTTGTTTTTTCTTTATTTGCTATTGAGAGAGAAACGATCTCATCGTTAGGTGATAACTCAATACCTTTGATACCTTTAGACGATCTACCCTTAAATATTCGTAGTTTTTTTGATTCAAATCTAATGCATTTACCATTTTTTGTACTTAACATTACATCTTGATCATCCTTACAAATTTCAACGCCTACAATTTTGTCATTAGGGTCTAACTTTATTGCAATTTTTCCAGCTGAATTAATTGAAGAAAAGTCTTCTAAACTATTTTTTCTAACTTTGCCTTTTGCAGTTGCAAAAACAATTTGAAGATTTTTCATATCGCTCTCATCATCTGGAAATGGCATTATTGAACTGATAGATTGATGATTTTTTAATGGTAAGATGTTGAATAGAGATTTACCTTTTGATGTAGTTGATCCTTCAGGTATTTTCCAAGCTTTAATTTTATAAACAAGTCCTTCTGTTGAAAAGAAAAGAACAGAAGTACGAGTGTTAACTGATAAAGTTTGAACCACAGAATCTTCATCTCTCGTTGTGATCCCAGATTTTCCTTTACCACCTCTTTTTTGTTGTTTGACACTACTTAAAGCTCCTCTTTTAATGTAGCCCTGAAGAGTAACTGTAATAATCACTGCTTCTTTTTGAATAGTCTCTTCAATATCATAGTTTAAAACAGCATCTATAATTTTAGTTCTTCTTGGAACTGCAAATTTTTCCTTGATAGTTTTAAGTTCTTCACTTATCACGTTTAAAAGTTCTTTTTTAGAATTAATTATTTTTTTATAACCTTTAATCAGTTCAGCTAATTTTTTAATTTCGACTTCTATTTCATTAATTCCAAGAGCTGTAAGTTTTTGAAGTCTAAGTTCTAAAATAGCAATTACTTGAGGATCGGTTAGCGAATATAAATTTTTTCCCTTCTTATCTTCAACAAGTGAAATTAGCTTTAAAGATTTATTTATTTTCCACTTAGTGCTTAATAATGATTTTTTAGCATCATCAGGAGTTTTTGAAGACCGTATAATTTTTATAATCTTATCTAAGTTCTCAACAGATACTGATAATCCAATAAGGATATGAGCTCTGTCTTCAGCTTTCTTTAAATCAAACTTAGTTTTTTTGATTACTACATCTTCACGGAATGTTAAGAAATTTGATAAAAATTCTTTTAAATTACAAATTTTAGGTTTGCCGTCAACAATAGCTAAAGTGTTAAAGCCAAAAGAGCTTTCTATAGATGTATTTTTATAAAGTAATCTTTTAATAGTTTCTGGTTCAACACCATTTCTTAAATCAATAGCAACTCTAATCCCTTCTCTGTTAGATTCGTCTCTAATATCTTTTATTCCCTCTATTTTTTTCTCTCTAACAAGTTGGGCAATTCTCTCATTTAAAACTGATTTATTTACTTGGTACGGTACAGATGTAATAACTAGTCTCTCTCTACCATTTTTTTGTGCTTCAACACTAATTTCACCTCTAATTTTAAATGACCCACGACCCACATTATATCCAGCTTTAATAATTTCTTTTCCAATGATGACACCACCTGTTGGAAAATCAGGACCTGGTATATGTTTCATTAACTCTTTAATTTTAACATCTTTATTTTCAATTAAAGCTAATGTTCCATCTATAATTTCACCTAAATTATGTGGAGGAATGCTTGTAGCCATTCCCACAGCAATACCACCTGCACCATTTACTAGTAAATTAGGATATTGAGCAGGTAAAACTGTTGGTTCTTTTTCAGTTTCATCGTAATTACTTTTATAATCAACAGTATTTTTTTCTATATCATCAATTAAGTATTGAGAAACTTTAGCTAATCTTGTTTCCGTATATCTCATAGCCGCAGCTGGATCTCCATCAATAGATCCAAAGTTACCTTGGCCTTGAACAAGAGGTAAACTCATAGAAAAATCTTGAACCATTCTGACAAGAGCGTCATAAACAGATTGATCTCCATGTGGGTGATATTTACCAATAACATCCCCAACTATTCTTGCAGATTTTCTAAATTGTTTTGACCAATCGTAGCCACCTTTATACATGGCAAATAATATTCTTCTATGAACTGGTTTAAGTCCATCTCTGACATCAGGAAGAGCCCTACTCACAATTACACTCATTGCATATGACAAGTATGATGAGCTCATCTCATCATGCATTGAGATAAGTTTAATATTTTTGTCTTTAGGTATTTCTGTGTCTTTCATAGAAACTAAAATGGAATTTCGTCATCCATATCATTAGGGGCTTGGGGGCTATCATCAGGATTGCTAGCAACAGCTTGCGAATTGTCATTTTGAATACCACCACCGCCAGTGTTTCCACCACCCAACATAGTAAGTGAAGAATTGTATCCTTGAATTACAATTTCAGTTGAATACTTGTCTTGACCAGATTGTTCATCTTTCCATTTTCTAGTCGTTATCTGTCCCTCAACATAAATTTGAGCACCTTTTTTCAAATATTGCTGAACAACATTGACTAACCCTTCATTAAATACAACTATTCGGTGCCATTCTGTTTTTTCTTTTTTTTCGCCAGTTGCTTTATCTTTCCAAGATTGGCTAGTAGCTAAACTTAAGGTAGCAAGACTTTTGCCATTCGACATTTGTTTGATTTCTGGGTCTGCGCCTAAACGCCCAATTAATAATACTTTATTTAAACTTCCAGCCATAATATTTATAATTCTTTATTAATTTAATTAATTTTATATCACAATATAAACTCAATATTAATTTTATTAATTTAAAGCAACTAAAATTATGATTAAAAAGATAGTTATTAAGGGTGCAAAAGAGCATAACTTAAAGAATGTTTCAGTAGAAATACCTAAAGATCAGTTTGTTGTAATTACTGGTCTTTCTGGTTCAGGAAAATCCTCATTAGCATTTGACACTGTCTATGCAGAAGGACAAAGAAGATATGTTGAAAGTTTATCAGCTTATGCTCGTCAATTTTTGGATAAAATGAAAAAACCAAATGTTGATCTTATCGAGGGATTAAGTCCTGCAATAGCCATAGAGCAAAAAAATACATCTAAAAATCCAAGGTCAACTGTTGCAACAGTTACTGAAATTTATGACTATATGAGGGTGTTGTATGCAAGGGCTGGTGTTCCCTACTCACCATTCACAGGAAAGCCAATTACATCACAAACAATTACACAGATTGTTGATTTAATAAAAAAATTACCAAAAAAATCTACAATTTATATTTTTGCTCCTGTGGTTAGAGGTCGTAAGGGTGAGTATAGAAAAGATATTTTAAGCTATAAAAGAAGAGGTTTTAGAAAAATTAAAATTGATGAAGTCATATATGAAATAGATAATGCACCTAATTTAGATAAAAAACTCAAGCATGACATATCTGTTTTAGTTGATAGAATTGTCTTGAATTCTAATCTTGGTAATAGACTTGCTGAAAGTATTGAGACAGCTGTAAATTTATCAAATGGATTGGTATTTGTTGAGTATGAAGATGAAACATTGCCACAAAAATTTAGAAAAATTGAAAAATTAATTTATTCTACAAAATTTGCCTGTCCAGAAAGTGGTTTTACAATTGAAGAGATTGAGCCAAGACTTTTTTCTTTTAATAGTCCGTACGGAGCGTGCGCAGAATGTGAAGGTATAGGTATTAAATTGAATGTAGATCCAAATTTAGTAGTTCCTGATGAGAAAAAAAGTATAGCTGATGGTGCTATAGAGCCATGGGCCAAATCAACAACACTATATTATGCTCAAACCTTAGCCTCTATTGCTAAACATTATGGAATTTCTTTAGATGAGAGATGGAAAAAACTTCCAAAAAAATTTAGAGATGTAATATTGTTTGGATCTGATGAAGAAGAAATTAAGTTTGTTTATGATGATGGTTATGAAAAATATTCTCATAAAAAAACTTTTGAAGGTGTAATAAATAATCTTGAAAGAAGATTTCTTGAATCTGATAGTGAATGGAAAAGAGAAGCGATAGCTGAATACCAATCTGATTCTGCTTGTGAAGGATGTAACGGTAATAGATTAAAAGAAGAAGCCTTATGTGTTAAAATTGATAATCAGAATATAAGCGAAGTAACTAAAAAATCTATTCTAGATGCAGCTAAATGGTTCAAAGGTTTAGAGCAAAACCTTGATAAACGACAATTTAAGATAGCAGAACATATTTTAAAAGAAATTAATGAAAGACTAACGTTCCTTTTAAATGTTGGGCTTGAATATTTAACATTATCAAGAGAGTCAGGTACTCTTTCTGGGGGTGAGGCTCAAAGAATAAGACTCGCATCACAAATTGGTTCTGGATTAACTGGTGTATTATATGTTCTTGATGAACCTTCTATTGGATTGCATCAAAAGGATAATGTTAAATTAATAAATGCATTAAAAAGACTGAGAGATTTAGGTAACACTGTAATTGTTGTTGAGCATGATACGGAAACGATGGAAAATGCAGATCATATAATAGATATGGGTCCAGAAGCTGGAACTAATGGTGGTGAAATAATTGCACAAGGTACTTATGATGAAATACTAAAAAATAAAAACAGTATTACTGGTCAATACTTATCTCATAAAAAGTATATAGAAATTCCAAGAACCAGAAGGCTTGCAAAAAATGGAAGATTTGTTGAAATTAATGGTGCTAGTGGAAATAACTTGAACAACGTTAATCTTAAAATTCCAACAGGAAGTTTTACTTGCGTAACTGGTGTTTCAGGTAGCGGTAAATCAACACTAATATTACAAACATTATATCATGCATTAAATTTAACCTTGAATAACAAAGCTAGAAAAGTCCCTAAAGAGTTTAAGAGTTATAAAGGTGTTGAGCTTATAGATAAAATAATTGATATAGATCAGTCTCCTATTGGAAGAACACCTAGATCAAACCCAGCAACTTATACAGGAGCTTTTGGCCCCATTAGAGATTGGTTTACAGCACTACCAGAGTCAAAAACAAGAGGATATAAGCCAGGCAGATTTTCTTTTAATGTTAAAGGTGGAAGATGTGAAGCTTGTGAAGGTGATGGTGTAATTACATACGAGATGCACTTCTTACCTGATGTTTATATCCAGTGTGATGAATGCAAGGGAACCAGGTACAATAGAGAAACTCTAGAGATAAAATTTAAAGATAAAAGTATTGCCGATGTATTGGATATGTCTGTAGACGAGGGATGTGAGTATTTCGAAAATATTTCAAATATTAAAACAAAACTATTAACACTAAAAAAAGTAGGCCTTGGGTATATAAAGATTGGACAGCAGGCAACAACACTATCTGGTGGTGAAGCTCAACGTATTAAATTAGCTAAGGAATTATCAAAAAGATCTACAGGAAGAACCATGTACATATTAGATGAACCAACAACGGGTCTTCATCAACATGATATTAAAAAACTACTAGAAATACTTCATACATTTGTAGCTCTAGGAAATACAGTTGTTGTTATTGAGCATAATTTGGATGTAATCAAAACAGCTGATTATATAGTTGATATGGGTCCTGAAGGTGGTGTCAAAGGTGGAAATATTATCGCAGAGGGCAAACCTGAGGATATTATCAAAATAAAAGGTAGTTATACTGGTGAATTCTTAAAACCCATGCTGGAAGAAAAATTTAAAAAGAAGTTAAAGATTTAAACAATTAGTGTATAAGTGATTCTAATTATGGGTAATTTACTATCATCACTTCCAAAAACTATTCACGCATCATTAGCTTTAGCTATAATATTTTTTCTAGGGTTATTTTATGGTAATGGTGGTTTTGATTTTGATACAATTTTTTGGAGTTGGTTAACAAGATTGATTCATGTAACGGTTGCTATCATGTGGATTGGTCTACTTTGGTATTTTAACTTTGTTCAAATTCCAAACATGCCTAAAATCCCTGATGAGCAAAAACCTGCAATAGGTAAAGTTATAGCCCCAGCTGCTTTGTTTTATTTTAGATGGGCTGCTTTACTAACAGTATTATCTGGATTAATTTTAGCACATTTAAATGGTTATTTACACGATGCCATGACTTTAGGTGGTGGTGGAAAAAGTACAGCTATAGGAATTGGTATGTGGCTTGGTCTATATATGGCATTCAATGTTTGGTTTATAATTTGGCCAAATCAAAAAAGAGCATTAGGTATGGTTGAGTGCGAACCTGATGTTAAAGCAAAATCAGCAAGAACAGCAATGTTGTTTTCAAGAACAAACACTCTTTTATCGTTACCAATGTTACTTTCAATGGTAGCAGCTCAAAATCTTTATTAAATCTACTCGGTATCTTCTTTTAGGATTGTTTTTTGTGAAACTCTAAGTTTTACAAGTATCGGATTAGCTATATAAATTGATGAATAAGTTCCAAATACAACACCCATTATCATGGCTAAAGAAAAACCTTTTAATATTTCCCCACCAAATAAATAAATTGAAACTAAAGCAAGCAATGTTGTGGCTGATGTAATTATAGTTCTGGAAAGAGTTTCATTGATTGAGATATTTGTAAGTTCATAAATCTTGATATCAGAAAACTTTCTTAAATTTTCCCTAACTCTGTCATAAATAACAACAGTATCGTTCATTGAATAACCAACTATAGTTAAAACGGCGGCAACTATTGATAGATTTATTTCTAGACTGAATAGCGAGAAAAGACCTAGTGTTATAATGACATCATGGAATAAGGCTAAAATAGCACCTAAACTAAATTGCCATTCAAATCTTATCCATATGTAAAATAACATTGCAGCTAGAGATAGTGCAATTGCAATAATACCAGACTTTAATAATTCAGAGCTAACTTTTGGACCTACATTTTCAACTCTTCTGAAATTAAAAGAGCCCCCCAAAGAAGATGTTAAATCTTTTTTAATAACCTCAATAGCGTTTGCACTTGTATCTTTTTTCTCTATCTTAATTAAAAAATCATTTTCATTACCAAATTTTTTAACATTAAAATCTCCTAAATTCATTTTATTAAAAGATTGTCTTAAAGAAGTGACATTAATATTTTTATCATTAGACCTTAGTTCTATTAAGGTCCCACCTTTAAAATCTACACCAAAATTAAGTCCTTTAAAAAATAACAATAGAACAGATGCAACGACTAGACTTAAAGAGATAAGATTAAATAGTTTATAAAATTTATTAAAATTAATCATTTATATTAGGTTAGTTTTTTCTTTATTTCTTACCACGTAAAGACCAGTAAGCATTCTTGCAATAAAATAAACTGAAAACAGTGTAGTAAAAATTCCTACAGCTAAGGTCACAGAGAAGCCTTTAACAGGTCCGGAGCCCATAAAGAATAAGATTACAGCTGCAATTAATGTAGTTATATTTGCGTCTATAATTGCTGTTTTTGATTTCACATAACCAGTATCAAAAGCTATTATATTATTTTTTTCTTTCTTACATTCTTCTTTAATTCTTTCAAAAATTAATACATTAGCGTCAACTGCCATACCTACTGTTAAAATGATACCTGCTATTCCAGGAAGAGTTAATGTTGCTTCAAATAAAGTTAAAATACCAACTAAAAAGAATAAGTTAATTAGTAGTGTTATATTAGCAATTAGACCAAATATTTTGTATTTAAAAAACATAAAAATTATAACTAATAAAAAACCAATCATAAGAGCAATAACTCCAGCATTAATTGAGTCTTGACCAAGGTCAGGTCCTACTGTTCTTTCTTCAATTATATTAAGTGGAGCTGGTAATGCTCCCGATCTTAATAGTAGAGCCAAGTCTGTTGCAGATTGGAACGTAAAATTTCCACTGATCTGGCCATTTCCACTTGCTATTACACTTTGAATAGTTGGAGCACTAACAATTTTACCATCTAGAACGATAGCCAATTGCTTGCCAACACCGGTACTAGTTGCTTTACCAAATCTTTTAGCCCCCACTCTATCAAGAGTAAATGATACTACTGTTTCGTTTGTTTGATTATTCATTTGTGGTTGAGCATCCAGTAAATTCTCACCATTTAAGATTATTCTTTTACTAACCATTGCTTCGCTAGTTCCATCTTCAAACTGAAGCATTTCAGTTCCAAAAGTGTCATTATTATTTTGAGTGACAAATCTAAATGTTAAATTTGCAGTTTTTCCTAAAAGTGACTTTATACGCATAGGATCATCTAGACCTGGAAGTTCAACTAAAATTCTATTATTACCTCTTTTTAATATATTGGGCTCATTAGTACCAACCTCATCAACTCTTCTTCTAACTATTTCTAAAGCTTGATCTTGTGAAGAAGTTTTGATTTCTATAAGTCCGTACTTTGAAAGAGTTAAAGTAAATTCATTATTTTGTATTTCTAAATCAAACTGATGAGATTTATATTGGTTATAATAAGGATTAATATCGCTTTCTTTATCAAGAAAAAAAGTTTCAACTAATTGAGCATTATCATTAGAAACATTAAATATTATTTTTTTATTTTCTATTCTCAGATCATTAAAAGTTATTTTCTTATCTTTTAAAAAATTTCTAATAACAGTTGTTGTATTTTGTAATTTTTGAATTTCAACTGGACCGTTATCAATCTCAAGTAAAAGATATGAACCACCCTGTAAATCTAAACCTAGATTTATCTTTTTTGAAATAAAGCTATCTTCAGAGTTCTGAAAATTTGATGCAGCGATAAAAATAAAAAAAATAGATACTAATGAAACTAAGGTAATTCTTAATTTAGAAAAGTATAACACTTTAGTTAAATGTTATTTTTTTACTTCAGGGGAGTTAAGTAATCCTTGGATGCCTGTAGATTTGATAATTTCAACTTTAACGTTGTCAGCAATTTGCACTTCAACTTTTTCATTATCAATAATTCTTTCAACTGTCCCAATAATACCAGCAGACGTTACAACCTTGTCTCCTCTTGATAAGTTTTCTACCATGGCTTTATGCTCTTTAACTTTCTTTTGTTGAGGTCTTATTAAAAAAAAGTAAAAAATAACAAAAATTAAAATTAGTGGTATAAATTGTCCTATTCCTGAATCCATTTTTCTCCTTGATTAAAGTGAATACTTACAACATCTATTAAATTAAAACAACTTTAAATCTTATTGATTTTCTCAATATTATTCATGTAGGGCCTTAAAACTTCAGGTACAATAATAGAGCCATCTTCTTGTTGATAATTTTCCAATATAGCAACTAATGTTCTGCCAATTGCTAAACCACTGCCATTTAGTGTTCCAACAAAAACTGTTTCTTTTTTTTCGTTTTTATATCTAGCTTTCATTCTTCTTGCTTGAAACGATCCACATGAAGAGCAACTTGAGATTTCTCTATATTTATCCTCAGATGGAAGCCACACCTCAATATCAAAAGTTTTTTCAGCACTAAACCCCATATCACCAGTACACAAAACTATTTTTCTATATGGAAGTTTTAGTAAATCTAAAATTTTAGTTGCACAATCAGTCATTCTATCGAGTTCTGGTAAGCACTTATCTGCCTCAACAATACTCACCATTTCAACTTTGTAAAATTGGTGTTGTCTAATCATACCTTTTGTATCTTTACCATAGCTACCTGCTTCTTTTCTAAAACATGGAGTTGAAGCAACCATTCGCATAGGAAGTTTTTTTTTATCAATAATTTGATCTTTTACAATATTAGTTAAAATAACTTCAGCAGTTGGTATTAAAAACTTTCTGTCACTAGAATCATCTAATTTAAGTTCAAACTGATCATTATCAAATTTAGGTAATTGTCCTGTACCATACATAGTAGCATCTGTTGCAATTAGTGGCGGTGATATTTCTTCATAACCATTAGTATTAACATGTGTATCAAGCATAAAATTTGATAAAGCTCTTTCTAACAAGGCTAATTTATCTTTTACAAAAACAAACCTTGAGCCAGTAGTTTTTGTGGCTAGATCAAAATCAAGCATGTTTAAGTTTTCACCTAATTCATAATGAGATTTAGGCTTAAATGTAAAATTATGTATTGTTCCTGATTTAGAAATTTCTATATTTGAATTTTCATCTTTACCTGTAGGAACGTCAAAATGAGGTATATTTGGTATTGATGATAAAATAGTTTCTAATTCATTTTTAACATTAGTTTGTAATTTATTAATATTATCTATTTCAGATGAAATTTTTTTAGATTTTTCAAAAAGTGACTGATCTTTAGACTTTGAAATATCTTTTTTTTCTTTTTCAAGCAGTTCTCTTTGTTGGATATATTCTCTATTGCTCTCATCCAATGATAAAATCTTATCGACATCTATATCTAGGAATCTTTTATTTAAAGCTTTTTTAAAAACCTCAATATCATTTCTAATTTCTTTTATATTATGCATCTTTTATATTTCTCTTTTCA
>OOFR01000011.1_pt1 | contig 15082 bp, 16 predicted proteins | sample 1670661 | NCBI WGS metagenome assembly OOFR01 (sample SAMEA98170168, study PRJEB22522) | marine metagenome | biome: marine biome; feature: marine water body; material: seawater | place: Arctic Ocean | collected 05-Oct-2015 | depth 1 m | reverse complement strand
ATACTTGGTATTGGAAAGAGTCTTGATGGATATATTTTTATCTTAGATTTATTACAATTAAATTTTAGAAAAGTTAAACTTAAAAAAAGAAAAAACTGTTTTTGTAAATGATAAAAAAAATAGCTATTTGCGTTTTGTATCTATCAGTTTTATTTGGTCAATTTTCAATAGCAGAAGAAAAGTTTCTTTCTTTAAAAAAAAGTAAAGTAAATGTTCGATATGGACCAAGTTTTGATTCAGAGATCAAATATATTTATAAAAAAATAAATTTACCCATAAAACAAATAGATCAAAAAGAAAATTTTAGAAGAATTGTAGACTTAAAAAATAATAGTGGATGGATCCATGTTTCTCAGGTTAAAAAATCAAACTCTATTATCATCTTAGAAGACAAAATCTTATATAAAAAACCATCTAACTTTTCAAAACCAATAGCCAAATTAGAAAAAGGAAGGCTATTAGTTTTAAAAAAATGTGAAAATATATGGTGTAATGTAAAGACTGATGATTATTCAGGTTGGGTCAAAACTAGAAATATTTGGGGTTCTATTAAATAAAATCAGCACATAGTGATTTCACACTATCTTCAGCTAGTCTTGTAGTGTGGATATATTCTTTATGATCAATCCCAAGTTCAATGGTTGCACTATCTGACTTAAATTTAGAAATTTGATCATCATTTAATTTAAAATGGATAAACTGCACTGAAGAAGCTTTACCTTCTGCTGATGTTCTATCAACATCTTCTTCTGGAACAGCCTTAACAATTTCATCATTAATTTTCATAAATATTTTTTCTTCAATTCCTCCAACTTTACCTAAAAATGCAGCTCTTGAAATTGGATTATCAATTTCAAACATTAGTGTAGCTGTAAGTTCTTTTCCGTTTGGAACCAAAGGGTTATAGGCTATTAACTCATCTTTTAATTGCTCATCTCCACCTTTTTCAATGTGAAGCATTTCTTGAACTTGGGCAACCATAGTTTCAAAACTTTCAAAATAAAAAGTAGCATAAGGACCAAGTGCTATTCTTCTATCTTTTTTAAACTCAACTAAATCTTTTCTGATTTGTTTTCTGCTTTTTGCATAAACATCAGATGATAATAAATCTTCTTTTTCTATTTGTCTTTTTTCTTTACTCATAATTATAATCTATAACTTTTTGCCATTAATTCGATAGGATGAAGTGCCTCATCATTTGCAATATTTGTGTCTGTTTCTAATTGTTTTAAATGCTTACCTGCCAAAGGACAATCTGAAGCCATATATTTATTGTTTTTATTTTTAATTTGTCTTGCTGTTGGTGTTCCAACTTTTACAGCTAAATCGTGAGTTTCCTTCATCACACCAAAAGTTCCCCCATGACCAGCACATCTTTCAACAACATCCATTTTTATATTAGGGATAAATTTCAGCATATCTCTAGATTTAATACCCATGTTTTGTGCTCTTGCATGACATGCGTTGTGAACTGTAACTCCACCATCAATTTCTTGTAAACCTTCTGCTAGGCCCTCGTTTTGTGCTATATCAACGATATATTCATCTATATCACTAACACTTTTTGAAAGTCTTTTAATATTTTCATCATTTGGTAATAGTAAAGGCCATTCAAATTTTAACATTAGACCACAACTGGCTGTTAAAGTAATAATTTGATAACCCTTGTCTACCCACTCCAATAAATCTTTGGAAACTTTTTTGGCTTGCTCTACAACTTTTGGTAAATCTGCTTGCTCAAGATAAGGCATTCCACAACAACCCGGATAAGCTTCTTGAACCTCTACTCCATTTTTTTTTAAAACTTTTAATGCAGCTACGCCTGTATCTTTTTTATTAAAATTAACAAAGCATGTTGAGTAAATTACAACTTTTCTATCTTTAGATGGAGCTTCACTATTTGTTGGAATATTATTTTTTTTAAAATAATTTGTAAATGTTTCTGAATTATAAGTGGGTAGCTTAACTCTCATATCGATTCCAGCGACTAATTCTAATATTTTTCTAAAGAATGTATTTTTAATGTTTGATGCCCAGTTTATTAGTGATGATAGCATTACACCAATTTTTGCATTTCTATCAATTTGAGCTAGTTGCGCAGGCACTGCTGGCAATTTATTTAATTTTTTTTGAGCCGTTCTATATCTCAACATTAAATGAGGAAAGTCTAAATCAAAATCATGTGGTGGAACATAAGGGCACTTGGTCATAAAACACATGTCACATAAAGTACAAGCGTCTACTACAGGTTCAAACTGTTCACTTTTTAAACTTTCTACATCCTCATTTTCTGACTCATCTATCATGTCAAATAATTTTGGAAACGAGTCGCATAAATTAAAACATCTTCTACATCCATGACAGATATCAAATGCTCTTCTCATTTCGTCATCTAATTTTTTGGGGTCTAAAAAATCAGGATGCTCAAAATTTATTGGGTGCCTAATGGGTGCATCTATGCTGCCTTCTTTGCTCATATTTAAAATTTTAGGATTTAATGGTGGGGAAGAACCCCACCATAAATTAAGTCTTATTTACGCAATAGATTCTAATGTTTTTTGGAATTTACCTGCGTGTGATTTTTCAGCTTTTGCTAAAGTTTCAAACCAATCAGCAATTTCTGAAAAGCCTTCTTCTCTAGCTGTTTTTGCCATACCTGGGTACATGTCTGTATATTCATGTGTTTCACCTTGTACCGCTGAAGCTAAATTTGCTTTAGTCTCACCAATTGGTAGTCCCGTTGCTGGGTCTCCAACTTCTTCAAGATACTCAAGGTGTCCATGTGCATGACCTGTTTCACCTTCAGCTGTAGATCTAAATACAGATGCTACATCGTTATAACCTTCAATATCTGCTTTTTGAGCAAAATATAAATAACGTCTGTTTGCTTGGCTCTCACCTGCAAATGCATCTTTTAAGTTTTCTTCTGTTTTACTTCCTTTTAATGACATATTTTTCTCCTTAATGATTATGATGTACATATAATCGTTCTAAACTATATGTCAACAGTTTAGAATTATTTTAATGTAAATATTAAGTTATTGAAATTATTGAACTATTTTTGAGTTTGATTATCAGTTGCAACTTTAATTAATACTTCTACTGATTTAATTTTTTTTCCTGTGATATTTCTTTTTATATTCACAGAATCAATATCATCGTTACTACAATCAATGAGCTCATTAGTGTCTTCGTCAAAAAAATGATGGTGTTCGGTTACGTTAGTATCAAAATAACTTTTGTCTGCATTGATAGAAATTTCTTTTAAGTAACCTTTTTTCTTAAATGCATGAATTGTATTATAAACTGTTGCTAAAGAAATTTTTTCACTCAGCTTATCCTCAATAATTTTAGTCAAATCATTTATTGTAAAGTGAAAGGTTTTTTCAGGTGAAAATAATACTTCACAAATTTTTAGTCTCTGTCTTGTTGGTCTTAAGCCAGATTCTCTTAATTTTTTAGTGTATATACTTATATTGTTCATTACTGTTTATAATAGTTCTAAACTATTTCTATATTATAATCATGATAAATCAAGTATTAAGGGACTGAAATTTATGAAAAAAAACTCATTCACATACGATGAGCTAATAAGCTGCGGAAATGGCGAACTTTTTGGCCCAGGTAATGCAAAATTACCACTTCCACCAATGCTCATGTTTGATAGAATAACAGAAATCAACGAGGACAATGGTACTTTTAGTAAAGGCTCTTTAAAAGCAGAGCTTGATATCAAAGAAGACCTTTGGTTTTTTGATTGTCACTTTAAAGGAGACCCTGTTATGCCAGGTTGTCTTGGCTTAGATGCTATGTGGCAACTAGTTGGTTTTTATCTTGGCTGGCTTGGTAATCCAGGTAAAGGGAGAGCTTTAGGAGTGAGTACAGTAAAATTCACTGGTGAAGTTTTACAAAATGTTAAAAATGTAAGATATGAAATTGATATGAAAAAAGTTATGGCACCAGGTGGAACAACAGTTGGTCTTGCAAATGGTTTAGTATTTGCCGATGACAAAAAAATATATTCAGCAGAAAGTTTAAAAGTGGGGTTATTTAAATAATGAGAAGAGTAGTAGTTACAGGTTTGGGAGTTGTTTCTTGTTTAGGTAACAATCAAGAAGAAGTTTATCAGTCTCTTTTAAATTCAAAATCTGGAATATCTTTTTGTGAAGAATACAAAGAACACAATTTAAGAAGTCATATTCACGGCAAACCAAATATTAAACTTGAAGATCATGTTGATAGAAAAACTATCAGATTTATGGGCTCTGGATCTGCATATAATTATATTGCAATGAAAGAAGCTATTAAGGATTCAGGATTAGAAGATAAAGATGTAAGTAATTTTAAAACTGGAATAGTTATGGGTTCTGGTGGTCCTTCAATTGAAAATGTAGTTTTGTCTGTTGATAAGACTAGAGCTAAGACACCAAAATTAATGGGACCATTTATTGTTCCAAGAACTATGGCTAGTACATCTTCAGCAACTCTTGCTGTACCTTTTAAAATCAAAGGAGTTAATTATACGATGAGTTCTGCATGTGCAACTAGCGGACACTGCATCGGTCATGCAAGTGAATTAATTCAAATGGGTAAACAAGATGTTGTATTTGCAGGTGGTAGTGAAGAATTACACTGGGCTATGACTGCAATGTTTGATGCGATGACTGCTTTGTCTTCTAAATACAATGATGCACCTGAAACTGCTTCTAGAGCTTATGATAAAACTAGAGATGGTTTTGTAATAGCAGGTGGTGGTGGAGTTTTAGTGCTTGAAGAGTACGAGCATGCAAAAGCTAGAGGCGCAAACATATATGCTGAATTAACAGGCTATGGCGCGACTTCTGACGGGTATGATATGGTAGCCCCATCAGGTGAAGGTGCTGTTAGATGTATGAAGATGGCTTTAGCGACAGCTAAAAACAAAATGGACTACTTAAACACTCATGGAACATCAACTCCAGTTGGAGATATAACAGAGCTTAGAGGTGTTGGAGAAGCATTTGGTGCTGAGGTACCAAAAATTAGTTCTACTAAATCTCTTTCAGGTCACCCACTAGGTGCTGCTTCAGTTCATGAAGCAATTTATAGTTTAATCATGATGAAAAATAGTTTCATTACAGCATCAGCTAACATTAATGACATGGATGATGAAGCTAAAAAATTTCCAATCGTAACTAAAACTGAAACAGATGTTAAATTAAACTCTGTAATGTCTAACAGCTTTGGTTTTGGTGGAACAAATGCAACTTTAATTTTTGAAAAGGTTTAAATGAGTTTAATGAAGGGTAAAAGAGGATTGATCATGGGTGTTGCCAATGAAAGATCTATTGCTTGGGGTATTTCACAAAAACTTGCAGAAGCTGGAGCAGAACTTGCATTCACTTATCTTGGTGATGCACTAAAGAAAAGAGTAATTCCTTTAGCTGAAAAATTAAATTCAAAAGCTACATTTAGTTGTGACGTTGAAAATAAAGAAGAAGTAATAAAACTTTTTGAAGATATTAAATCTGAGTGGGGACAAATTGATTTTGTAGTTCACGCAGTTGCTTTTTCAGATAAATCAGAATTGTCAGGTGAATATTTAAATACAACTAGAGAAAATTTTTTAAGAAGTATGTTAATTTCATGTTTTTCATTTACCGAAGTTGCAAAAGAAGCATCTAAGTTAATGAAAGAAGGTGGAAGCATGTTAACTTTAACTTATGAATCAACTAAAGCTATTCCAAATTATAACGTAATGGGTGTTTGTAAATCAGCTCTTGAGGCAAGTGTTAAGTACCTTGCAAGAGACCTTGGTGCTAAAGGCATGAGAGTAAATGCTATCAGCGCAGGACCTATTAAAACTTTAGCAGCTTCTGCTATTGGAGATGCAAAATTCTTATACAAATGGAATGAAGACCATTCTTTCCTAAAAAGAAATGTAGATATCCATGATGTTGGAAACTCAGCATTATATCTACTAAGCGACCTTGCAGCTGGTGTTACTGGTGAAATTCACTACGTAGATGCTGGATATAACAAGGTTGGGATGCCAGATCCTAAGAATATTACCTAAAATATAGTTAAATTTAGTTAAAAATATTAGGAACAATTTTTTAGACTTAATGATTTATATTTAAAAAAAATAAAACATAAGTTAAGATTTTGAATGATTTCTGTAAAAAACCTTGCTTCTGTTTCTGACCAAAAATGGTCATCAACTGAAAAGTATCCTGGAGTTAGATGGAAATTTTTAATTGATTCAGATTTTGATGGTAGTTCTGGTCTATCCCTTGGTTTTGCTGAAATAGCACCTGGTGGAAATTTAACCCTTCATTATCACTCACCTGCAGAAATATATGTGGTTACCAATGGTACAGGAATATTAAATAAATCTGGTGAACTTGAGACAATTAAAAAAGGTGATGTAGTTTATATAGCTGGAAATGCAGAGCACTCCTTAAAAAATAATGGTAAAGAAACGTTAGAATTTTATTGGATTTTTCCAACAGATAGTTTTTCAGAAGTAGAATATTTTCCAACAAAACAAGAGAGTGCATAGAGCTTTCAAATAAGTGCCCCTAAAAAAAAACCCCCAGAACTTTCATTCCAGGGGTTTAGAATTTTAATTTAAAAATTATTCAGCAGCTTGTTTCATAGAAAGTTTAACTTTACCTCTATCAAAACCAATCACTTTAACTTTTACTTCATCGCCTTCTTTAACAACATCAGTAACTTTTTCTACTCTTTTAGCAGCAAGTTCTGAAATGTGAACAAGACCATCTTGTTTACCTAAGAAGTTTACAAATGCACCAAACTCCATAATCTTCATTACTTTACCTGAGTAAATTTTATTTAGTTCAGCTTTAGCTGTGATGTCTTTAATAATCTGCATAGCAATGTTTCTAGACTCTTCGTCTGGAGCAGAAACTGTTACCACACCTTCATCATTCACATCAACTTTTGCACCTGATTTTTCAACAATCTCTCTAATTGTTGCTCCACCTTTTCCAATCACAGCTGCGATATCTTTTTTATCAACAGTAATTTGTTCCATTTTTGGAGTGTGTTCACCAACATCAGCTCTTGATTCACTTAAGACTTTATTCATTTCACCTAAGATATGAACTCTTCCTTCTTTAGCTTGTTTTAAAGCCTGCTCCATGATTTCAAATGTGATACCTGTAATTTTGATATCCATTTGAAGTGAAGTAATTCCATCTTTAGTTCCAGCAACTTTAAAGTCCATGTCTCCAAGATGATCTTCATCACCTAAAATATCTGACAAGACACTAAAGTCATCGCCTTCTTTAATTAATCCCATTGCAATACCTGCAACTGGCTCTTTAATTGGCACTCCAGCATCCATAAGCGCAAGAGATGCACCACAAACACTTGCCATTGAAGAAGAACCGTTAGATTCTGTAATCTCAGACACTATTCTGAAAGTATATGGAAATTCTTCTTTTGAAGGTAGTGAAGAATTAATTGCTCTCCATGCTAATTTTCCATGGCCAACTTCACGTCTTCCAGTTCCAATTCTTCCAGTTTCACCAACTGAGAAAGGAGGGAAGTTATAATGAAGCATAAATCTTTCTCTATGTTGTCCATCTAGACTTTCCAATCTTTGTTCATCATCAGATGTACCTAAAGTAGTAACAACAATCGCTTGTGTTTCTCCTCTAGTAAATAAAGCTGATCCATGAGTTCTTGGTAAAACACCAACTTCACACTCAATAGCTCTTACATCGGCCAAACCTCTACCATCTATTCTTTTTTTGTTTTTAAGAATATCAGTTCTAACAATTTTCTTTTCAAGATTTTTTAATTCATCATTAACATTAAAATCAGAGTAATTTTCATCTTCTGCAAAAAGCTGTTTTGCTTTATCAGAAATTTCTGAAATTTGATTTGATCTATCTTGTTTGTCTATTGTTGCAAAAGCTTTAGTTAAATCTGCTGTAAAGTTTTCTTCAAGTTTTTTCTTAACTTCTGATAAATCTTTTTTCTCAACAGTCCATTCTGGCTTTCTGCATTCTTTTGCAAGTTCCTCAATCATTTTGATTACTGGAACAAAACCTTCGTGACCAAACTTAACTGCATCTAACATTACTTCTTCTGTTAAACCTTTAGTCTCAGACTCAACCATAAGCACAGCATCTTTAGTACCTGCTACAACTAAATCTAAAGTAGAGTTTTCTAGCTCAGCTTTTGATGGGTTTAATATATATTTACCATCAACTAAACCAACTCTTGAAGCACCCACAGGACCCATAAATGGCATTCCTGAAATAGCTAGCGCTGCTGAAGAAGCTGTAATTGCTAAAATATCTGGTTGATTATCTTTGTCATATGAAATTACTGTTGGTAACAGCTGAACTTCATTTTTAAATTCACTTGGAAACAAAGGTCTGATTGGTCTATCAATTAATCTTGAGATCAATTGTTCACTTTCAGTTGGTCTTGCTTCTCTTTTAAAATATCCACCAGGAATTTTACCACCTGCATAATATTTTTCTTGGTAATTTACAGATAGAGGAAAATAATCCATATCTGGATTTACTTTTTTTGCTCCTACTACTGTTGCTAAAATAACTGTTTCACCACATGAAGCAATGATTGCTCCATCTGCTTGTCTTGCTACTTTACCTGTTTCTAAACTTATCTTCTTACCTGCTACTTCAATTTCCTTCTTATATACTTTGAACATCTATTTTCCGTTTCCTTCTATCTATTTTCTTAAATTTAATTGTGTTAATACATTTTTGTAAGAATCGAATTTATTTTTCTTTAAATATTCTAACAATTTTTTTCTTCTATTTACTGCTCTTAACAATCCAACCGAAGAGTGTTTATCTTTTTTGAATTGCTTAATGTGTGCTGAAAGAGTTTCAATTTTACCTGTTAATAATGCAATTTGTACTTCTGAAGAACCAGTGTCCTTCTCGTGCATTTTTAATTCTTCTGCTTTATTCGTCATACTATTTATTTTCCTATTTGTTTGTTTGTTTTATTAAGTTTTCTATTTTTTCTGCGTATTCAAAAGAGTCGTCTTTAGCAAAAAGTATCTTTGGTATGTATTTCATAAATACTTTTTTAGATAAAACTTTTCTAATTAAAAAAGAATATTCTCTTAGTTTTTTAATAACTTTTTCAGTATCTTTTCCTCCTAGAGGTAATACATACGCTTTTGCAATTTTAAGGTCTTGACTCATTTTCACTTCTGTAACCGTTATAGTGTTAGTTTCTAAATTCGGCACCTTAGCTTCATTTCTAGCAAAAATCATACCTAAAGATTGCCTAATCATCTCTCCAACACGTAATTGTCTTTGTGATACGGGTTTTCCTGTTTTATCAACCATTATACTGTTCTTTCCGTCGTAGTCGTACTATACGCCTCTATTGTATCGTTTTTCTGAAAATCGATAAAGTCTTTAAGTGTTATTCCACATTCTTGGCCGTTACTGACCTGTTTTGCCTGATCTTTTTCTCTAAAAATAGTACTTATTTTACCAGTATAAATAATTGCTCCATCTCTTACTACTCTAGCACTTGCTCCACTAGCTATTTCACCCTCAGTTACTTTTGAACCCGCAACTTTTCCTGTACCTGAAACTTTGAAAATTTCTAGAATTTGAGCTGTACCAATAATTTTTTCTTGAACATCTGGAGCAAGAAGTCCTGACATTCTTAATTTGATATAATCTAAAACTTCATAAATAATATTGTAAGAAGATATTATAATTTTTTCATTCTCTGCTAATTTTTTTGCTTCCTTACTTGGCTTAACATTAAATGCAATTAATGTAGCGTTAGATGCTTTTGCTAAAGTTACATCAGTCTCTGTTACCATTCCAATATCAGATAAAATTATTTTAGGTTTTACTTCATCATGAGTAATTTGATTAATCGCACTTTTGATTGCCTCTGCAGATCCATGAACGTCTGATTTTACAATAATATTTAATTCTGCAGCTGACTTATCAGCAAAAGCTGAATCTTGAGTTGCAAAAGTTAAAGGGCTTCCACCAGTTTTGGTTTCATCTGCTCTAGTCTCACTTAATGTTTTGGCTTCTTTTTCTGAATCTAAGACAATAAAATCATCTCCTGATTTAGCTGCTCCATTAATTCCAAGAATTTCAACTGGCATTGATGGTGGTGCTTCATTAACACTTTCTCCTTTATCGTTAATTAAAGCTCTTACTTTTCCCCATTTTAATCCACTAACAAAAAAATCACCTTTTTTAATTGTTCCAGATGTAACCACAACTGTTGCAACCGCTCCTCTACCAATATCAATTTTAGATTCTAAAACAATTCCTGTTGCTTTAGATTCAAAGTCAGTTTTTAAATCCAAGATTTCTGCTTGTAGAACAATCGACTCTACTAACTTATCTAAATTCTTTTTATTTTTTGCAGAAATTTCAACCATCAAAGTATCTCCCGATAAATCTTCTGCAATAAGTTCATATTCTAAAAGCTGGTTCTTTATTTTTTGTGGGTCTGCCTCTGGTAAATCACACTTGTTAATTGCTACAACTATTGGAACGTTCGCAGCTTTAGCGTGTTTTATAGATTCAATTGTTTGAGGTTTAACTCCATCATCTGCAGCAACTACTAATACTACAACGTCTGTTAATTTTGATCCTCTAGCTCTCATTTCTGTAAATGCAGCATGACCTGGTGTATCAATAAAGGTTAGCTTATTAGATTCGTGTTGTATTTGGTAAGCACCAATGTGTTGTGTTATTCCACCAAATTCACCAGAGACAACATTTGCACTTCTTAAAACATCTAGTACTGAAGTCTTCCCATGATCTACGTGACCCATCACAGTTACAATCGGCGGTCTATTCTTTAAATTTTCAGATCTAGACTCTTTTATTTTTTGAATAATTTCTTCTGCTTTTGTTTCTCTAATCGGATTGTGACCAAATTCTTTTACTAAGTATTCAGCAGTATCTGCTGCTAATGTTTGATTGATAGTAACCGTAACTCCCATTCCAAATAAATGTTTAATTACATTACTTGATTGCTCAGCCATTCTGTTAGACAGTTCTCTCACTGTTATTGCTTCAGGAATATTTACATCTCTTTTTACAGGCTTTAAACTTTCTTGAATTTCTTCTTTAGTAAGTTCTCTATTTTCTTTTAATTTTGCTCTTTTAAGTGAAGCCATACTTCTTGTTCTTGCTTCGATCTCATCGCTTAATGCTCTTGAAACAGTTAATTTTAATTCTCTTTTTTTAGTGTCAGGTTTGCCTGTGTCACCTTTGAGTCTTCTGGTTGCTCTTTGCTCAGCTAACTTACGTTTTTCATAGTCATTAGTTATTGGAGAAGATGGCTTAGGTGCCGATGTAGTTCTAGGGAGAAAGCTACTTGCAGTTGTTACTGCTGGTTTTGACCTAACACTAGCAGGTCTAGTAAAGTTACCTCTAGGTGCAAATTTGCTAGGTTTTTTTTCAATTACAACAGAATTTTTACTTTGAGTTTTTGCTAACTCTATATTCTCTATCGATTTCTTGGCTATGCCAGAAAGTGTTAATTTTGTTTTTTTGTTTTCCATATTTCATTACTCAATCTTTGTAAATTATGTTTCTTGCAGACATAATTAATTCATCCGCTTCTGTTTTTGATAAAGCAAAATCTTCAAGGTATCCTTGAATCTTAATTCTTTCACCTTTCACAACATCATAACCACCTGTTAATTCATCAGAGGCAAGGTCTGCAAAATCTTCTAATTTTAAAATCTTTTGTTCACCTAAAGTAACTAACATTCCTGGTGTTAGTCCTTTGTGATTTATAAGATCATCTTGAAGTCCCAAATCTTTAATTCTTTGAGTGATGTCTTCTTGATCTTTTTGGTAAAACTCTTTTGCTCTTTCAATCAAAGCCTTAGCAGTGTCTTCCTCTATACCTTCAATTTTCATTAAATTTTCTGGTGAGCTATCTTTAATGTCTGAAATCGAAGAAAAACCTTCAGCAACAAGTAATTGTCCTAATGTTTCGTCCAACTCTAAATTTTTAACAAAGTTTTCAGTTTTTTCTTTAAACTCAGATTGTCTTCTTTCTGAATCTTCTGCATCAGTCATTATATTAATTTCGTAATTTAATAATTTAGTAGCCAACCTAACATTTTGACCTCTACGACCAATTGCTTTACTTAAGTTTTCTTCAGTTAAAATTACATCTAATTTTTTTGCAACACTATCAACGTTTACTCTTTGAACTTCAGCCGGTGACAATGCATTTGAAACTACTATTGCTGGATCTTCAGACCAATTAACAATATCAATTTTTTCACCTTGTAATTCGTTAACTACTGCTTGAACTCTTGATCCTCTCATTCCAACACAAGCTCCTACTGGATCTAATGAAGTATCAACAGCTTTAACACAAATTTTTGCTCTACTTCCTGGATCTCTTGCTGATGATTTGATTTCAATTAAACCATCATAGATTTCAGGAACCTCTTGAACAAATAATTTTTCCATAAATTTTGGATGTGCTCTTGATAAAAATATTTGTTGTCCTCTAGCTTCTCTTTTTACGTCATAACAATAAGCTTTAACTCTATCGCCAGCTTTAATATTTTCTCTAGGGATCATTTCATTTTTTTGAATAATTGCTTCAGTTCTACCCAAATCAACTATTACATTTCCAAACTCTAGACGTTTAACAATTCCACTTAGAATTGAATCTTTTTTGTCTATGAAATCATTGTATTGTCTTTCACGCTCTGCTTCTCTTACATTAAAACTAATAACTTGTTTTGCTGTTTGTGCAGCTATTCTTCCAAAATCAAAAGAGGGAAGTGGTTGTAAAATTTCATCACCAATTTTTTTATCTTTGTTTACTTCATTTAAAATGATTGCATCTTGAAGATTAATTTCTGTACTTGTGTTTTCTGGTTTTTCTACAACAATTAATTTTCTGAAAATTCCGATATCTCCAGTTTCTCTGTCTATTAAAACTTTAATTTCATTGTCCTGTCCAAATTTTGATTTGGCAGCTTTTGCAATTCCAGTTTCCATGGAATCAATAATTAATTCTTTATCTATAGACTTTTCTAAAGCAACTGCTTCAGCAATTCTTAATAATTCTAATTTATCTGATCTTCTATTTAACATAAGTTTATTAGCTCCAAAAAAAAATGGGCTAAAGCCCATTCTGTAATTTCAATAATGTAAGGGCAATATATAAAGATTTTTTTTTAATTCAATAGCAACTATTTAGAAAAAACGTCTTTTTTATCTGTTTTTTCCCATGAAAATGAACCGTTAGCTTCAGGCACTCTTCCAAAGTGACCATAAGCTGCTGTTTTTTCATAAATAGGTTTATTTAAGCCTAGCATTTCTCTTATGCCTCTTGGGCTTAAATCAAAATTTTCTGAAATCTTTTCTGTTACAAATTTATTTTTTTCTAAATCATTATCAAATAAATCTACATAAATTGATAAAGGTTTAGAAACTCCAATTGCGTATGCTAGTTGAATTAAACATTTTTCAGCAATGTTAGATGCAACAATATTTTTAGCAATATATCTTGCTGCGTAAGCAGCTGATCTATCAACTTTAGTTGGATCTTTACCAGAGAAAGCTCCTCCACCATGAGGTGCTGCTCCACCATAAGTATCTACAATAATTTTTCTACCTGTTAAGCCACAATCCCCATCCGGACCACCAATCACAAAATTTCCAGTTGGGTTTATATATAATTCATCTTCATTAAAATCTTTCAAAAACTTTTCTGGAATTGATTTTAATAAATAAGGTTTTAATAATTCTCTAACTTTAGCCTGATCTACATCTGCTGAGTGTTGTGAAGATATAACAACTGATTTTACTTTGGTTGGTTTTCCATCAACATATTCAAACGTAACTTGACTTTTTGAATCTGGCTCAATATTTTTTAATTTTCCAGATTTTCTATCTTCTGCCATTAATCTCAAAATCTTATGAGAATAATGAATTGGTGCAGGCATTAATTCTTCAGTTTCATTACAAGCATAACCAAACATTATTCCTTGGTCACCCGCTCCTTCATCTTTATTACTTGATGAGTCCACACCCATTGCTATATCTGCAGATTGTGCGTGAAGGTGGCTTTCTATTTTTGTAGCTTCTCTCCAAGTAAAACCATCTTGATCATAACCTATATCCTTGATGCATTCTCTTACTTTTTGAATAAGATCTTCTTCTTTGATGCTCGGTCCTCTTACTTCTCCAGCTAAAACAACTTTATTTGTAGTGGTTAAAGTTTCACATGCTACTCTTGAAAAAGGATCACCTGAAAGATAGCTATCCACAACCATATCAGAAATACGATCTGACACTTTGTCTGGATGTCCTTCAGAAACAGACTCGCTTGTAAATAAAAAATTTTTTAAATTACTCATATGTAATTTTCTTAAATGAAAAAATTAAAAAAATATATAATAAAATAAGTATAAAAAATGCAACAAGAGAAAAGCATGGAAGAGGGTTTAGATACACTGTAACAGGCCAGGGAAAGATTCCCAAAGATTGGAAAGCTTTCCTCAATATCTCTGAAAACAAAATTGAACTATTTGCCTTTTTGACTGATGTAGTCACCCACATGTTAACTTGTCCAATCTTGGTCCATCTGATCATGAGGAGGCAGACACAAGGATGTTCATCCATGTCAAGTTCAACAATGCCATCAGACAAGGACACACCAATGTTATGATTTGGACTGTTGACAGCGATGTAGTGGTATCACTATTAGCTATAAAATTCTTTATCGCTAATCATAATGGCCTGTTACAGTGTATCTTTAAAACTCTTATGCCTGGTCAAGGAAACCTACTTATTGGCTTTGGTACATCTAGACACTACAGGCTCATTCCTATCTGTCAGTATGTCGAAGCTTTGGGTCCCGAAGTCGATGGTTAAACTATGCTCTATCTGGCAGTGATCTAACAGCTAGCTTTGTTGGCTATCTGTTTTTTATACACATCTGATCCTGCCGTCTATCTACCCTGTGTAGCTCTGATTCGTTGTCTCTCCACGTTTTATCTAACACTGCCAGACACAACTAGCACCCTCTCTTCCTGCACTTTCTCCTTAGTCTACCGCTACTT
>OOFR01000008.1_pt1 | contig 16667 bp, 19 predicted proteins | sample 1670661 | NCBI WGS metagenome assembly OOFR01 (sample SAMEA98170168, study PRJEB22522) | marine metagenome | biome: marine biome; feature: marine water body; material: seawater | place: Arctic Ocean | collected 05-Oct-2015 | depth 1 m | reverse complement strand
AAAGGTATTGACTAAAACTTTCATCATTTCACCATCCCCAGCACCTAACTCAATTAAATTAAACTTTTCAGGGCAACCTAGATTCTGCCAAAATGAAACTACCCAAATTGCAATCATTTCTGAAAATAATACTGATATGTTAGGTGAAGTTATGAAATCACCCTTTTTGCCAAAGGGATTTTTTTTCATGTAGTAGCCAGATGTTTTGTTATAAAGAGATTCCTCTATAAACTTATCTAGAGTAAATAAGTCATTATTCTTAATCTTCATTTTTTTAGGATTAAAAGATAAGCCCCAATCATGAAAAAAAGAACACTTATCAATTGGCCTAATGTTAGATTTAAAACTAAGTAACCGATTTGTGGATCTGGAGATCTAAAAAATTCTATAAAAAATCTAAATAGAGAATAAAAGATTAGGAATAAAGCAGAGATTTTTCCAGGTACTCTTAAAAAATCTTTTTTAAAGAAATACCAAAGTACAAAGAAAAGAATTATTCCTTCAAAAAAAGCCTCATATAATTGAGAGGGGTGTCTTTTGATATTATCTATTAGAACAAATTGAACTGACCAAGGCAGGTCTGTGGCTCTTCCATAAAGCTCTGAGTTTATGAAATTGGCAATTCTACCAAAAAAAATTCCAATTGGAGCAGATAGGGCAACTAAGTCTAAAAATATAAACGAATTTGTATTGTGTTTTTTTGAGAACAATATTGATGCAATTATAATTCCAATTAAAGCACCATGAAATGACATTCCGCCATTCCAAACCATCAATATTTCAATAGGGTTATCTAAATAATATTTTAGATTATAAAATAAAGTATATCCAAGCCGACCCCCCAAAATCATACCTATAATAAGATAGGTTATGAAGTCATCAAATAGCTGAAGAATATGTGAGTCTTTTATTAATTTTTTTTTACAATACAGCCAACCAAGTGCAATACCGATAATATAAGCCAAGGAATACCATCTGATTTCTAATGAAAATATTTGAAAAGCAACTGGGTCAAAATTATTAATAAACATTTTTAAAAAACTACGTATAAAGTATATTAATTTTATAAACGAATATATGACAAAATCAAAATTTGTAATTGATAAATTAACTAAGCTATTTGAACAAGGGCTAATTTCTTATAAAGATTTAAGTTCTGAAATCATAAATGTTTTAAGATCTAAAAGAGATGAAATCATTTTTAAGATGAAATTAACTAGCAAAGAGGAAACAGATATATTAATTAAAAGAGTTGAAAATTTAGAAAAAAAAATCAAAAAATTAGAAAAAAAAAGTCCAAATAAAAAATCTACAAAGGTAAAAAAATCTTAACTCTAAGGCCGTTTAAAGGAGATTTTTCTAATAAAATATTTCCTCCATGGGATTTGATTATGTCAGATGTAATTGATAATCCAAGACCAACACTAGATTTAGAATCTCCTCTACTTTTATCTACTTTATAAAATGGTTTGAAAACATTTTCTAACTCTTCTTTAGGAATTCCGACTCCATCATCATCAATTGTAATTATTATGTTGTTGTCTTTTTTTGATAGATGAAAATTTATATTTTCAGCATATTTAATTGAATTATCAATTAAATTATTTAAAGATCTCTGTATTAAATTCTTTCTTCCATTCATATAAACTCTTGGAATTATTTCTTTAATTATTTTATCATTGTTATATTTATCTATTGTGATTTCGATTAATTCAGAAATATCAAAAGTTTCATCTTTTTCTAAATAAGATGAACTTGTAAACTGTAGATATTCATTAAGCATTTTTTCCATTTCATCTATATCTAAAGACATTTTTTTTGATAAATCTTTATCTTTCATAAAAGATAGCTGAAGTTTTAGTCTTGTTAAGGGTGTTCTTAAATCGTGACTTATACCAGATAACATTTCAGACCTTTGATTTAGGTGTCTCATTATTCTTTTTCTCATTTTATCAAATTCCAAACCTGCTTGTCTGATCTCTAAGGCACCAGATGGTCTGTACTCATCAATATTTTCTCCTCTACCAAATCTTTCTGCAGCTTTAGCTAGGTTTATAATTGGCCTTGTTTGATTTTTCAGAAATAGTATGGCTATAGTTATCATTAGTAGGGCAGGTAGGGTGATCCATAACGCAAATATTCTAGCAGATGAGCTTGCCACCCTATCTTTTGGGATAAAAAATTCGAAGTAACCGTCGTTATGTTTAATATTTATATGAATAAGTTCTTTGTAACTTGTTGTATCGAACCAATAATTCTCAGTACCCATATTAGATTTTAGTTCTCTTCTCAGCGTTCTATCTATTGGGCTAAACCATCTTTCTTTTTGAGGTTTTTCAAATGAATCATCTTTTTTAAACTCAACATTAAGATCTAAATAAATTGAGAATAAGCCTGACAGGTCGTTATTATTATATTTTTTATTATCGTAAGCTGCTATGAATGTTTTCATCTCACCGATCAATGCTCTTGTCATACCTTTATTTGTTTTAATCCAAAGACTATCAAAAAAAACAATTGTTATGATCACTTGAGAACAATTATAGGTACTGCTACGATTAATAAAGCTCTATAAAATAATCTTTTGGGTAGTAAATTTTTTATAAAATTATTCAATCCATAAAACATAACCAGCACCTCTTAAAGTTTGTAAGTATTTTGGATTTTTTGGGTCTATTTCTATTTTTTTTCTAAGTCTTGTAATTATTACATCTATTGATCTTTCTTTATCAAGATCAGTTAGTTTGCCAATATCCTCTCTTGAAAAAGTTTTACCAGGATTGTTAATCATTCTTTCTAATATAATTTTTTCAGTACTATTTATTTTATATTCAGTATCATTTTTAATGATTAAAAGTTTGTTAAGATCAATTTTAATATTATCAAAGGTTATAATTCTTTTTTCATCATTTTTTTTTGTTTTATTTAAAATATTTTTTATTCTTAAAGTAAGTTCTTTTGGTTCAAAAGGTTTTGGTAAATAATCATCAGCACCTATCTCTAGGCCTTCAACTCTATTTTCAGTTTCTCCTTTGGCTGTTAATAAAATTATAGGGGTATCAATCTTAGATTTATTTTGTTTGATAAAGTCAAGGCCACTTTTTCCTGTCATCATTATATCCAAAACAATTAAATCAAATTTAATTATTGAAATTTTTTCTTCAGCATTTTCTGCACTATCTGATGTGGTAACCAAAAAGTTATTTTCATTTAAATATTGTTTAATTAGAGATCTAATTCCCTCATCATCATCTACAACTAAAATATGGGCTATAAAATCATTCATTAATTATTTTCTTTAAAACATTATCAAAGTTTAGGACTTGATCAGAACTTGAATTTAAAAGAGCGTTATAAATTCTTTTTTTTTGTGTTGAAAATATTTCATCAAAAATTTTTTCTCCTTTTTCATTTAAAAAAATGTGTTTTACTCTTGTGTCTTGTTGATCTTTTTCAAAAAAAACAACATCAAGTTTAATTAAATCTTTTAAAACTCTATTTAAACTCTGCTTGGTAACCTTTAACTTCTTTAATAGATCGGAAATTGTAATCCCCTTATACATTGATAATAGATGTAAAACTTTGTGGTGAGCTATACCTATAGCGTATTTATCTAATGTTTTCTTGGCATCTGAAAAAGATTCACGATAACTTGTAAATAACTTTTCAATCAACTGCTTTAACTGAGTGTCCTTTAAATATAAAAGTTCTTTCATTATGGGTAAGTTATATTGACATATTATAGATACAAAGATAATTTTAGGAAAAAATTTAAATTATTTCATACATGATACCCTACGATAAAAGATCTGGTAAAATCTGGTATAATAACGAGCTTGTTGATTGGGCTGATGCAAAAATTCATATTTTAAATCATGGATTGCATTATGCTAGCTGTGTATTTGAAGGAGAAAGAGTTTATGACGGATCAATATTCAAATTAGAAGAGCATACTACAAGACTTTTTTATTCAGCTAAAAGAATGGGAATTACAATGCCATATTCAGAAACAGAAATAAATGATGCATGTAATAAAATTATTTCAGTTCAAAATATAAAAGATGGATATGTAAGACCAATGGCCTGGAGAGGTAGTGAAATGATGGCAATCTCTGCACAACAAACAAAAATTCATGTTGCTGTAGCAACCTGGGATTGGGGTTCTTATTTTGATCCAAAATTAAAAGTTAATGGGATTAAATTAAATATTTCAAACTGGAGAAAGCCAGCGCCAAATACAATACCGTGGGACACAAAAGCATCAGGCTTATACATGATCAACACCTTGTCAAAACATGAAGCAGAACAACAAGGTTATACAGATTCTTTAATGCTGGATTATGAAGGAAATGTTGCAGAGGCAACTGGAGCAAATATTTTTTTTAAAGATAAGAATGGAGAAATACACACTCCAATTCCAGATTGTTTTTTAGACGGAATAACAAGAAGAACAGTTATTGAGATTGCTAAATCTAAAGAAATTAAAATTAATGAGAGAAAAATTAAACCAGAAGAACTAAAAGATTTTGTTGGTTGTTTTTTAACTGGGTCAGCTGCGGAAGTAACACCAGTATCATGTATTGCAGATAATCAATTTAAAGTTTGTGAAACTATAATTGATTTGAATGAAAGTTATCAAGCTTTAGTTAGAAAAAAATAGATTATTTACTTCTTATTATCCTCAGACATTGCATGGTCAATGCCTTTTCTTAAATACTCATAACCAGTATATAGAGTTAAAAATGCAGAAAGCCAAAGCAGGATTATGCCAATAGTTTGGGCATTATAATCTTGAAAATTTAAAATTTTATTACCAGTTTCACCTGTCAGTAAAAGAGCTATGGCAACCATTTGTAAAAAAGTTTTTAATTTTGCTAAATTAGTTACTGGTAATTTAATTTGCCCTCTAGCTAGAAACTCTCTTAAGCCTGAAATCAGTATCTCTCTTGTAAGTATTATAATTGCGGCAATAACCTCATAATGTTTAATTGTTCCACTCATAACAAGCAATATAAGTGCGGTAGCAACAATAATTTTATCTGCTATAGGATCAAGCAATTCACCTAACTTAGACTCTTCGCCCATCATTCTTGCCAACATTCCATCCAAAAAATCAGTAAATGAAGCAATTACAAACAATACGCATGCAGTTAAGTCACCATAAAAACCTGGCAAATAAAATGCTAGAACAAAAAAGGGTACAATTATTATTCTACCAATTGTTAAAATATTTGGAATTTTTTTAAGCATAATTATTCGTGAAAAAAGTTATATATCTTTTTTGCAACTTTTTCCTCAACACCTTCAACTGATTTAATCTCATCAAAACTTGCAGATTCTACTGCTCTAGCAGAGCCAAAATGGTTCAATAGGGCTCTTTTTCTAATCGATCCAATACCATCAATTTGATCTAATAAAGATTTTGTAATTCCTTTTGCTCTTTTTGCTCTATGAGAGGTTATAGCAAATCTATGTGCTTCATCACGCAGTCTCTGCATGAAGAAGAGGGTGGGGTCATTCTTATCAAATTTAAATGAATTTCCTTTATAGAAAAAAGTTTCATCACCACTATTTCTTAATTTACCCTTAGCAATAGCAATCATAGGAAGATCATGTAAGCCAAATTCATCCAATACTTCTTTGGCAGATGAATATTGACCTTTACCACCGTCAATTAAAATTAAATCAGGAAGAGTTAAATAATTTCCTTTTTCTAGCATTGCTCTTTTAAATCTTCTTGTAAGAACTTCTTTTAACATTGCAAAATCATCTTGTTCAGCACCTTTTGTCTTAATATCAAATTTTCTATATCTTTTTTTAACAAACCCTTCATTTCCAAAAGTAATCATAGCACCCACACTATTGGTCCCTGAGATATGGCTATTATCATAAACCTCAACTAAGTTTAGGCCATTTTTAAGATCAAATTTTTTAGCCACACCTTCAAATAAATTTTTGTTATTATTTGTTTCATAAATTTTTCTATTAAGTGACTCTTTGGCATTTTTTTCTGCCATAGCTATCACTTTAGCTTTAGTTCCTTTTTTTGCTATATTAATAGAAATTGTACTACTTTCTTTTTTACTTAATGTTTCTTCAATTAATTTCCTGTCTTCAATTTCTGTATTAATAATAATTAATTTTGGGACATTCTTATTTTCATAAAATTGCATCAAGAAGGAGGACATTATTTCAGATATGTCTTGGTCAGGATCATGTTTTGGAAAATAAGCTTGGTTGCCCCAATTTTGTTTGGATCTATAAAAAAATACCTGAATACAGGTTTTGCCAGATTCTTTATAGGCAGCAATTACATCAGCATCAACTAGATTGGCTTCATTAATTCTTTGTGATGATTGAATTATATTTAAGGATTTAATTCTATCTCTAAAAATAGAAGCTCTTTCAAAATCCAGCTTTTCGCTGGCTTCCTCCATTTGTTTAGATAGATTTTTTTGTATATCTCTTGATTTACCCGATACAAACTGAATTGCTTGATCTACTGATTTTTTATAATCTTCTTTATCAATATAATCGACACAAGGACCAGAACATCTTTTTATCTGATAAAGAATGCAGGGTCTTTTTCTATTCTTGAAGGTGCTATCATCACAAACTCGAATTTGAAATATTTTTTGAAGCATCTTAATGGTCCAATTTGCAGTTCCTGCTGAAGCAAAGGGTCCAAAGTAAAATCCTTCTTTATCTTTTTTTCCCCTATGTTTTGTAACTTGTGCCCATTGGTCTTTATTACTGATGAAAACAAAGGGAAAAGATTTGTCATCTTTAAGTAATATATTGAATTTAGGTTTATGTTTTTTGATTAAATTAGCCTCTAAAAGAAGTGCTTCACTTTCATTGGCAGTAGTCGTTATCTCTAACTTAAAAGTTTGAGAGAGCATCCTTGCTGTTCTGATGATATGATTTTTTTCAGCTACATAGCTTTTTAATCTATTGGGTAGGTTTTTTGCTTTACCTACATACAAAATCACATCTTTATGATCAAGCATTCGATAAACTCCAGGACTTTTAGGAATTAATGGGAGCTCTTTTCTAATTACGTCTTTGCCTAATTCAGAGCTTTTCATGACTTCTTTTTTTGGTAATTTGGATACCAACAGAGGCACATTCTTTTATAATTTCTAATTTTTCAATTTGAAGCATAATTTTTCCAATTCGTTTATCCTTAAACAATACATCAAAAACATCTTCAGCAAGTGTTTCTAAAAAATTATAATGTTTCTTTTTTGCAAGTTTTGTAATTAATTTTACAACCTGACCATAATTAACAATTGATTTAATATCTTTGTCATTTGTTGGTTTTCTATCTTCATAATCAATCTCTAAACTAAATTTTACTTTCTGGGTTTTTTCTTTTTCAAAATCATAATAACCAAGCTTTAAATCTAGAGTTAACTCTTTAATAAGAATTTTTTTCTCATAATTAAATAAACTTTTATTTTTATCTATTTTGACAATATTTAAATTATTTTTTTTCATTCTTTTCCAATTACATCTGGTGTTTGCCAGTTTAAACTTTGTCCACTATCTATTGCTATTACTTGACCTGTAATTGAACTGTTTTTGATAAAAAAGTCAACAGTAGAACATATGTCTTTTATATTTACCTGCTGTTTTAAAGGGGTTGCTAAGTACTGCTTTTTAAAATGCATGTCAGTTTGTCTTTTATTTTTAATAGTTGGTCCAGGTGCAATTCCATTAACTCTTATGTTTGGAGCTAATTCCATAGCACTAGTTTTTGTTAGTGTGTAAAGCCCTGTTTTACTTAAAGTGTAAGAAAAGAAAAAGGGAGTTAACTTAAAAACTCTTTGATCTATTATATTTATAATATTGTTATTTTTACCTTTAACATTTTTTGAAAATTCTTTTGTAAGATATGCGGGTGCTTTTAAATTTACATCAATATGTTGGTTCCAACTTTTAGAAGAAAAATTTTTAAGACTGTCATTTTCAAATAATGAAGCATTATTAACTAAACAATCAAAGTATTTTAATTTTAACTTTGAGAATTTTATAATTTTTTTTAAATCTTGTTCTTTTGCAAGATCACCTTTTACTAAATAAACTTTTGTTTTATTTTTTGATAATTCTTTTTGTAATTTTTCAGCTTCAGATTTAGATCTATTGTAATGAATAACCATTTCAACTCCTGGACCTGAGAGTTTTTTTGCAATAGCAGCACCCATTCTTGTTGCGGCTCCAGTGATAATTATTTTGTTTGCTTCCATTTTTTCTTACCTTTTTGTGCTCTTGTACCAGGTAAGCCCATTGTTGATCTACCTTTTGGATATGTTCTATTTTCTTGGTTATAGTGTTTTATTTTTGGGTTTAAAACAATTTCTAACTCTGATGCTTCTAAATTTCTTATTTCATCTCTAATTTTACCAGCTTCTTCAAATTCAAGGTTTGTGGCTGCATCTTTCATTCTTTTGTTGAGCATCTTTAAGTGTTTCTTTAAATTTCCACCAATATTGTCTCCAGTACCTACTTTTAAATAATCCTTGTCATAAACGTTCTGCAACACATCGCTGATTTCTTTCTTAATAGAAACAGCATCAATATTATGCTTTTTATTATAGGCAACTTGAATTGCTCTTCTTCTATCTGTTTCTTGAATTGCTTTTTTTATACTTTTAGTTTCTTTATCCGCATAAAGAATAACTCTTCCTTCTAAGTTTCTTGCAGCCCTTCCAATAGTTTGAACTAAAGAAGTTTCAGATCTTAAAAATCCTTCTTTATCAGCATCTAAAATTCCAACTAATGCACACTCTGGAATATCTAGTCCTTCTCTTAAAAGGTTAATTCCCACTAAGACATCAAAAACACCAAGCCTTAAATCCCTCATGATTTCTATTCGCTCCAGTGTATCAATATCTGAGTGTAAATATCTAACCCTAATACCATTTTCATGAAAATATTCCGTTAAATCCTCAGCCATTTTCTTAGTCAATGTAGTAACCAAAACTCTAAAATTTTTATCTATTGTTTTTTTGCACTCATGCATCAAGTCATCAACTTGATTTTTGGCAGGTTTTATTTCAACTGGTGGATCAATTAGACCAGTAGGCCTTATTATTTGTTCAACAAATTTACCCTTAACTTGTTCTAATTCCCAAGGACCAGGCGTTGCTGATACAAAAACTGTTTGGGTTCTCATTGCATCCCATTCTTCAAATTTAAGAGGTCTATTGTCCATGCAAGAAGGTAATCTAAAACCATATTCGGCAAGATTACTTTTTCTAGATCTATCTCCTTTGTACATACCATTTAATTGAGGAACTGTTACGTGGCATTCATCTACAAAAATAAGAGTGTTGTCAGGAAAGTATTCAAATAGAGTGGGAGGTGGTTCTCCTGGTTTTCTTCCAGATAAAAAACGAGAATAGTTTTCAATACCAGCACAAGACCCTGTTGCTTCTATCATTTCTAAATCAAACTTAACTCTTTCTTCTAATCTTTGTGCTTCAAGTAATTTATTTTGTTCTTTGAATTTTTTTAAAGTTACTTCTAATTCTCTTTTAATTTTAATAATTGCTTGTTCTATAGTTGGTTTAGGAGTGATGTAGTGGCTATTTGCATAAATTTTTATTACATCTAAATCTTGTATTAGATCTCCTGTTAAGGGATCAAATTCTTCTATTTTTTCTAGTTTGTCGCCAAATAAACTTAATCTCCATGCTCTATCTTCAAAGTGTGAGGGAAATATTTCAAGATATTCTCCTCGAGCTCTAAAAGTTCCTCTATAAAAACTCTGATCATTTCTTTTGTATTGTAAATTTACTAAAGTTTTTATTAGTTGCTCTCTGCTGTATTCATAATCTTTCTTTAAACTCAACGTCATCTTGCTGTACGCCTCAACAGAACCCAGACCATAGATACAAGAAACACTTGCAACAATAATTACATCATCTCTCTCTAATAGTGATCTAGTAGCTGAGTGACGCATACGATCAATTTGTTCATTAATAGATGCTTCTTTTTCAATATAAGTGTCAGACCTTGGTACATAGGCCTCAGGTGTATAGTAATCATAATAAGATACAAAATACTCAACGGCATTGTCTGGAAAAAAAGATTTCATCTCTCCATAAAGCTGTGCAGCTAGTGTTTTGTTAGGAGCAAGTATTAGAGCTGGTCTATTAGTTTTTTCAATTACTTGGGCCATTGTAAAAGTTTTTCCAGAACCTGTTACACCAAGCAAAACTTGGTTTAACTCTTCTTTATTTGCACCCTTAACTAGTTGTTTTATTGCTTCTGGCTGATCACCAGCAGGTTTAAAATCTGTAACAAGTTTAAATTTTTTTCCACCTTCTAGTTTCTGGTGAATTTCAGGATTTTTACTCTGTATATCTGTAATTAAATCTTGATAAGTATTTTGCATTATCTATAAAACTATTAGAATAAAAATATATTTCAATGAGCATTATATCAGACAGTCTAAAAAAGATTAAACCATCGCCAACTATTGCTGTAACTCAAAAGGCAAGAGAGTTAAAAGCTGCTGGAAAAGACGTTATAGGTTTAGGAGCAGGAGAGCCTGACTTTGATACACCAGATAATATCAAACAAGCGGCTATAAAAGCCATTAATGACGGTGATACCAAATATACAGCCGTTGATGGAACTGCTGCCTTAAAAGATGCCATTGTTAAAAAATTTAAAAGAGAAAACAATTTAGACTACACAACTGATCAAATCACAGTTGGTGCTGGTGGAAAACATGTAATTTATAATGCCATGATGGCAACCCTAAATGAAGGGGATGAGGTTATAGTTCCTGCGCCTTATTGGGTTTCTTATCCTGACATGGTTTTATTAGCCGGTGGAACTCCAATTATTTTAGAGTGTAATGAAAAACAAGGATTTAAAATTAATCCAGCTGAATTAGAAAAATCTATAACACCAAAAACAAAGTGGATAATATTAAATTCACCATCAAATCCAACAGGTGCTTGTTATACTGAAGGTGATATTAAAGAAATCGCAGATGTTTTAACAAAACATCCTCACGTGCATATTTTAAGTGATGATATTTATGAGCACGTAACATACGAAGGTTTTAAATTTTTTACTATTGCACAAATTGATAGCTTGAAAGAAAGAGTTCTTACAATGAATGGTGTGAGTAAAGCTTACTCAATGACTGGCTGGAGAATAGGGTATGCAGCTGGTCCTAAAGAAATTATTAAAGCAATTGCTAAAATACAATCGCAATCAACAACAAATCCATCTTCAATTAGTCAAGCTGCAGCTGTTGAAGCATTAAATGGAACTCAAGATTTTATAAAAGAGAGAGCAACTTCATTTCAAGAAAGAAGAAACTTTGTTGTTAAAGCATTAAATGAAATAGATGGAATTGAATGTTTAAATCCAGATGGTGCATTTTATGTTTTTCCAAGCTGCAAAGGGTTAATTGGAAAAAAAGATACAAGTGGCAAAGAACTTAAAACAGATACTGATTTTGTTCAGTCTTTATTAGAGAATAGTGGTGTAGCAGTTGTTCAAGGTTCTGCATTTGGTTTAGAGGGTTTCTTTAGAATATCTTATGCAACCTCTATGGAAAATCTTAAAAAAGCTTTAGAAAAAATATCTTCTTTTTGTAAAAGTCTTAACTAGGTTTTTGCTTTCCCCACATCTCAAAATATTTACCTTTTTCTAGCAATAAACTCTCATGCGTCCCTTGTTCAATAATAGCACCCTGATCAAGAACAATAATATTATCAGCATTTGCAGCTGTAGATAGTCGGTGAGCAATTATTAAAGTTGTTTTACCTTTAGAGACATTTTCTAGATTTTTTTGAATTTCTTTTTCTGTACTAGTATCTAATGCAGATGTCGCTTCATCAAAGAAAAATATTTTAGGATTTTTTAGAATAGTTCTTGCAATAGCAACTCTCTGTTTCTCTCCACCAGATAATTTCAACCCTCTTTCTCCTACAATTGTTTCATAACCATCTGGTAAAATTGTTATAAAATCATGTATATCTGCATTTTGTGCAGCACTAATAACCTCCTCTTTAGTAGCACCAGTATTACCGTAAGCTATATTATAATAAATTGTGTCATTAAATAAGACAGTGTCTTGTGGGACTACACCAATAATTTTTCTTAAAGAGTTTTGAGAAATTTTATTTACATTTGTATTGTTAATAAAAATATTTCCCTCTTTTGGATCATAAAACTTGAATAACAGTCTACTTATTGTTGATTTACCAGCACCAGTTGGTCCTACGATGGCTACTTTTTTTCCATTAGGAACAGTAAATGAAATATTTTTAATGATAGTTCTTCTTATATCGTAATCAAAACTAATGTTTTCAAATCTAATTTCTGCATCGTTACTTTGAGGTATATCCTCAAGATCATCATTTGTTGTTGGGGCAACTTCTAATAAGCTAAACATGTTTTCCATATCAGTTAGTGCTTGCCTAATTTCTCTATAAACAGAACCCAACCAATTCAATGGCTGATATAATTGGAGCATGTAGGCATTAATTACAACAAACCCACCAATATTAATCTCTCCACTTTTGATCCCATAAACTGACATCACCAACATAATAGTAATACCCACCATTATGATAAATGTTTGGGCTATGTTTAATAGTGAAAGAGAATGTCTACTTTGATTTGCTGCTAACTCATATTCTTCTAATGATTGATCAAGTCTATTAGCTTCAAAGGCTTCATTGTTAAAATATTTAACTGTCTCAAAGTTCAATAAACTATCAATCATCTTAGTGCTAACATCGTTATCAGCTTGGTTCATTCTTTTTCTAAATACATTTCTCCATTCAGTAATCTTAAAAGTTAAGAAAGAATAAAGGCCAATAGTTACAAGTGTTACAACAGCATACCATGGGCCATATAGATAAAATAAAATCCCAGAAACCAAGAACACTTCAAAGAAAGTAGGAGCAATATTAAACAAGACATATCTTAGGAGAAAATCTATTCCTTTAGTTCCTCTGTCTATATATTTTGCTAGTGCACCTGTTTGTCTATTTAAATGAAATTGTAAGGATAGATTGTGAAGATGTTGGAACATTGTCAAAGATATTTGTCTAATAGAATGTTGGGAAACTTTTGAAAATAAGGCGTCTCTAATTTCAACAAATGTGAAAGCAATTACTCTTGTAACACCATACCCAACTACTAAAGCTATTGGTACCAGCATAAATAAATTAATGCCTGAACTTAATTCTGTCAGAGAGTTTACCGCACTACCCAATACTAAAGGAGTGCTAACACTTGCTATTTTTGCTAAAACTAAAGCAACAACTGCAAAACTAACTCGTATCCTTAAATCTTTTCTTTTTTTAGGCCACAAATAAGGAAGCAACAGTTTAAAAGTCTTAATGTATTTACCCTTTTTCACAATCTAGATATAACTGATTAGTAATAATTTGTTACAAGCAAATTAGTCCTTATAATGAATTAAAAAAAGATATTTTAACTGAATAAACAATAAGGAAATATAAATGTTAAGTGTATATTTGGCAGGTGAAATTCACAGTAATTGGAGAGAAGAAATTATTCAACTTTGTGAAAAAGAGAAATTAGATGTTAAATTTACATCTCCCGTCACCGATCATGAGGCATCTGACAATTGTGGTGTAGAAATTCTAGGAGCTGAAGAAAAAAATTTTTGGAAAGATAGAAAAGGCGCTAATATTAATTCCATTCGAACCAAAAAATCTATTCAAGATTGTGATGTAATTATTGTTAAGTTTGGTGAAAAATTTAAGCAATGGAATGCAGCTTTTGATGCAGGTTATGCTACTGCACTTAATAAATCTATGATTGTTATTCATAACGATGATCATCAACATGCCCTTAAAGAAGTGGATGGCTCTGCTGCTGCTGTTGCTTCAGATCAAAAACAAGCTTTTCGTATATTGAAATATATATTGGAAGGTTCCTTAAAGTAATGAAAACAGCTTTGTTATTTGGCTCATCCGGCTTAGTTGGAGGACATCTTCTTAATCAATTAATTAAAGATATTAATTATTCTAAAATAAAATTATTTGTTCGTTCAGTTCCTGAAATTAGTGATCCAAAAGTAGAGATTATTAAGACTGATTTTAGTAATTTACAAAATCACAAAGAAGACATCAAAGGAGATGATTGTTTCGTTTGTATTGGTACAACAAAAAAAAATTCACCTGATAAAGATGAATATAAAAGAGTTGAACTTGATATTCCTAAAGAAGTTGCAAAAATTGCAAAATCAAATTTGGTTAACTCATTTATTTTTGTCTCTGCATTATATGCAAACCCCAAGAGTTCAGGAGAATACATAAGATTTAAAGGACTAGTTGAAGAAGAGTTAAAAGAACTTAATTTTCCAAAACTTGGAATAATGAGACCATCTTTTTTAATAGGTAATAGAAAAGAAAAGAGAGTAAGTGAAACAATAGGTATTTTTGTATTTAAGTTACTTTCTCCATTACTTTTAGGTCCTTTAAAGAAAATGAAACCTATTCATTCAGAAACAGTTGCAAGAGCAATGATAGCTGTTATTCAAAATGATATTCAACAAACTATTTTTGAGTCTAACGAGATATCAGAAATAAGTAGTTAGTATTTTTAAACTAATCCAAGTCTAATTACTGAGTTCCCAGCATCTATAATACTATCTTTTGCAGGTTTAAATTTCATACCCAATAAATCTTCAGAATATGAAGTATCAGTCTGCATTAAAATGCCAAGATCAGGCAACATAATCTTTACAGAAGAATCTAAGTAACCGATCAATTTAACCATAAAATTTGGCATTTCTTTTTTTGGAAGTTTTTTTGCATACTTTGGAAATGCTTCAGCCATAATTTTAGAAACTTCGAGCATTTTTTTTACTTCTGAACCAATAATTAAACGTCTTCCATTAACCTTGGGATTTTTTATAGATAAAACATGCGCTCTTGCTACATCTTTTACATCAGAAATTAATATTCCAAAATTTGGTGCCATAGGATATTTTCCTTTAAGGAAAAGTTCAACATAGCTAGTTGAGGTATTTGTTTTTTTATCTAAAGCATCACCAAAAACTCCTCCTGGATTAATTACAGTTAATTTGTCTTTTAACCCTTTGCTTTCCATTAATTCCCATGCAGCTTGTTCAGCTTTTGTCTTTGATATAATGTAGTCATTCGATCCACTCCAATCAGTATTTGACCAATCACTTTCTCCAAAAGTATATGGGTTTGTTCTGTTAGGTTTTTTAAACATAGCGGCTATTGATGAAGTAAGAATTATTTTTTCAACATTAGCTTCTATACCGGCATTTAAAACTCTTAACGTTCCACCTTTAGCAGCTGGAACTAAAGCCTCTCTATTTCTTGAGCTTTTCATAGGGTAGGGAGAAGCAGTATGTATAATATATTTACAATCTTTAGCAGCCTCAACCCAACCATCATCTTTTAATAAGTCCAATTCAACAAATGATAATTTATCTGTTGAAACATATTCGCTTAGAGTTTTCTTTGTTTTATCTAATGAGTTTTGGCTTCTAACAGTTCCTAAAACTTCATATCCAGAATTTAATAATTCAATTGCTATATGTTTTGCTATCCAGCCGCTTATTCCAGTTAATAATACTTTATTTGTCATTTTGTTGGTCCTTTTAATTAAATTTATGTTTTGGTACATATGGACATAAATAATCTTTTATCAACTAATTATAAGCTTACTAGTCACTTCAAAGTTACTTAAATCATGACTGGTCATTTTTTGTTATTAGTTTAAAAAAGAGATATGGAAAAAATTAATCAAAAACAATCATGTCCTTTTTCAAACGTTATGGAATTATTAGGAGGAAAATGGAAAATTTTTATTATTGCAAGAATCTATGAAAATAAGAAAATAAGATTTAATGAGCTTAAAAAAATAGTAACTAATATCAGCTCCCAAGTTTTGGCTAGAAAACTTGATGAAATGAGAAAAGATGGTTTGGTTGTTAAAATTATTAATAAATCTCAAAACGTAGATTATAAACTAAGTGAATTCGGAAATTCAGCAATACCAATAATATCTGCTTTAAAAAAATGGAGCTTAGGTAGGAAAAAAGAAATTTCTAAAATAGTGAATATTTAAGTTAATAATACTTTATTTGTCATTTTGTTGCTCCTTTTAGTTAAATCTAAAATTTCTCAACTGATGTTCTTAATTCAGTTTCCCAAGACCATGCGCTTTTATCTTGGTCATGAAACTGAAGATATACTTTTGCAATTTCATCTGGATGTATAGTCTTATATGAACCATAATTTTCTTGGCCAATACCACCATCGATAATAAAGTGTCCAATATGGATATTTTGAGGATGTAATTCTCTTGCTAATGATTGGGCCAAGCCTCTTAATCCAAACTTTCCCATTGCGAAAACAGATGATTTTGGAAAACCCTTTATACTTGCAGTAGCACCAGTAAAAAAAATACTTCCACTTTTTTTTTAAGCATTCTTATTGCTGCTTGTTGAGCTACTAAAAATCCCCCATAACATGAAATATTAATTGCTTCATGTGCTTTTTTAGGATCAAGATCAATTATGCTTCCCCCAAGACTTTTGGAGGGATTATAGATTACCAAATCTGTCTCTTTTTCACATCTGTCGCTCACGACGATCTACTCCATGTTATACTCTTCATCTT
>OOFR01000007.1_pt1 | contig 16776 bp, 14 predicted proteins | sample 1670661 | NCBI WGS metagenome assembly OOFR01 (sample SAMEA98170168, study PRJEB22522) | marine metagenome | biome: marine biome; feature: marine water body; material: seawater | place: Arctic Ocean | collected 05-Oct-2015 | depth 1 m | reverse complement strand
TGACACCTTCATCATTAAGAACATCTTAAAGAGAAATAAATGCTAGACCTGTTGTTGATAATTAATTCTATGCAGCAATTTGGCTTTATGCGTAAGCCATACCAAAGTCTTTATCAAATCCCATAACTTCACCTGTTGATTTCATCTCAGGCCCCAATAATAAGTCACTATTAGGGAATTTATTGAAAGGAAATACAGCCTCTTTAACTGCAAATAAGTTTTTATTTTTACTTCTTAAGTTAAATTTAGATAATTTTTCACCAGTCATTACACGTGATGCAATTTTAGCAAGAGGAAGACCTTTTGCTTTAGATACAAAAGGAACTGTTCTGCTTGCTCTTGGATTTACTTCTATTACATAAATTTCATCATTTTTAATGGCAAATTGAATATTCATAAAACCTTTAACATTTAACGCTAAAGCTAATTTTTTTGTTTGAACTTCTATTTCAGTTATTAGTTTTGGTTTAATAGATATAGGAGGTAAAGAACATGCAGAATCCCCAGAGTGAATACCTGCTTCTTCAATGTGTTGCATGATACCTGCAACAAATACTTGCTTACCATCAGATATTGCATCAACATCAACTTCCATAGCGTGACTAATAAACTTATCTATTAATATCGGATTATCTTCTGCAGCTTTAAATGCCTCTTCTACAAAGTTTTTTAATTGGCTTTTTTCATGAACAATTTCCATCGCTCTTCCACCTAACACATAAGAAGGTCTTACCATTAATGGCAGACCAATTTTTTCAGCAATTTGAATGGCTTGCTTGTAAGTTTTGGCAATACCACTCTCTGCTTGTTTTAATTTTAATCTATCAAGTAATTTTCTAAATCTATCTCTATCTTCAGCTAAATCTATTGATGTGTACTGTGTTCCAAGAATTGGAAGCTTGTTATCATGTAGAAATTTTGCAAGTCTTATAGGAGTTTGTCCACCAAACTGAGCAATGATCCCTACAAGGTTTCCTTTTTGCTGTTCTTTTTTAATAATATTATAAACATACTCTTCTTTAAGAGGTTCAAAATAAAGCCTATCACTTGTATCGTAGTCTGTTGAAACTGTTTCAGGATTACAGTTAATCATTATAGTTTCAAAACCACTATCTTTAAGAGCATAACTTGCTTGGCAACAACAATAATCAAACTCAATACCTTGACCTATACGATTTGGTCCACCCCCTAAAATTATAATTTTTTTTCTTGAAGAAGGTTCTGCTTCACACTCTGAATTCAAAGCATAATTTCTTTGGTATGTTGAGTACATATAAGGTGTGAAAGATTTAAATTCAGCAGCACAGGTGTCTACTTTTTTGTAAACTGGTAATACTTTTAAAGCAGTTCTTTTTTTCCTAACAAGGTCTTCAGGAATTTTAGTGATTTCAGATAGTTTTTTATCAGAAAAACCTATTGATTTAATTCTATTAAATTCATTGTAGTCTTTAGGGAGACCTTTTTTTTGTATTTGATTTTCCTCATCAACAATTTCTTTTATTTGCTCTAAAAACCAAGGATCTATTTTACAAAGTTGGTGAATTCTTTTAATGTTGATTTTTTTTCTAAACGCTTCAGCAGCTAATAATATTCTGTTTGGAATATTTTTTTTCAATTCTTTTTCTATTTCTTTTTTGTTAAGTGAAAAAATTCGATCTAAGCCTGAAAAGCCAATTTCAAGAGAAACTAATGCTTTTTGAAGAGATTCTTTAAAGTTTCTACCAATTGCCATTGCTTCACCAACTGATTTCATTGAAGTTCCAAGAATTGCCTCAGAAGTAGAGAATTTTTCAAAGGTAAACCTTGGTATTTTCGTTACAACGTAATCAATACTAGGTTCAAAAGAAGCAGGTGTTGTTTTGGTAATTTCATTCTTTAATTCATCAAGTGTGTAGCCGACAGCTAGTTTTGCTGCAACTTTTGCAATTGGAAATCCTGTTGCTTTAGACGCAAGAGCTGAAGATCTCGAAACTCTTGGGTTCATTTCAATGATAACCATTCTGCCATCTTTAGGATTGATTGCAAATTGAACATTTGATCCACCTGTTTCTACTCCAATTTTTCTAAGACAAGCAATTGAGGCATTTCTCATAACTTGGTATTCTTTATCCGTAAGTGTTAGAGCGGGTGCAACTGTAATGGAATCTCCTGTATGAATTCCCATTGGGTCTATGTTTTCAATAGAACAAATAATAATACAGTTGTCTTTTTTGTCTCTGACAACTTCCATTTCAAATTCTTTCCAACCCTCAAGGCATTCTTCAATTAAAATTTGGCTAACAGGGGATTCGTGTAAACCATCTTTAACTATTTTAAGATATTCTTTTTCAGTTTTGGCAATTCCTCCACCCAAACCACCCAAAGTAAATGCAGGTCTAATGATTGCAGGTAATCCAATTTGTTTTAAAGCTTTTGCTGCATCTCTAATATGATTTACCACTTTAGATTTTGGTAAGTCCAAACCAATATCTAACATGTTTTTTCTGAATTTTTTTCTATCCTCTGCATTAGAGATTGCCTTAGAATTTGCACCAATTAACTCAATCTTATATTTTTTAAGAATTCCTTTTTTCTCCGCTTCCATTGCTAAATTCAAAGCAGTTTGGCCACCCATTGTTGGCAAAATTGCATCTGGTTTTTCTTTTTTTAGAATTTTCTCTAATACCTCTAAAGTTATAGGCTCAATATAAGTTTTATCTGCAACACCAGGATCTGTCATGATAGTTGCTGGGTTAGAGTTAATTAAAATAACTTTATAACCTTCATCTTTAAGGGCTTTACAGGCTTGTGTACCTGAGTAGTCAAACTCACATGCTTGACCTATGATAATTGGTCCAGCACCAACGACTAATATAGTTTTAAGATCTTTTCTTTTTGGCATTTTTTTTTATGTTGTTAATAAATTCTTCAAATAAGTAAACACTATCTTGCGGTCCTGGATTTGATTCAGGGTGATATTGAACAGAAAAAACAGGTTTATTTTTTAATCTAATTCCTTCAATGCAATTATCAAATAAAGACTTATGAGTTACTTCAATATTTTTTGGTAATGTTGCTCTTACAATTTCAAAGCCATGATTTTGACTGGTAATTTCAACATTGTCTTTAATTAAGTTTTTAACTGGATGATTAGCACCTCTATGACCTAGTTTCATTTTTTTAGTTTTTGCACCAAGTGCTAAGGCAAGAATTTGATGACCAAGACAAATACCAAAAATAGGTAAATTATTTTTGATTAATTCTTTAATGATTTCAATTGCATATTTTCCAGTTGCTGCAGGGTCACCAGGACCATTGGATAAAAAGATCCCATTTGGCTTTAATTTAAGGATGTCTTTTGCACTCGTTTTGCATGAAACCACTGTTACTTTACAATTAAGATCTGAGAAATATCTTAGGATATTTTTCTTAATTCCATAATCAATTGCAACAACATGTAATGAATTTTTTTTATTTTTTAAGTAACCAGTTTCTTTTTTCCAAGTTTTAAAACCTGACCAAATATAATTTTTTTTAGTAGTTACTTGTTCTGCTAAATCTAAATTATTTAACCCACTCCATTTTGTTGTAATATTTGTTAATTTACTAATATTGAAATTGCCTTTATTAGAAAAAGAAATAGTACCTTTAGGTGCTCCATTATCTCTAATATAATTGGTTAAACCCCTTGTATCCAAACCAGTGATCCCAACAATTTTATTTTTTTTTAACCACATGTCTAAATTAACTAAAGATCTATAATTAGAAGGACTTGTTATTTCAGAGTTAAAAATTACACCTTTGGTCCAAACTTTATCAGACTCTAAATCTTCTTTATTAGTTCCAACGTTACCGACGTGTGGAAAGGTAAAATTAATAATTTGCCCAGCGTAAGAGGGATCTGAAATAATTTCTTGATATCCTGTTAGAGAAGTATTGAAACACACTTCACCTGTGGCAGTTCCTTGATAGCCAATACCAACTCCTTTAAAGATAGTTTTATTTTCAAGAACTAAAACGCCTGTGTGAATCTGTGAGATTTTGTTAGAGCTAATTTTTTTTGCTTTTTTGATCAATTACAACTCATGAGTTAAAGGTTAATACAATAAAACCTTAATTATCGCAACAGAGATGTATTATAAAATTATAAAAAAACAATTTTTCTTTTGAAGAATTTTCACTTTGCAGTAGATTAAAAAATATTATGACATTGAAAGAAAAAATTGAAACTAACTATAAAAATTCTCTAAAATCAAAAAATAAGGTTGAAATCTCAACCTACAGGTTAATTTTATCTGGAATAAAAGATATTGATATTATCAATAGATCTGGCTCCGACATAAAAGAAACAGACGATGAGGACATTAAAAAACTTTTAAAGAAAATGATCAAGCAAAGAACCGAATCAATAGATATCTATAAAAAAAATGACAGGATGGATTTGCTAGAAGTTGAGCAAAATGAATTTGATCTTTTATCTAGTTTTTTACCACAGCAGTTAAACGATGAAGAAACTAAAAAGATATGCGTTGATACAATAAGTAAATTAGGTGCCGCATCAATTAAAGACATGGGTAAAGTGATGGGTGAATTGAAAAAAACATACCCTGACAACCTAGACTTTGCTAAAGCCGGACCTTTACTCAAAGAACTATTGAATAAATAATGAAATACCCAAAAGAGTATTTAGACGAAATTAAAACTCGTTTAAAGGTTTCGACAGTTGTATCAAAGTCTGTCAGTCTAAAAAAAAGAGGCAAAGAATTTGTAGGCTTATCACCTTTTAAAACTGAAAAAACACCTTCATTTACGGTTAATGACGAGAAAGAATTTTATCATTGTTTTGCAACATCAGAACATGGAAATATTTTTGATTTTGTAATGAAAACTCAAAATTTGAAATTTGGAGAAGCGGTAAAATCATTAGCAAATCTTGCAGGTATGAGACCTTATACGTTTTCAAAACAAGATGAAGAACGTGAAAAAAATTGGCAAGAATATTGCTCAATTTATAATCAATATGTTCAATTTTATCATGATGAAATTTTAAAAAATGAAAGTTTAACTATTGCGAGAGACTATTTAAAGAAAAGGAACCTTAGTAAAAATGAAGTCAAAAATTTTAAAATTGGATTTGTTGAAAGAAACTCAAATTTTTATGAAAAACTAAAAGATGAATTTAGTGAGAAAGTTTTAGTTGAAAGTGGTCTTTTTTATTTAGATGAAAAAAAGAATAAATATGTTGAAAGATTTCGAGATAGAATAATATTTCCAATTAATAATATTTCAGGCCAGCCTATTGGATTGGGAGGAAGAACTATCCAAGAAAATAGTTATTCAGCAAAATATATTAATTCTCCTGAAACACCTTTTTTTAAAAAGGGTTCTAACTTATATAATTTAGATTTAGCTAGAAGATTATCAAATAAAATAGATCATGTATATTTAGTTGAAGGATATATGGATGTAGTTGGTTTAAGTAAAAATGGAATTGAGAATGTTGTAGCAAATCTTGGAACCTCTTTAACGGATAGACAAATTTTAATGCTTAACCAATTCTTTGAAGATATAATTATCTGTTTTGATGGTGATGAGAGCGGATACAAAGCAGCGCTCAGAGCAGCAGAAAATTCAATTAAAGAACTACAACCAGAAAAACAAATTTCGTTTCTTTTTTTACCAGATGGAGAAGACCCTGATAGTTATGCAAATAAAAATGGCAAAGCAAACTTTATTGATTTTACTAAACAAGCAAAAATTTCAATTCATCAGTTTATATTTAACCATTATAAACAACAAACTGACAACAATCCTTCATCAATGGCTATTTTTGAAAAAAAATTAAGAGCTATTGCAGCGACCATAAAAGATGATTTTATAAAAAAATATGTACTAGAGTTTTTCTTGGAGAAAATTTCATCTTTAACTCCACATAGCAATGTAGGAAAAAAACAATTTTATACTAAAAAGATAAAATCATTACAGTCTACTCAAAAACACTTTAACGAAAGCAAATTATTGAGTGGTGTTGAGCTTAAAGAGTTTTCATTGCTTTATTTGATAATGAATAATTTAGATTTATTTCAAGAAAATATTCACATGATTGAAAATATAAATCTATTCAGTGAAGAAAATAAATTAATTCTTGAAACTTTGATAACCAAACTAAAGAGTGGAGAAAAACTTACCTTAGATCAAATCCCAATTGACCCTCAATTAACTGAAAAGATTTTTAAATTTGCTTCGATAAAACATATTCTTAATCATTATCAAAATGACCAGAATAAAATGTTTGAATTATTAGAGGAAGTCTCTAGAGACCTTAAAAACTACGATTTAGAGTTTAGAATTGAAGAACTTGAATCAAAGTTCTCTAAAGATTTAAGCGAAAGCACTTTCAATGAAATAAGAGAGCTAAAAAAACAAAAAAACATCAATTAAATCCTTCAAAAAATACGTGGATTTTTCTCAAATTGCGCTTATATAAGTCATCTCAAATATACTATTGTGGAAAGAATAATTACAAAATCATTTGCTAGACTTATGGGTCGTGGGACTCATAGAGGATTTATAACTTTTGATGAGCTAAATAAATCATTAGGTAAAAGAAATCTTTCAGACGAAAATTTAGAACAAGCCTTCATGCACATTCTTGATGAGAATGTAGCACTTGTAGAAAAAAAATCTGATTTCAAAGTTTTAAGAAAAAAAGAAGGTTCATCTAAAGAAGAAGGTAAGACAATTGAAAAAAGTGATGACCCTATAAGAATGTATTTAAGAGAGATGGGTGGAGTAGAACTCTTATCTCGTGAAGGTGAAATTGCAATTGCTAAAAGAATAGAAGCTGGGAAAGATGTAATGCTTATCGCATTAGCACAAAGCCCAATTACTGCACAACAATTTGTAGAGTGGGATGAAAAACTTCAAAGTGATGAAATTTTAGTTAGAGAAATTATTGATATTGATACTAACTACATGGAAGACGAAAATACAGGTCCAAGTGCTAAACAAAGAAATTCTGGTGAAACTGATAAAAATGATGAAAATAATGGAGACGATGATGAGTTCAATCCAACGCTTGCAGCAATGGAAACTGAAATCAAACCAAAAGTTTTAAAAACTGTAAATACTTTAACAAAAGAATATGCAAAATTAATCAAGTATCAAAAAGAAAAACTTGATTGTATTTTGAACGCAGTAAGTTTCTCAACTGCTAAAGAAAAAGGACATGATAAAATTGTAAGTGATATTTTAGAAAATATTAAATCATTACAGTTGTCACCATCTGTAACAGAGGAATTGGTTCAAAAGCACTATGTGGAAAATAAAAAAATTGTTTCATTAGAGGGAAATCTTTTGAGGTTAGCAATGGATCAAAAAATTCCAAGAAATGAATTTATCAAGTTTTATATTGGCAATGAAATTAATCCAAATCTTAAAAAGTTCCTGGATACTAACCCCATGTGGAAACAGTTTTTTTCTAAAAATAAAGATGAATTTAAAAACATAAGAGAGAGATTAATTGAGATTAGTCATAAACTTGGAATTTCAGTCACTGATTATAAAAAAATAGTTAGCCGAGTTCAAAAAGGTGAAAAAGAATCTAGAATTGCAAAAAAAGAAATGGTTGAAGCAAACTTAAGATTGGTAATTTCAATTGCAAAAAAATATACAAATAGAGGACTTCAATTTTTAGATCTTATTCAAGAAGGAAATATTGGTCTTATGAAAGCTGTAGATAAATTTGAATACAGAAGAGGTTATAAGTTTTCAACATATGCTACTTGGTGGATCAGACAAGCAATAACTAGATCTATTGCTGACCAAGCTCGTACAATAAGAATTCCAGTTCACATGATTGAAACTATTAATAAAATTGTAAGAACCCAAAGATTAATTTTAAGTGAGTTTGGTAGAGAGGCTACACCTGAAGAACTAGCACAAAAATTAAGAATGCCTTTAGATAAAGTTAGAAAAGTTTTAAAAATATCAAAAGAACCAGTATCTCTCGAAAAACCAGTGGGTGATGAAGAGGATAGTAGTTTGGGTGATTTTATTGAAGATACAAAAGCATTAGCACCTTTAGAGCAAGCTATTAAATCAAATTTAAGTGAAGCTACGACTAAGATTTTATCAACTTTAACACCAAGAGAAGAAAGAGTTCTTAGAATGAGATTTGGTGTTGGAATGAATACAGACCATACTCTTGAAGAAGTAGGTCTTCAGTTTTCTGTAACAAGAGAGCGTATTAGACAGATAGAAGCTAAAGCTTTAAGAAAATTAAAACACCCAAGCAGATCCAAACAGTTAAAAAGCTTTTTAGAAAGTTAAAATTCAAAGGGACTGTAGCTCAATAGTAGAGTACTGCATTGACATTGCAGGGGTAGTTGGAGCGTAACCAACCAGTCCCACCATTTTCATTATCTTTTACCTATGCTAGACATCGGTTACATTATAATATAATTAAAGTTTAATTTTTAGGGCCTGTAGCTCAGTTGGTTAGAGCAGTACACTCATAATGTATTGGTCCCAGGTTCGAGTCCTGGTGGGCCCACCAAAAATTATTTTTATAGATGATTATTTAATAAACTCTTTTAAAGTAGAAAAAAGAGCATTGATATCCCCATCATTACTCTGAATGATGGAAGAGAATTCTTCCTTTTGAGTTCTTGCTAGACTTAAGCCTTCAATAATTAAATCTCTGATTAAAGGGTTTTCTGAGTTTTTTGTATAAATTCTCCAATCAATTTTAACTTCAGGTCTCTGTTCTGTTCCAACTAAAATACTAGATACCATTGTATAATTTTCATTTAATTTTTTTTTAGATACAACTTCAATCTCTGGATTTGAGTATTCAGCCAGTAGACTAGAAAAACTTTTTAGAAAATATTGTTCAAAAAGCATTTCATATTGATTTATTTCATTGTCACTTATATTTTTTCTATAAGCTCCCAAAGTGTAATAACCAATACCATTGATATCAACTGTTTCACTTGCAATTTGTTTTAGCTTTTCTATTTTTTCTTCTTTTGAATATTTATTATTTAATGCTTCTGAAGCTCTGTTCACTGTTGATTGAACAAATACATCTGGTTCAATTGAATATGATTGATTAATACCAACAAAATTAATTATGATGAAGGTAAATATTAAAAACTTTTTTAATCTCATTAAGTTTTATAATTTATTGAGTTTCTATTTCTTCCCAGTCACTATCGTTTTGGGTTTCAGTTATTGCATTAGAGTTAGCTATTTTTTGTTGTCTGTCTTGCAAATACAAACTTCTAACTGAAGCATAAAAATCCATAGAATTTTTTTCTAAGTTTTCAAAAGAGTCTATATTTTTTGCTCTAAAATCTATTCCAGAACTTGCTCTTGATGCATAATAATCAAAGTCAGTAAAATGTTGAGTATCATTAGCTACAGTAACGTTATACCAAGCATCTCCACCTAATACATTTGCAAATGATCCAGCCGTATCTCTAATAGTCGATGGCCCCAAAACAGGTAAAACAACATAGCATCCTGGACCAATACCCATTACACCAAGTGTTTGGCCGTAATCTTCTTTTTCATACTCTGGAAAACCAATTTTTTCAGCCACATCAAATATTCCAACAACCCCAACTGTTGTATTAACAATAAATCTACCTGTGTTAACTCCAGCTTTTTTAAATTCTCCTTGTAGAATATTATTAGGTATTGTTACAAGTGTAGAGAGATTGTCTAGAGCATTACCTGTCCCAGCTCTAACTGGAGAGGGTAAAACTCTATAAGCTTTTGCAATGGGCTCAAAAATAACACCATCTAGAACTTGGTTGAATTTAAATGTCGCTCTGTTTACGCTTTCAAAACAATCTTTAACTTCACCAGAATTTTTTTTAGATAAGTTGTTTTCACCGTCTGTATCAGCACTCACATTTGTTGCCAACATTAAGCTTATTAGTGAAGTTATTATAATTTTTTTCATTATCAGCTGATTATATAATGTATATAATACAATTGTAAATCTAGAATTTGCTCAAAATATGACCCAAAAATGGCTTTAAAAACGATATTAAATTATTCCCCAAATTTTAATCCTAAAAAAAGAACTTCTAAGCAAATCAAATTTATTATCTTTCATTATACGGGGATGAAAAACGAATCTAATGCCTTGAAAAAGCTGACAGATATACAATCTGAGGTTAGCTGTCATTATTTAATTAAAAATAATGGAGAAATTGTAAAAATGGTACCTGATTTATACATTGCATGGCATGCAGGAGAATCTTCTTGGAAAAATTATAAGTCTTTAAACCAAAATTCTATTGGCATTGAAATTACAAACCCAGGACATGAGTACGGTTATAAAAATTTTACAAAAAAACAAATTACTGCTCTTTTAAAGTTAAGTAAGTTTTTAATAAAAAAATATAAAGTTAGTCCTAAGAATATTTTGGGACACTCAGACATAGCTGTACTAAGAAAAAAAGATCCAGGTGAAAAGTTTCCATGGGAATATTTGTCTAAAAATAAAATAGGGATATGGCACACATTAAATAAGCAAGATTTGACAAAAAATAGAAAGCTAAAAATAACTAAGATAGAAGAGAATATTTTTTTTAGAAACTTGTTTAAGATTGGATATTCAAAAACATACTTAAAAGATAGCAGTAAGAATAAATATTTAAAAGAATTGGCAAAAACTTTTCAAAGAAGATTTAGACAAGAGTTGGTTGATGGTAAAATTGATCAAGAATGTCTGATTATTAGCAAAAATCTTATCAAGGCATATAATTAAATTTTTCTTGAAGTTCTATAGTTAAGTAATAAATTACATTTGCTAGATGAACGACTTATCGCTTTAATTTATTTTAAAGAGGAAAGTCCGGGCTCCGCAAAGACACAGTGCCAGATAATACCTGGCGGGGGAAACCCTAGGGATAGTGCCACAGAAAATATACCGCCATAACATGGCAAGGGTGAAAAGGTGTGGTAAGAGCGCACCGGTTCTATTGGTAACAATGAACGCTGGAAAACCCCACTGGGAGCAAGACTAAGTAGAGATGACATTGTTGCAAAACTAAAAGCCGTCTTTGGCTAGTCATCAGGGTTAGTTGCTTGAGCTTAAGAGTGATCTTAAGCCTAGAGAAATGATAGGTTTAAATGACAGAACCCGGCTTATAGTTTGTCTAGCAAACTTATCCACAGTTCAATCGTAATTAAATTTAGATGTTCACCTTTTGATTCATAATTGAATCATTTCTGTTCTTATTTTTAGTCCTAGAATTGTATTGAGTTGAAACTAAAAATTGATTTTAAACTTAATGTAGATACACAAAAGTTATACACAATTATTACCAAATAAGCCTAAAATGAACATATTGACACTATGTTTAAAAACCCATATTGTCCCATATATTCCCAAATATGGAATTTATGAAATATAAAAAATATGTTTTTATCTACTTACGAGAACAAAATAGACAAAAAGGGAAGGGTATCTGTGCCTGCTAGTTTTAGATCTCATCTTTCTAACTTAGGATACAACGGTGTTATCTGTTATCCCTCATTTAATAATCAGTCTATAGAAGCTTGTTCACAAGATAGAATTGAAAAACTTTCTGCAAGTATAGATTCATTAAGTCCATTTGAAGAAAAAAGAGATTATTTTGCAACATCAATTTTATCTGAGAGTATGAATTTACAATTTGATAGTGAAGGTAGAATTTCATTATCAACAAAATTATTAAAACATGCAAAAATAAAAAATAGCATGTTGTTTGTTGGTCAGGGTCAAACATTCCAAATATGGGAACCAGCAGCATTTGAAAAATTTAAGATCAACGCAAGAAAAAAAGCAAATCTAAATCGTGCAAGTCTTAAATGGGAAAAACATTTTAATAACAATGAGGGGAAATAAAAATGACAATTAACTTTAAATCACCAGAAATAAAAGAATTACAACCAAGATTATTAGTAGTGGGAGTTGGCGGTGCAGGCGGAAATGCACTTAATGAAATGATTGATAATGGACTTCAAGGAGTAGAGTTCATAGCAGTAAATACAGATGCTCAAGATTTAAAGTTAAGCAAAGCTAAAGCAAGAATTCAAATTGGTCTAAGTTTAACAAAAGGTTTAGGCGCTGGAGCGAAGCATGACATTGGTCAAGCAGCTGCAGATGAATCTTTAAATGAAATTGTAAATACACTTCAGGGTGCAAACATGGTTTTTATAACTGCTGGTATGGGTGGTGGAACTGGAACAGGTGCTGCACACGTTATTGCAAGAGCTGCTAAAGAATTAAATATTTTAACAGTAGGTGTTGTAACACTTCCTTTTTTATATGAAGGGCCATCAAGAATGAGAAGAGCTCAGCTAGGCCTAGAAGAATTAAGAAAACATGTGGATACAATTATTGTAATTCCAAATCAAAATCTATTTAAGGTTGCGAATGAACAAACTACATTTGAGGAATCTTTTAATCTTTCAAATAATGTTTTAATGCAAGGTGTACAAAGTGTAACTGATCTAATGGTTAGACCAGGTATAGTTAATCTAGATTTTGCTGATGTTGAAACTGTAATGGCTTCAATGGGTAAAGCAATGATGGGAACTGGTGAAGCTGAAGGAGAAGGTAGAGCAGCTAAAGCAGCAGATATGGCAATTAGCAACCCATTGATTGATGATTATACGTTAAAAGGTGCAAAAGGATTACTAGTAAATATTACTGGTGGTAAGGATCTTAAACTTTTTGAAGTTGATGAAGTTGTTAACAAAATAAGAGCTGAAGTAGATCCAGAAGCTGAAGTAATTATTGGTGCAATTACATCTGGTGATCTTGATGGAAAAATCAGAGTATCAATTGTTGCAACAGCATTAGATGGTCAACAACCAGAAAGTAAATCTGTAATCAATATGGTTCACAGAATACAAAATAGAAACCCTGGTTATTCAGATTTTAACAGTGCAAGTTCTGCTCAATCGTTTAACTTTTCACCTACAATGACTAGCCCCATTTCACATGGAGCAAATGCATTAAAGTTAGAAAATGAAATAATTGCAGAACCAGTTACAAATACTGCATCATCAGAAATGATGAATGAACAAACTGCTACCAATCAAGAGGTTGAAAGTATTGTTGAAAATAATCAATCAAATGATTATGAGCAATCTTTTTCAGAGGAAGCACTTACAACTGCACAACCTGAAGAAAATAGCCCAATAGAGGAAGAGCATGTTTCTAATGGACTTGAAAACTTTGGTGTAGAAGGTGAAGACGCTCCAGATCTATTTAGTTCGGATAGTGCAACTTCAGAGACAGAAGGATTTTTATCAACTGAAACTTCAGAAAATACTTCAGAAGATGATGATCTAGAAATTCCAGCATTTTTAAGAAGACAAAAGAATTAATGGTCTTCAAAAAAATAAATGATAGCCACCATAATACCAGATGTGAGAAATCATTATCCGGTATTGCTAAGTGAAATAATTAGCATTATTACCCCTCAATATGGTGGCACATTTATTGACTGTACGTTCGGTCAAGGTGGATACACAAAAAAAATACTAAATTTTCCAGCAACAAAAGTAATTGCATTAGATAGAGATTCTGAGAGTTCTAAAAAAGCTCAAGAACTTCAAAATAGTTTTGAAGATAGGCTGTTATTTAAAAATATCAAATTTAGTCAATTAAATAATCTAAAGTTAAAGGATGAAAATATCAAAGCTGTAATTTTTGATTTAGGGTATTCATTGAATCAGATTAAAGACCCAAAAAAAGGTCTTTCATTTGATACTGTAGGTGAACTTAATATGAAAATGGGTATAAATGATTTTTCAGCAAAAGAAGCAATTAATCAATTAGATGAAAAAGAACTTACAAAGATATTTAAATATTTTGGTGATGAAGCAGACAGTAAAAGAATAGCACACAATATTGTTGAAGACAGATCCAAAAGAGAAATCACAACAGAAGAACTAGTTAGAATTATAGAGTCTTCGAAAAGAAAAAGAAATTATAAGACGCATAGTGCAACTAAAGTTTTCCAAGCATTAAGAATATTTGTAAATAAAGAAATTAGTGAACTAATTTATGGATTAATTAATGCAGCTAAAGTTGTTAAAAAAGATGGTGTTATTGCAGTTGTAACATTTCATTCACTAGAAGATAAAATTGTTAAATATTTTTTTAAAAGTTTATCTGAAAATAAAAGTGTCTCAAGACATATGCCAAAAATTGAAGAAAAATTAAATTTATTTAAATCTGTTATAAAAAAACCAATAGTACCAAGTGATAAAGAAATTAGAGAAAACCCACCCTCTAGATCAGCCAAGTTACGTTATGTAATTAAAAAAGAAGACTTTTTCGATTTTGAAACAGATATCTTGGATAAATTTAAACATTTAATTGACATTGAGAATTTGTCAAAAAAACTATGAAACAATTAGTTTTAGTTGTTATTTTCGTATTAATATTGATCACATCACTTGTTAAAAATTCTACAAAAGAAATAGAAGATCAAATTTTTGTAATCAATGAAAACATAAGACCATTAAAATCAGAACACGAAGATGTACTGCTTGAGTTTAATTATTTGAGCTCTCCTGAAAAATTAGTTCAGTATCAGACACAATATTTTGAAAAAGATTTAATTAAAATTGAAATTATGAATATTAAAGAAATCATTGAAAATAATGAAACTGTAGAAATAAACGACCTAATCAAAAAGAATAGCAATGAATAATAAAAAAAATATTATTTTAGAAGAATATGAAAATGAATTTTCGTATAAAAAAAGTAAAACAAATTTAGATATACAGTTTAATAGAATAGCCTTTATTTTTTTTGTTTTCTTAATGATTTCAGTAATTTATTCAATACAATTGCTTCATTTAGGCTCGTTAAAAGCAGAAGATAGCAAGGAATTTTTAACTACAAATAAAAACCATAGAGCAGACATACTTGATAGAAATGGAAATTATTTAGTTAAAACAGTTAAATCGATAGATATTGGCATTAACCCTATTGAGGCAATTGATAAAAAAAAATTATTAATTAATTTGCAGTTAATATTCCCAGATAAAAACTATGCAGAGATTATTAAGAAACTTGAAAAAAATAAATTCTTTTATTTTGAAAAAAAAATATCTTCTAAAAACTATGAAAAAATCATGCTACTTGGAGATAAATCGATTAAATCAGAGGAAAAACTAACTAGAATTTACCCTCAAAAAAACCTCTTTAGTCATATTATTGGTCAAATAGATGATGACAATAAAGGTATATCAGGACTTGAAAAATCTTTTAATGATAAATTAAAACAAACAAGCGAACCACTTAAATTAACAGTAGATACTGACATACAATTTTTAATTAGAGAAGAATTGGTAAAGTTTCAATCTATATTTAGAAGCAAAGGTAGTACTGCAATTTTGATGAATGTTAATAATGGAGAAATTATATCTATGGTTTCATATCCAGATTTTGATCTTAATAAAAGAGAGAAGATAGTTGATCTTAACTTTATTAATAGGGCAACAAAAGGAGTATATGAATTAGGTTCTGTGTTTAAGATCTTTACTGTAGCAGCTGGATTAGAGGAAGGTTTAATAGATATAGATACCAAGTTCTTAGATTTACCAAAAACAATATATTGTGCGGGTAAGCCAATTAGAGAATACAATAATAAAATACCATCTGATCTCACTGTAGAGCAAATTTTAATTAGGTCTGGAAACATAGGGTCTGTAAGAATTGGACAAAAATTAGAAATTATTAAATTAAAAGCTTTTTTAGAAAAAATCGGAATCCTAAGTAAAATAAATTTTGACATAGAAGAGGTTGGAGAGCCTATTCCATTTAAGTGGGGAAAATGTAAACTTGCAACTGTGTCTTTTGGGCATGGAATAACCACAACTCCACTACAGTTGGCAAAAGCTTACGCAATAATATCAAACGGTGGTTTTGCTGTTGAGCCCAGCTTAATAAAAAGTGAGTTAAAAAATAATCAGCAAAAAAAAAGAATAATCAAAGCTGGTATTTCAGAGAAAATAAATCCGATACTTAGAAAAATTGTAACTACTAAAGAAGGTACAGCGGGATTTGTAAATATTGAAGGTTATGAAGTTGGTGGAAAAACTGGAACTGCTCAGAAAACAATAGTAGGCGGCTATTCTAAAGCAAAAGTTAATACATTTGCAGGTATTTTCCCAGCCTCTAACCCTAAATATGTGCTGATAGTTTTACTTGATGAACCGAAAACATCATCAGATTACGTATATGAATATAAAAATAAAAAAGGTTCATATAAAGGAACCCCATTTAATACGGCAGGGTGGACATCTGTTGAAGTAACTGGAAAAATCATAGAAAAAATTGGGCCTATTTTGGCCACAAAACATATGGAAAATTAATACTTATATGTTGATTGGCAACTTCCTTAAAAATATTAAAAAAGAATTTAAAAATCATGAAGAATTACAAAAATCATCAAATTTTTGAAAAAATGGCCGGTACTGCCGAACACACTTTGCTCGAGCAAATCAATAGCTGGTTAGCTCCCTGGTTTTCTTTTTTACTGAACTTGATGGCAGAAAAACAAATGGATGAAACTGTGAAGAACGAGCACATTAACTCAAAGAAAAAAACACCCAAAATTATAAATAGGTCAACATTATTTTGAGTTCCAACTAGCTAGACCCTGCAACCGTACGGCAAAGAGCGGTACACCGTCAACCTGGTTTCCGCTCGGATAACACATAGAGCAGGCGCCCCAACACCCCAACTTATGTCCCTTATACACATATAACGTA
>OOFR01000002.1_pt1 | contig 26305 bp, 27 predicted proteins | sample 1670661 | NCBI WGS metagenome assembly OOFR01 (sample SAMEA98170168, study PRJEB22522) | marine metagenome | biome: marine biome; feature: marine water body; material: seawater | place: Arctic Ocean | collected 05-Oct-2015 | depth 1 m | reverse complement strand
CTCAACTATATCTGTAACTTCATCTAAAAGTTTATTGTTAGGTTCAACGATAAAGTTATTTTTACTAGATATTTTTTCAATTTCTTTAACAATAAACTCTTTTCTTAATACATGATCTATGATTATGCCTGATTGATTGAAGAAATCTTTATAGCCTTTAAAATTTTTAAATATTTTCTTTTTATCTTCAAACTCTTTATCAATAAATGTTGTGTTGGAAGAAATTAAATGATGAAATTTAAAATCTAAACTTTTATCATCAAAAACAGCTAAGATAGATTTTAGTGGTCTTGCCCAACTAAGATTATAGTTTCCCCAAATCATAGATTTTTTCCATTGTAATTTATCAAGGATTAGAGGCGTATATTTTTGAAGTAAATCTATGGTATTAATTTTATTTAATGGTTTCTTAAAAAAATAGAATTCTCCTTTTTCTATCTTTTTTTTAAGTAGATCTTTTTTATCTATTTGATTTGATCTTAGAAAGCCCTCTATAGCTTTTTCTGGTGCATTAACATTTGGTCCTTTTATTTCTTCAGCTTTTTGTGTTATTTCCTTAGATAGACCCTCAAATAAAATTATAAGACGATTTGGTGTTGAAAATGAAGAGCTTTTTTTAAATGAAATTTTTTTTTCTTCAAATAAATTTTGAAAATTTTCTAATAAAGTATTACGTGAGTTACGCTGTAAACCAGCTGGTATTTCCTCACTAAACAGCTCTAAAAAAAATTCTGACATTAATCTGTTTGACTGCTTAACCAACTTTCGGCAACTGCTTTTGTAATGTCTCTAATACGCCCTATATAACCTGCTCTTTGAGCAACACTTATAACTCCTCTTGCATCCAAAATATTAAATACATGGCTTGCTTTTAAACATTGATCATATGCAGGTAGTGAAATTTTTTTTTCTACTAATGCTTTTGCTTCAAGCTCAAACATATCAAACATTTTGAATAGATTATCTGTATTAGCGTGTTCAAAATTATATGCTGAGAACTCTTTTTCTGCTTGAAGAAACACATCCCCATATTTTACACCTTCATCATTCCATAATAGATCATAAACATTTTTCATTTGTTGAGTAAACATACAAATTCTTTCAAGACCATATGTAATTTCAACTGAAACAGGCTTGCATTCAAATCCAGCCATTTGTTGGAAATATGTAAATTGAGTAATTTCCATTCCATCACACCAAACTTCCCATCCTAAACCTGCCGCACCTAAAGTTGGACTTTCCCAATCATCTTCAACAAACCTAATGTCATGTTCTTTGTGATTAATACCGATAACAGCCAAACTATTTAAATAAAGTTTTTTGATATTATCTGGTGATGGCTTTATTAAAACTTGAAATTGATAATAATGCTGCAATCTATTTGGGTTCTCTCCATACCTTCCATCAGTAGGTCTTCTTGATGGTTGAACATAAGCTGCTTTCCATGGCTTAGGCCCTAAAGATCTTAAGGTTGTAGCAGGATGAAAGGTTCCAGCCCCTACCTCAATATCGTATGGTTGAAGAATAACACAACCATGTTTACCCCAATATTTTTGAAGATTCAAAATAGTATCTTGAAATGATTGAAATTTAGGTTTTATAATTTTTTCTTTAGAAGCCATATCTTTGCCAGATAGATCTTTCCTCTAAAATATTTGCTAGTTGATCCATTTGATTGCTTGATGAGGAAAGTTTTTTGCTTAACCAGCCTTTAGATTTTTCAAATTTTTTAATAACAACATCTTCACCAAATTTTTCTTTTAAGATTTCATTAGCATTACCTAATCCATCAATCAAACCTAGCTCTTTTGATTTACTACCTGCCCAAAACTCTCCTGAGAATAATTCAATACCATCTTTTTTAAGTTTAGATCCTCTGCTTTCTTCTACAACTTTAATAAAGTCTTTATGTAGATCTAATTGAATGTTCTTAAGTCTCTCAATATCTTCTGACTTTTCTTCTTGAAATGGATCTAGTGAACTTTTATTTTTTCCTGCAGTATGAACTCTTCTTTCAACACCAATTTTTTTAATCAATTCTGTAAATCCAAATGATGAATAAATAACTCCTATAGATCCAATAATTGAGCTTGAATTTGCATATATCTCATCACCTGCACAAGCTATTAAGTATCCACCAGAAGCTGCAACATCTTCTGCAAATACTATTACTTTTATTTTATTTTTCTTAGCTTGAGCTCGAATAAATTTATAGATTAAATGTGATTGTACGGGTGATCCACCTGGTGAATTGATTGTAATTGCCACTGCTTTAGCTTTTTTTAGTGAAAAAGCTTTTTCTATAATCTCTTCTTGTCCTGCAAAATCTATACCCTGTTTAAACTTTCCAGCATTTCCAATCACACCATTTAGCTTGATATGAGCTATTATTTTTTTCTTTTTAAAAAAAGAGAACATTGTTAATCCTTATAGAATTTTTGATTTAATATAAAGCCTACTTATAGTTGAAGATTAAGGTGCGTCAATTGATAAGTAATAAATATAACTTAATTATACTAACTTATTTTTTATGGGAACTGTAGTTCAGCTAAGAAACCAAATAAATAATTCATATTATCAACTAAAAGATTCAGTAGATGAAAAATTAGTTTTAGTTGAAGAAAAAATTAAATCAAAACTCCTGAGTGAAGTTGATCTGGTTCAAAAAATGACTGAATATCATATTGACTCTGGTGGAAAAAGATTAAGAGCTTTATTAACTCTTGGTTCTGCTAAGTTGTGTGGCTACACTAAAGGAGGCCGAGACATTAATTTAGCTGCATGTGTAGAGATGATACATGGGGCAACTTTAATGCATGATGATGTCATTGATCTTGGAAATATTAGAAGAGGTAAAAAAACATTAAATTCAATTTGGGGGAATCACTCTTCTGTATTAATTGGAGACTATCTTTTAAGTAGATGTTTTGAGATGATGGTTGATGATGGGAATATAGAAGTTTTAAAACTTTTATCCTCAACTTCTTCAAAGATTGCTCAGGGAGAAGTATTACAACTACAACACAAGGGTGAAGTTGATATGTTAGAGGAAACCTATTTTAAGATTATTACAGCAAAAACAGCTGAACTTTTTTCTGCAGCAACTAAAGTTGGTGCAATTCTATCTAACAAAGAAACAAAAGAAAAAGAAGCACTAGAATTTTATGGAAAAAACTTAGGCTTAACATTTCAAATTGCTGATGACACCCTAGATTACAATTCTGATCTAAAATTTTTTGGCAAAAAAATTGGTAAAGATTTTCTTGAAGGTAAAATTACACTACCTGTGATTTTATTATTTCAAAATGTATCACCAATAGAAAAAGATAAATTGAAAAATATTTTTAAACAAGAAACAAGATCAAATGAAGATTTAAATTTTACTTTAGAGCTTATTAAAAAATACAACATAATCAATGAGTGTCACAAAAAAGCTGAACATTTTATTAATCTTGCATCAAATTCTTTAACTGTATTTAAGGATAGTGATGAAAAAAAGATTTTAGAAAGTCTCACTTCGTTTAGTCTACAAAGAACCTTTTAAGGACTTAATAAAGATTTAACCCAGTTACCCTCATTATCTTTGGTATATTTAAGTCTTTCATGAATTCTGCTATCTCCATCTAACCAAAATTCTATACTCGTAGGTATTAAATTCCAACCTGACCAATGCTCTGGTCTTGGAACATCATTTTTATTACTATATTTTTTTTTATATTCTTCTATTGAGCTTAAAAGCTCATCTCTATTATTTAATATAGTGCTTTGTTTTGAGGCCCATGCTCCAATTCTGCTCTCATAACCTCTACTGTTATAATATTCATCCGCCACTTCATTAGAAACTTTTTGTACCATTCCATTAATTCTTACTTGTCTTAGAAGGCTTTTCCAATGAAAGCACATTGATGCTTTCGGGTTATTTTTTAATTCATTTCCTTTTTGACTATTTAGATTGGTATAAAAAACAAATCCATCTTTGTTAAAGTCTTTTAATAAGACCATTCTAATTGATGGAGAATTATTTTCATCTGATGTGGCTAAAGCTAGTGCATTTGGATCATTTAATTCTGTTTTTTTTGCCTCATTCATCCAAACTTCAAATAAATCTATTGGATCTATTTTATCTAAAAAGCATTTATTAAGGCCTAATGAGTTTTTTTGATTCATAATTTTAACAAAATAATCTATATACTATAGATAATGTCATTTAATACTTTTGGAAAGCAATTTCGTTTCACAACATGGGGAGAATCTCATGGCCCAGCATTAGGCTGCGTCGTTGATGGTTGCCCACCTAATATAAACTTAAAAGAGCAAGATATTCAAGTTGAGCTAGATAAAAGAAAACCAGGACAATCAAAATTTACAACACAGAGAAAAGAAGATGATAAAGTACAAATTTTATCAGGTGTATTTGAAGGCAAAACGACTGGGACGCCTATTTCTTTAATTATTTACAATCAAGATATGAGATCAAAAGATTATGGAAATATCAAAGATAAATTTAGACCTGGGCATGCTGATTTTACATACTTTAAGAAATATGGAATAAGAGATTACCGTGGTGGTGGAAGATCCTCTGCAAGAGAAACAGCTGCAAGAGTTGCTGCAGGTGCAATTGCTAAAAAAGTTTTAGAAAATAAATTAGGTAAAAAATTTAAAGTTGTAGGTGCTGTTACTCAACTGGGAATATTGGGATGTGATACTAGCAAATGGAACGATCTAACAATTAATAAAAATCCCTTTTTTTGTCCTGATAAAAATATGCTAAAACTTTGGGAAAAATATTTGCTAGATATAAGAAAATCTGGATCATCTTGTGGTGCAATTATTGAGGTAAGAGCTAGAGGAATTCCTGTTGGCTTAGGTGCTCCAATTTATTCTAAATTAGATATGGATATTGCTTCTGCAATGATGAGTATTAATGCTGTTAAAGGTGTTAACATTGGTTCGGGAATGAACTCTGCACAATTAAGTGGAGAACAAAACTCAGATGAAATTTCACAAAAAGGTAAAAAATTAAAATTTGATTCCAATAATGCTGGTGGAATTCTTGGTGGTATTTCAACGGGACAAGAAATTGTTGTTTCATTTGCTGTTAAACCAACTTCATCGATTTTAACAACTAGAAAAACTATAGATAAGTTTGGAAAAAATACTACAATTTCTGTTAAAGGTCGGCATGACCCTTGTGTTGGCATTCGTGCAGTACCAGTGGGAGAAGCAATGATGAATTGCGTTTTATTAGACCATTATCTAATGAACAAAGCTCAGTGTAGCTAATTTCTTTAAATTTAATTTTTAACTACTTTTATCGACTCTTTTGTAAATAAAATATCTAGTATTTTTTTTGATATTTGAGATGCATTAAGACCAGCAACATCATACATTTTTTTTGGACTATCTTGTTCAATAAAAATATCAGGCAGTATCATGGTTCTAAATTTTAAACCTTTATCAAATATACCTTTTTCTGATAATAGATTTTCTACATGAGAGCCAAAACCTCCAATAGACCCCTCTTCTACAGTAATCATTACCTCATGTTCTCTCGCACACTTTAAAATAAGCTCTTGATCTAAAGGTTTAGCAAAACGTGCATCAACTATCGTTGATTCAATTCCTTTATTTTTTAATTCTGCAGCTGCGATTTTGCATTCTTCCAATCTAGTTCCTATACTTAAAATACAAACCTGTTTTCCTTCTTGAATAATCCTTCCTTTTCCTATTTCTATTTTTTCATCTATAGATGGTAATTCCGTTCCAATGCCATTTCCTCTTGGGTATCTAATAGCGCAAGGTTTGTCGTTAATAATCATAGATGTATTTATCATTTTAACTAATTCTGACTCATCGCTTGGTGCCATTACTATAAAATTAGGAAGAGTAGAGAGATAAGTAATATCAAATGAACCAGCGTGAGTTGATCCATCAGCACCTACCAAGCCTGCTCTATCTATTATAAATCTCACAGGTAAACTTTGGATAGCGACATCATGAACTACTTGATCATAAGCTCTTTGTAAAAAAGTCGAATAGATTGCAACATATGGTTTATAACCTTCCGTTGCTAGTCCTGCAGCAAAAGTCACTCCATGCTGTTCAGCAATTCCAACATCAAACATTCTTTTTGGAAAATCTTTAGCAAAAATATCCATACCTGTTCCTCCTGGCATAGCAGCAGTAACGCCTACGACTTTACTGTCTCTTTCTGCATGTTTAACTAAGGTATTTGCAAAAACTTTTGTATAAGCTGGAAGGTTTGTTCCACTTTTCACCTGTTCACCAGTTACAACATTAAATTTTGAAACACCATGATAATGATCGCTAGCTTTTTCAGCATAAGAATAGCCTTTACCTTTTTGAGTTTTTACATGAATCATTATTGGGCCTTGATGTTTTGAGTCTCTTGCATTTTTTAAAATTGGTATAAGTGTAGATAAATCATGTCCATCTATTGGACCAACATAATAAAAACCTAAAGAATTAAAAAGAGTACCACCAGTTACAGCTGATCTTAAAAAATCCTCAGCTTTTCCAGCTTTTGCACTAAATCTTTTGGAAAAAGCAGAAGCTATTAATTTAAAAGTTTCTCTTAAACTAAAATAAATTTTTCCTGTTAAAAGTTTAGCTAAATAGGTTCTCATAGCACCTACTGGTTTTGCAATCGACATATCGTTATCATTTAAGATAACAATCATTTTAGTTTTTGAAGCACCTGCGTTATTCATTGCCTCATATGCCATACCTGCACTAATTGCACCATCTCCTATGACTGCAATTATATTGTTTAATTTATTAGATAATTTGCTTGCTTCTGCCATACCTAGAGCAGATGATATTGATGTTGAGCTATGTGCTGCACCAAATGGATCATACTCACTCTCAGATCTTTTTGTAAAACCAGACAATCCATTACCTTGTCTCAAAGTTTTAATTTTTGACTTTCTTCCAGTCAAAATTTTATGTGGATAAGTTTGATGACCCACATCCCAAATCAGCCTGTCATTTGGAGTGTCAAATACGTAATGCAAGGCAACAGTTAGCTCAACAACCCCAAGACCTGCACCTAAATGTCCTCCCGTTTCAGATACTGCATCAATCATCTCTTTTCTAACCTCATTAGAAACCTCTTGAAGATCACTCTCCAATAATTTTCTTAAATCAGAAGGAAAATTAATATCTTTTAAAAATTTGTAGTCTTGCATCATTTATTTCTTTTTAGAATGTAGTCTAAGGTTTCATTTAAACTATTAGTGTTTGAACTATATTTATTTAAATCTTTAATTATTTTAGACTTAATTTTGTCAGCATATTTAATAGCATTTTGATATCCTAGTAAACTGATTAAAGTAGCTTTACCTTTTTTCTTATCTTTGCCTGTTATTTTACCAGCAATGGCTGTAGAGCCTTTAAAGTCTATTAAATCGTCTGCAATTTGAAATAAAAGTCCAATATTGGACCCTATATTTTCAAAAAACTTTATTTGTTTATTATTTTTTCTCTTAATAATAATTGGAACAGCACAACAAAAGCTAAAAAGCTTACCAGTTTTTTTTATTTCCATCTCTATAATTTTACTTTTAGAAACTTTTTTTTTTTCAAAACTAAGATCTAAATACTGTCCACCAGCTATTCCTAAATGTCCAGAAGACTCAGATAGTTTTTTTACTAGATCTACTTTTATTTTTTCATTTATCTTTAAGTTCGAACTAACCAAGATTTCAAAAGCCATTGTTAAAAGTGAGTTTCCTGCAAGTACCGCTGTTGATTCTCCAAATTTAATGTGTGTAGAAATTTTTCCTCTTCGTATTTTATCATCATCCATACAAGGTAAATCATCATGTATTAATGAATAAGCGTGAATGCACTCAACTGCAGCACCAATAGAAATCAATGTTTTATAATTAATCTTAAATATAACTCCTATATCAATTAAAATTTTTGATCTAATTTTTTTTCCACCTGGAAATAAGCCATACTCCATAGCTGCAACTAATTCTGTTCTTTTTTGTCCTTTAATAAATCGCTTTAAAAATAAGTTTGTATCTTTTGCTATTCTAGCAAGTTTATTTTGCATTTTTTTTTGAACTTATATTGTTAATTTTTTTTTTTGTTTCTTCATTGATCATTTTTGAAGTTTTATAGAATTTTTTTTCAATGGTATTATTTAATTTTAATAACTGCTGGTATGAATCAATTGAATTCTGTAAGTCTTTTTCTGACTCTAAAGATTCAATAATATTATTTGCTTCTTTTGTTAGTTCCTCAAGAGACTGTGTGTTATTATCAGGTGGTAAATTTTTATCTTTCATATAATAATAATTATTAATACATGAAATCCAATCAATCAAATATCAAAAAAGCAAAAAAATACCTTAATAAAAATTACTGTATTGGCGTACCTACTGAAACTGTTTATGGTCTAGCAGCTAATGCATACAAGAATTCAGCAGTAAAAAAGATTTTTAATTTAAAAAAAAGACCAAAAAACAACCCTTTAATCGTACATTATCACGATATCGATTCTCTTAAAAAAGATTGCCTAATAAATGATAATTTTACTAAACTTTATAAAAAATTCTCTCCTGGCCCAATAACATACGTATTACAATTAAGGAAAGATTCTAAGATTTCTAAATATGTTACCAATAATAAGAAAAGTTTAGCAGTAAGATTTCCAAAACACACAATATTTAAAAATTTACTAAAACAGTTAGATTATCCATTAGCTGCGCCCAGTGCTAATATCACAACAAAAGTAAGCGCTGTTAAAGCAAAAGATGTTAAAGAAGAATTTGGTAATAAAATTAAATATATTTTAGACGGAGGTGCATGCGCTATTGGAATAGAATCTACAATAGTTAACCTTATAGGCAGACCATCTATATTAAGATTGGGTGGTCTAGATATCTTAAAAATTCAAAAAACTTTAGGTTTTAAGATAAGTATATCTATTAATCCTAAAAAAAAAATAGCACCTGGTCAATCTCGCTTGCATTATTCTCCTGGTATACCTTTACGAATGAATGTCACAAAACCAAAAAATGACGAAGCTTTTATAATGATTAAGAGAAAAAAAACTAAACTCAAAAATTATTTTTATTTAACTACTAAAAATAACCTAGATGAAGCAGCAAAGAACCTCTACTCATGTCTAAGAAATATAAAAAATGAAGGCTATAAATCAATTGCTGTGGAAAAAATTCCCAATACAGGTCTTGGTAAAGCTATAAATGATAGATTGCGGAGGGCATCAAAGTATTAGACATCTAGTTTAGTTATGGTGCGCCACATAGGAGTCGAACCTATAACCCCCAGATTCGAAATCTGGTGCTCTATCCAGTTGAGCTAGCAGCGCATATAGTATTAATATTACATTTTATGGAAAAAAACATTAATTTAATAGTTGAAACAGATGAGAATAACCTTCGACTTGATGTATTCGTCAACAAAAGAGAGGAGTTGATTAGTAGAACTAGAATAAAAAATTTAATTCTTAAAGAAAAATTAAAATTAAATAATGTAATCGTTAACAGTCCTTCAAAAAAAATATCTACTGGTGATAAAATTGATCTTCAAATTCCAGAACCAAAAGAAGCCTCTTTAAAACCTTATGATTTTAAATTAGAAATTGTTTATGAGGATGATGATTTATTAGTAATTGATAAGCCAGCTGGAATAATTATGCATCCAGGTGCTGGTAATTATGATGAAACAATTGTTAATGCCTTAATGCACTATAATAAAGATTCACTGTCTACAATTGGAGATGAGTTAAGACCTGGTATTGTGCACAGAATAGACAAAGATACTTCTGGATTAATAGTTATAGCTAAAAATAACGTAACACATGAAAATTTATCTCATCAATTTAGCGAGCACACGATTACAAGAGTTTATCAGCTCTTAATTTGGGGAAAACTTAGACCTTCTTCTGGGAAAATTGATACCTTCATAACTAGGAGTTCAAAAAATAGACAAATGATGGAGGTTAGTAGTTCTAAAGGTAAAAGAGCAATCACTAATTACAAAACTATAGAGATTTTTGAAAATGATAAAACACCCACACTAAGTTTGGTCGAATGTAGATTGGAAACGGGAAGAACGCATCAGATAAGAGTTCACATGACACATATGGGCAACAGTATTATGGGTGATGGTAAATATAAAAAAAAATATAAGAAACTTAAAAATATCGATACTAGTTTAGAAAACCTAATTTATAAATTGGATAGACAATTTCTGCACGCACAAACACTGGGCTTCATTCACCCTAAAACTAATGATGAAATGACTTTTACCTCAATTTTGCCACAAGAACTTGAAAATATTTTAGTATTGCTTAGAAATACTGACAAATAAAACCTTGAAATAATACTATAGTTAACTAAATAAATAAAACTTATGAGCGCTACAATGAATAGTAATCTTCCAGCACTATCTAATGAAGGTGGTTTATCTGCTTATCTTGAGCAGATTAAAAAATTTCCTATGTTGGCAGCTGAAGAAGAATATATGCTAGCAAAAAATTGGAAGGCAACAGGCAATGTTAAAGCTGCAGAAAAACTTGTTACTAGCCACCTTAGACTCGTTGCAAAAATTGCGATGGGTTATAGAGGATATGGTCTTCCAGTAAATGAAATGATTTCAGAGGGAAATGTAGGATTAATGCAAGCTGTTAAAAAATTTGAACCTGAGAAAGGATTTAGATTGGCAACCTATGCAATGTGGTGGATTAGAGCTTCTATCCAAGAATACATTCTAAGATCTTGGAGTTTGGTAAAAATAGGAACAACAACTGCACAAAAAAAATTATTTTTTAATTTAAAGAAAATTAAAAATCAAATCGCTCCTCAGTCTGAAGGTGACTTAAGACCTGAACATGTAGATGAAATTGCTAACAAATTAGATGTTAGAAAAGATGAGGTGATTTCAATGAACAGAAGACTTTCAGGTAAAGAGTTTTCTTTAAACGCTCAAGTTGGAGAAGATGGTGACGAATGGCAAGACTGGTTGGTAGATAAAGAACTAGATCATGATCTCAAATTTGCACATCAAGAAGAAATGGGTCAAAGACAAAGCTTGCTTAAAGATTCTATAAAAATTCTCAATGAAAGAGAAAGAGAGATTTTATACTCTAGAAGATTAAATGATGAGCCTACAACGCTTGAAGATTTAAGCAAAAAATACGAAATTAGCAGAGAGAGAGTTAGACAAATTGAAAACAAAGCATTTGAAAAGCTTCAAAAACACATGTTGCTATCTGCTAAATCTAAAAACTTACTTCCAGTAAACTAAACTTCAAAAGGATTCTCTAAAAGAATTGTATCTTCTCGTTCAGGGCTTGTTGAAATACTTGAAACTTTTGTCCCAATAAAATCTTCTAATGCATAGATATAATTTTTGGCATTTTCTGGTAAAGCTTCAATATTTTTTATTCCTTGGGTAGAACTTTTCCAGCCAGGGAAAGTTTTATAAATTGGTTTAATCTTTATCTGATCCTCAACAGCAGCTGGTAGATAATCCATTTTCTTTCCATCAAGTTCATATTCAACACACATTTTAATTTCATCTAATTCATCTAACACATCTAATTTAGTTAACGCTATTCCATCTATGCCTGAAATTTTAATTGTTTGTCTAACCAAAACACCATCAAACCAACCACATCTTCTTTTTCTACTAGTGACAGTACCAAATTCTTTTCCTCTAGAACCAAGCAATTCTCCAATATCATCTGTTAACTCAGTTGGAAAAGGTCCTTCACCAACTCTGGTAGTATAGGCTTTTGTTATTCCAAGAACATAATGAATGGAGTTAGGACCACAACCAGTTCCTGTAGCAGCGGCAGATGCAACAGTATTGGATGATGTTACAAAAGGGTACGTTCCATGATCTACATCAAGTAGTATTCCTTGCGCACCTTCAAATAATATTCTTTTTTTTTGTTTTTTAAATTCATCAATTCTAAGCCAAACAGGTTGAGAAAACTTTAATATTTCTGGAGCAATCTTTAAAAGTTCTTCTTTAAGTTTATCTTTTTCAAAAATTTTTTTACCCAACCCTTTTCTAATTGCATTATGATGAAGAAGTACTGTTTCTAACCTGTGGTCTAGATTAGTCTCAGATCTTAAATCCATAACACGGATTGATCTTCTTCCCACTTTATCTTCGTAGGCTGGTCCAATTCCTCTTCTTGTTGTTCCAATTTTTCCTTTTCCAGCAGCATCTTCTCTTATTTCATCCATCTCTCTATGAAATGGCAAAATAAGATTTGCAGATTCTGAAATTATAAAATTATCCACATTAACCTCAACGCCCTTAGATTTAATTTCCTCTATTTCTTCTAATAGTGCCCAAGGATCAACAACGACTCCATTTCCTATAATAGAAATTTTATTTTTTCTTACAATTCCAGAAGGAAGTAGTCTTAGTTTATAAGTTATTCCATCTATTACTAATGTGTGTCCAGCATTGTGTCCTCCTTGAAAACGAATAACAACATCTGCTTGGTCTGATAGCCAGTCAACTATTTTACCTTTTCCTTCATCACCCCATTGAGATCCAACAACTACAACATTTTTCATTATCTAAATTTTTTTTCTACTGTTACTGAACTTAAATGGTTGATAGGTCCATGACCTTTACCAAATTTAAGGTTTGAATTTATTGAATTGTGTACATACTTAGTTGCAAGCTCACAAGATCTCTTTAAGGTTTTTCCACATGAAAAGAATGTAGAAATAGCAGAAGAAAGGGTGCAACCAGTACCATGTGTATTCCTGGTTGTAATTCTTTTATTTTTTATAATGAAAATTTCATTTTTATTAACAAAAATATCTTGGACAATTTTAGATTCTAAATGACCACCTTTTATAAAAACATTTTTTGCTCCTAATTTAATTAATATACTGGCAGCAAAAATCATATCTTCTTTTGTTCTTATTTTAGTTTTAGTTAATATTTCAGCCTCTGGAATATTAGGTGTTATTAAACTAACTTTTTTAATTAGTTCATTTTTTAATAATTGAATTGCTTTATCATCAATAAGTTTTGCACCACCTTTAGCAACCATAACAGGATCTAAAATTATCTTTTTAACTTTAATAAGATTTAATGAATGAATTACTGATTTTATTACTTTTGTAGAGTGTAACATTCCAATTTTTACAGCATCAGGTTTAATGTCTTTTGAGGTAAATTCTATTTGATTTGAAATTTCTTTTGGATCAATTGGTACTATTGATTTCACACCTGTTGTATTTTGGATTGTGACAGCTGTTATTGCTGTCATTGCATACGAACCTAAAGCAGTGATAGTTTTAATATCAGCTTGAATACCAGCACCACCAGATGAATCTGATCCAGCAATAACTAATATTTTAGATTTTGGTTTCAATTTACTTAATCTTTTTTAATACAATTTTCAAACATTTTTGAAGCAATCTACTATTATCGCTCTCTCCCATTACTCTGATTTTAGATTCAGTTCCTGAGCTTCTAACTAATATTCTACCTTGTCCTTTAATTAATTTTTCTGCTAATTTTATTGAATTTTTAATATCAATATTTTTAATTATACTTTTGTCTTTAACGTCAATATTTTCTAATATTTGTGGAGTTTTCTTAAAAGTATTAAAAAAACTACTAGCTTTTTTTCCTTTTCTTAATGAAAATAAAACTTCTAAAGCAACTAGTAAGCCATCTCCAGTAGTTGCAAATTTACCTAAGATAATATGCCCAGATTGTTCACCGCCTAAATTAAAATTATTTTTTTGCATTTTTTCTTTTACAAAACGATCTCCTACATTTGATCTTAAGAATTTTATATTATGTAGTTTAAAAAATTTTTCTAATCCATAGTTAGACATTAAAGTGCCAACTACACCTCCTCTTAACATTTTTTTTCTTTTCCATCTAATTGCTATTGCAGCAATTATTTGATCTCCATCAATTATAATGCCTTTTTCATCACACATAATAATTCTATCAGCATCTCCATCAAGAGAAATTCCTATGTGTGCTTTGTATTTTTTTACTGCAAATTTAATCTTATTTGGAAACGTAGAACCACAATTTTTATTAATATTAAGCCCATTAGGATTTATCCCAATTGAAAATACTTTGGCGCCTAAAGATTTTAGTAATTCAGGTCCAGCTTTGTATCCGGCACCATTTGCGCAATCAACAACTATTCTTAAACCCCTAAGATTAAAATCTTTTGGAAAATTTTTTTTTAAAATTTTTATATAATCTTTATTTCCAGTTTCTAACCTTTTTACCCGACCTAATTTCTTTGGTTGTGATAAAGATTTTTCAATCTTCTGATCAATTAAAGTTTCAATTTTATTTTCAATTTTATTTGACAGTTTTAACCCGTTAGGTCCAAATAACTTTAACCCATTGTCATGATATGGATTATGGGATGCTGTAATCATAATTCCCATGTTTGCTTTCATTAGTTTTGTTAACATCGCTAAACCATTGGTTGGGAGTGGGCCTAATGTATAAACGTGCATGCCAGCCGATGTAAGTCCTGATACTAGTGCAGGTTCTAAACTATACCCTGATAGTCTCGTATCTTTAGCAATTATTGCTATTTGTTTCTTTTTTTTTTGAGTTTTAAAGTAAGTCCCTGTTGCAAGACCAAATTTAAAAAACATGTCTCCATTAATATATTTACTATTAACAGCACCTCTTATTCCATCTGTTCCAAAGTATTTTTTTACCATCAGTTTTTTATTAATTCCTTAAATACCTTTATACTTTGTGTTAATTCATTCACATCATGAATTCTTAGAACTTGAACTCCTTGCATTATTGCATACAGGGAAGAGGCTACTGTTCCACCTAACCTCTTCTTGCTATCATTTTTTCCAGATAAATCCTTGATAAATTTTTTTCTAGAAAGTCCAAGTAATATAGGAAAACCGAGAGTATGAAAAATAGAAACACGCCTAATTAAATTCATATTATGTTTCAAATTTTTTCCAAAGCCAATACCTGGATCAATCATGATATTATTGTGTTTTATACCCATAGATATTAAAAATTGAATCTTTTGTTCAAAGAAATCATAAATTTCTAATAATTCATTTTCATATTTAGGATTTTTTTGCATTTTTTCTGGTGTGCCTTGTGAATGTTGAATTACAAATGGAGTTCTACTTTTTTTCAACACCCCAACTGTTTTAGAGTCATAACTTAGCCCTGATACATCATTTATAAGCTTAACTCCTAACTGAATCCCTTTATTCATAATTTCTGATTTTCTTGTATCTAATGATAGTGGAATTTTTTTATTAACATTTTTTAATATTTCTTTTATTCTATTCCATTCTTCTTTTTTACTTACAGGTTTAGATCCAGGTCTTGTTGACTCTCCACCAACATCAATAATGTCCGCTCCAAATTTAAATAAACTCTTTGCATGAGATATTCCTTTTTTCTTTTTATTAAACTTTCCACCATCAGAAAAACTATCTGGTGTTAAATTTAATATACCCATTATATTAGGAATTTTATTAAAGTTTAAACTTGAAAAATTTTTATTTTTTTTAACAATAGTCTTAAGATCTTTATTAATTTTTTCTTTCAGTAATTTAGGTAATTTTTTTATATCCTTAAGATCAATTTTTTTGATAGAAGTTCGTGTAAGAATTTCAACTTGTCCAAAGGAAATTTTCTTATTACCGTTTAGTGGGAGATTTTTTTTTTTTCTAACTAATTCAACCGAAGATTTACCATAAGCAAAATTACACGCTCTTGTGTAATATTTTTTCATTTAGTTTTAATGAACTATTTTTGGCTTAAGACCCATTGAGCTTAAAGCTGAGCCTTTATCTTCATCTTCAACTTTTAAATCTTCTTTATTGCTTGGATATATATTTTTATTTACCAAGTTTTCTATTTCTTCACCTGAAAGTGTTTCATATGTTAAAAGAGCTTTAGCTAATTTGTGTAGATCGTCAATTTTTTCAGTTAAAACTGTTCTTGCTCTTTCATAACCTTTATCTACAATTTTTCTAATTTCTGAGTCTACTTTTTTTGAAGTTTCTTCAGACATATTTTGAGTTCTAGCAACAGATCTACCTAAAAATACCTCTTCTTCATTCGAACCATAAGCAACTGGTCCCAACTCTTTGCTAAGGCCTGCTTGCATTACCATGGCTCTTGCTCTTTGAGTCGCTTGTTCAATATCACTAGATGCACCAGTTGTAACTTTATCTTCACCAAATATGATTTCTTCCGCTACTCTTCCACCCATAGCTATAGCTAATTGAGCATGAAGCTGTTCTCTTGTTTGGGATAGCTGATCTCTCTCAGGTAGCTGCATAACCATTCCTAAGGCTCGACCTCTTGGAATGATTGTTGCTTTATGAATTGGATGAGCTGCATTCTCATTAATAGTTACTATTGCATGTCCAGCTTCGTGGTAAGCTGTTAATGTTTTTTCTTCTTCGGTCATGACCATGGATCTTCTTTCTGATCCCATCATCACTTTATCTCTAGCTTCTTCAAAGTCAGTTAGAGTAACTAGTCTTTTATTTTTTCTTGCAGCAAGTAATGCTGCTTCATTAACTATATTTGCTAAATCTGCACCTGAAAAACCAGGAGTTCCTCTAGCTACTGTTCTTAAATTGACATCAGGTGCCATTTTAATTTTTTTAACATGAACTTTTAATACTTTTTCTCTACCTATTATATCTGGAAGTCCAACAACTACCTGTCTATCAAATCTACCTGGTCGTAATAATGCAGGGTCTAATACATCAGGTCTATTTGTAGCTGCAATAATTATTACACCTTCATTCGTTTCAAAGCCGTCCATTTCAACTAATAACTGGTTTAAAGTTTGTTCTCTTTCATCGTTACCTCCTCCAAGGCCAGCACCTCTACTTCTTCCAACAGCATCTATCTCATCTATGAAAATAATGCAGGGTGAATTTTTTTTACCTTGCTCAAACATATCTCTAACTCTTGAGGCTCCAACACCTACAAACATTTCAACAAAATCTGATCCTGATATAGTAAAGAATGGAACTCCTGCTTCTCCAGCTATAGCTCTAGCAAGTAAAGTCTTACCTGTTCCAGGTTGACCAACTAACAAACATCCTCTTGGTATTTTTCCACCAAGTCTACTAAACTTTTTAGGATCTTTTAAAAATTGAACAACTTCTTCTACTTCTTCTTTAGCTTCTTCTACTCCAGCAACATCATCAAAGGTAACTTTACCTTTTAATTCATTCATCATTTTTGCCTTAGATTTTCCAAAACCCATAGCTCCACCTTTGCCACCCTGCATCTGTCTCATAAAGAAAATCCAAACAGCAATTAGTAACAACATTGGGAACCACGACAATAAAACTCCAAACAAAGAAGGCATCTTATCTTCTAAAGGAGCAGCTGATATACTTACGCCTTTTTCAGATAGCTTCTCAATTAAATTTGGATAATTTGGTGAATAAGTAGAAAAAGTATTTCCATTAGCTAGCACCCCTCTAATATTGTTTCCTTGAATATCTACTTTTACAACTCCACCATTATCAACTTCTGATAAAAATTCTGAAAATATAATAGAATTGCCTTTGCCTACATTAGCTTGAGGGTTCTTAAACATATTATAAAGGCCTATTGTTAAAAAAACAATTACTGCCCACATGGCTAAATTCTTCATATTCATACTTATAAGATAATAATTATTATTAATTAAACAAGTGTCAAATTGTTACAAAACTTTAACTTTATTAGTGTTTTCTCTTGATATTAATATGGTCTCATTAACACTTTCAACAAAACAGCCTCCTAAAGTTATTTTTGAAAATGTCTTGAGAAATATTCTGTTAATCAACTCATTAATACTTTTTCCTCTAACAGGATAGTATTTTTTTCCTATTTTTTGAATAACAAATGTCAAAGATCTAAAAACAACTTCATGCGATTGATCAAAAAAATTATGATTTAAAATACAAGTATCTTTTATTTTAATATATACAGAATTATCCTTCAAATTTTTTTTAACATAAAACTTTATTGATTTGTCTGAGTCTCTTAAATTATCAATGGTTAATTTTAGTTTTTTTAAATCCAATCCCTCTTTTTCAAGAGATTCTAATAAATTTCTAATTCTTGTTCTTTTATATGTTTCGTTGATATTGGATGGGTCTTTAACAAAAAATTTAAATACTATTTTGGAAATATTAATTAAATCATTTTTTTCTAAGTTGAGTAATGGTCTTAAAATATCTAGATCTTCATCTTTATATTTTACACTTTTGTTAAAAGATACCAGTCCATTTAGCCCACTTCCTCTAACCACTCTAATTAAAAAGTTTTCAAATAAATCATTTGAATGATGTCCTAATAATAAGTGCTTAATATTATTTTTATTACATTCTTTTGCTAATAAAGAATATCTTGCCTCTCTTGCTAAAGATTGAATATTTCTAGAAGGTTTTTTACCTTTCCAACTTAATACTTCGCATGTGATACCAATTTTTTGTAAAATTTTTTTTACTGAGGCAGCTTCTTTTGTCGACTCAGGTCTAAGCTTATGATCAACTAAAAAGAATTTAACTGTTATTTTATTTTTTATTGAATAGCATTTAGCTAAGTAAGCCAGCGCCAAACTGTCTGGTCCACCTGAAACTGCTACAGCTAAATTTTCCCTGGTACTTAAAGAAGAAGAGAATTCAGTATAAACTTTTGAGATTTTTCGATTTTTTAAAAAACTAAGAGTTTGCTTATGAGTTTTGTTTTGAACACTCAAACTTTTTTGATTCATATTTTGCTTTTTGAAGCACAGATTGATTTGCTTTAGGATATTGTTCTTCAACTCCTACAATCATTTTACAACCTTGCTCTTTTTCTCCTATTTGAACCATTGATACACCAAGTTTTAATAAATTTATAGGAGCCTTGTCACCTTTTGGATATTTTTGATATCCTTCAAGATAAGCAGTGGCGGCATCTGTATAGAGCTGTCTTATTCTGAACGTTTCAGCATACCAATATTGAGCATTACCTGCCAATTTATGCTCTGAATTATTTATTACAAATTCTCTAAAAGCTCTTTCTGCAGTACTGTAATCACCTACCTTTAAAAAACTGGTTGCAAATTCATATTGTTTTTCTGGAGAAGTATCAGGAAGTATATTTTTTTCTGATTCAAAACTTTCTGTCACAATAGATGAGGTGGTTTCTACAGATTGTATTTGTTGAGTTGTTTCTCCATTCTCTGTATCTTTATATGAAATAGATCCTAAGTCTTGAGGTTGTGAGGAGCCTGGCAAAACTTTCTCTACTTGCTCTTTTGGTATTGAGGTTAATTTTTTTCCAACCTCACCAGATGACAAAGCATTTTCAACATCTTGAAACCTAATTTGATTATCAGCTTGAACCTTAGAAAGCCTATTTGATAATTTATCTAACTTGAAGTTAATTTCTTCAAACTTATTAGTAAGTTCTTGAAATTGTTTTTCAACATCGGATAATTTTAAAAGATGTCTTGTTAAAACATCTTCAGAGTTTTCATTTGTACTTTTTTGGCTATTTGAATTGTTTGATCCTGAATAAACAGCTTTTTCTAGAGTTTTTAGATCCTTTTGAATTAACTCTAAAATTTCATTTATATTATGGTTATCTGCAAAAACAATATTTGGGAAAAATATAAATACTAATATTAACTTTAATTGAATTATCTTTTTATAATTAAGCATAATAAATTGAGTAGTAATTATAATGATGGCAAAAAAAAGACCCTATTCACAAATGTGATAGGGTCTTTTATGAATTATTTAAATTGATTAGTTAGCTTTAACAGTAACTGATCTTCTATTTTTAGACCAAGCTAATGGGCTAGATCCAGAATCCACTGGTCTTTCTTTACCATAACTTAATACAGAAATTCTGTCTGAAGAAATTCCATAAGTCATTAAATAGTCTTTTGCTGAATTAGCTCTTCTTTCACCTAATGCTAAGTTGTACTCTCTTGTACCTCTTTCATCAGCGTGACCTTCTAAAACAACATTAATATCTGAATTTTTTCTTAACCATGCAGCTTGTTTTCTTAAAGTTTCTCTTGAAGCTGTTGTAAGTACAGTTTCATTTGTTGCAAAGAAAACTCTATCTGGAACACCAGAAGCTAAATATTCAATAGAATCTGTTCCAGTGTAAACATCTCCTTGAAGCTGCCCTGTTGTCGTTTTTTTTGTTGCACAAGCTGTTAATACTAAACTTGCTAATATAATTAGAAATGCATTTTTTAAAATTTTACTTAAGTTCATTTTTGCTCCTTAATTCTTATTTGAATAACTTACTTTTTCACAACTAATTAGATGTTTCAAGTTAAAAAATCAAGTGATTTAACTCTTAATTACTTAATAAAGATGACCAAGATGGGTCGGAAGCATCAGTTTCAGTTTCAACCATCTTCTCATTATACCCTGTTAAATCAATAGACCACAATTTAGCAGAAAATCCTTCTCCTTTAGAGTTGGTCTTAGTCTCTCTATAAAAAATAAGAACCCTTCCATTTGGTGACCATGATGGAGCTTCTTGATAAAAGTTTTCTGTTAACAGTCTTTCGCCAGTTCCATCTGTTCTCATTACTCCAATATAAAATTTTCCTTTATGAAGCTTCGTGAATGCAATTAAATCACCTCTTGGAGACCACACTGGGGTTCCATACAAACCATTTCCAAATGAAATTCTCTTAACATTTTTTCCATTACTATCCATTACATAAATTTGTTGGTAGCCACTTCTGTCTGAGTTAAAAGTAATTCGTTTTCCATCTGGTGAATAAGAGGGTGATGTATCAATTGATGGATGATTGGTAATTCTTTCAACAATTCTATTTTCAAGATCCATTGTATAAATATCAGAATTACCATCTTTAGCAAAACTCATTATTATTTTTTTTCCATCAGGTGAAAACCTTGGGGCAAATGTCATGCCAGGAAAATCTCCAACTACTTCTTGCATTCCAGTTTCTATGTCTAATAAATATACCCTAGGTAAATTTCTAAAATAAGAAAGATATGTAACCATTTGATTAGTTGGACTAAATCTTGGTGTTAAAACCAATTCATTTCCAAGTGTTAAATATTTATTATTAAAACCATCTTGGTCCATTATTGCTAATTTTTTTATTCTGTTAGTCTTTGGGCCTTCTTCAGCAATATAAATTATTCTAGTATCAAAATAACCTTTTTCACCAGTCAAACGCTCATAAACTTTATCAGTTATTATATGACCTACTCTTCTCCAGTTACTAGGAACAGTAGTAAATGCTAAAGCCATCATTTCTTTTCCAGCTAAAACATCCCATAATCTAAATTCTACTCTTAGCTTTTCATCTACAAACGTAACCTTGCCTGTTACTAAAGCTTGTGCTTTAATTAAATTCCAATCCTCAAACCTTGGTTTTAAATTGGCTACGTCTGGCTCTTGAAGAAATGCATTTTTGTCTAGTGGATTAAATAGACCAGATTGTCTTAAATTATTTTCAACAATTTTTGAAATTTCTGATCCAAGATCTTCTTTTTTTAAAATTTTTTTAAAATTTTCTTTTGATTTATTGTCTATTGATAAAGGGGATACAGCAACTGGTAGTGGATTTAAATTTCCTCTAGTAATATCAACTTCAATTAAAGCAAAAGCTTTAATGGGAATAATAATAAATAATATAAATAAATATCTTAATAACATTTTTATCCTTCTAACATTTCTCTAGCATCAAAGTTTAGCTGCATATCTTTCCATCTTTCATAACCTGTACTAGGCACTCTAAGAGGTTGGCAAAGTTTTATAGCTCTTAATGCACTTTCAGCTAATACTTTATAAAATCCTTGTCCAGGCCTATTCATTCTAGCATGATCAAGAATTTCAGTTTTTATAATAGAGCCATCTGGCTTTAATTGTAACTTAATTCTAACTAATAAATCTTCGTTAAACGGTAACCCTAGAGGAATACTCCAACAACCAAAAATTTGAGCTTTTAGAGCATCTTCTTCACTTAAAGTTAATCCAGCAAAATCCATTTCTTTATCTTGATCTTGGGTAACTTTATCAGATTTTTTATTTGTTTCCGCACTCTCAGTCTTAGATTTATCAATTAATGCGGCAATACTATTAGTGTCAAATAATTCTTTTTTTTCAAATTCTGAAATTTGTTTAATTTCTGTCTCATCTTTTTCAGGGTTTTGTTTTTCATCTTTAATTTTCTTTATTTTTTCTATTTTTTCATCTAGCAGTGGAACGGCATCTGGCTTTTGTTTTTTTATTTTTTTTGGTGGTGCCTGCTCAGAAACTAATTTTTTTTCTTTTTCTTTAACCTTCTCTATTATTTTTTTTGCTTTAGGTGCAAAAGGAATATTGGTTTTGTCTGTGATTTGAATTAGCTCAACTGATATAATTGGAGGAAGATCAATCGGTTTTTTAGCAAGGAATGGTAAGCTCATAGCTGTAATTATCACAAGAAATATATGAAGCCCAAAAGAAATAAAAATATTTCTATTCACTTTAACTACCTCTCTTTATATGGTTCAGAAATTAATGCTACTTTAGTAAAACCAGAACCAGATAGCATTCCCATTATTTCTAAAACTCTACCATAGTTTATTGATTTGTCTCCTCGAACATAAATTCTAGTGTCTGTTCTATTTTTAGATACAGCTAAAATCTTTGCTATAATTTTATCATACTCAACTTTAGATTCTTGAATAAATATTTCACCTTTAGAATTTATAGATAATGTTAATGGCTCTAATTCTTCAGGTAATGAATCTGCGGAGCTTTCAGGTAAATCAACTTGTATTCCAACTGTTAATAATGGTGCTGTTACCATAAATATAATTAATAACACCAACATTACATCAACAAATGGAGTAACGTTGATTTCACTCATTGGTTCTTTTGATGAACGATTGAGTTTAAAAGTCATTTTATATTATTGATAAAAATCTTCTAGAAAAATTTTCTAATCTTTGTGAATATTTTTTTGAATCATTATTAAATTTATTGTAAGCAACAACCGCAGGTATTGCAGCCAATAATCCAAGTGCAGTTGCAAATAAAGCTTCTGCTATTCCTGGTGCTACAATTGCTAAACTTGTATTTCTTGAGATTGCTATAGATTGAAATGAGTTCATTATTCCCCATACAGTTCCAAACAAACCTATAAATGGTGCTGTCGAACCAACAGTTGCTAAAAAAGTAAAACCTTTGTCTATTTTCGAAATTTGTTTTTCAATGTTAACTTCAAGTATACTTGTCATTCTTTCATTTAGATTGGATTTGCTTTTAGCTTTTAATAAGCTTTGCATTGTGTCTTTAAACAATAAAGCTGTTGGATTTTCTACATCAGCTGGCAAACTATTATAAAAAGTTTCTGCCGATTTTGATTTCCAAAATTTTTCTTCAAATTCTTCAGATTCTAGATTGATTTTTTTAAATAGTCTAAATTTTTCAATAATAACAGCCCATGAGTATATAGAGCAACCAATCAACATAAGTATTACTGACTTTACAATAAAGTCTGCTCTTAAAAATAAACTCCACAAAGAAAAATCAGTATTTGAGGCAAGGCCTACTGCTTGAGATGTAATATCAGCTTCCATATTTAAGGTTTCACACTTAAATGTGTCATGAATTTGACTTTTAAAGTCTTTATTTATTCTTCTAGTTTGTAAGTTTCGTAATAAAAGCTAGCAATTAATATTGCATCAGCTTTATTTGAGTCTTTTTTTCTTGATAACTCTGATGAAAAATAAGGAAATACCTCTATTGCTTTTGTTCTACTAGCGTCTTTTTCTGAATTAATAAGATTAAAATACTTTTTCCATTTTGTCGGTCTTACAAAGTACATTGGTAATTGCATTGCAGAACAAATTCCTTTTAAAATACCAAATGATTGTCCAAAATTAAACATACTAGTAACACCTTGACCTGGCATAGCTGATACTTGTTCAATTATAACTTTGATATCTTCCTTTTTTGTATCTTTAATTCTTAAAGAAATTTCATAATAAATTTGAGCACCATTAACTTGTTTTTTATTTTTTTTTCCTTCTGGCATATTTGGCATTTCAATAACATCAATTATTTTACCATCTTGAAAAAAACAAATAGAACCTGTTATTCCTGGATCTATTCCAATAATAAGCATTAACTATTATTAAAGTTTATGTTTGAATAAACACTTTGAACATCATCATCATCTTCTAATGTTTCTAAAAACTCTATTGCAGCTTCCACTTTATCTTTTTCAACATCTACACTATTTAAAGGAACCCATTCAATTTCTGTTGAAATAAAATTTGCAATTGTTTTTTCTAAGTTTTTTTTTACATTATAAATTTCGCTCATAGGACATTGAATTTCATGAAATTCATCATTTGAAATACACTCATCTGCACCAGATTCAATTGCTAGTTCAAAAATTTGTTCATCTGATATTTCTTTTTTATCAATTTTAATAATCCCTAACTGATTAAAGTTATGTGAAGCAGAACCCTGAGTCCCTAAATTGCCACCACTTTTTACAAATATAGATCTAACATTAGAAGCTGTTCTGTTTTTATTGTCAGTTAACGCTTCTACAATCACTGCTATTTTATCTGGACCAAATCCTTCATATCTTAAATTTTCATAATTTGTTTCAGAGTTAGCAGAAGATTTGGCAATAGCTCTTTCAATATTATCTTTTGGCATGTTGGCTGATTTTGCTGCTTGAATTGCAGACCTAAGTCTTGGGTTCATCGCAGGATCTTTATCACCTAGTTTTGCTGCTACACTTATCTCTTTAGATAATTTTGAAAATACTTTAGATCTTTGTTTGTCTGCTTTTCCCTTAGAGTGTTTTATACTTGCCCATTTTGAATGACCCGACATAATAATTATTGAGAATTTTTTAATTCTCCTCCATATATAAAATTTTCTACATTTTTAGCTAACCCTGTTTCTATATCACATTCAACAATCACACCACACAAACTAGCTTCACCAATTGATGGAAAGTGCTTTGTAGACTTTTTTTTTAAAAACCTATTAATTGAATTCTCTTTATTCATTCCAATAACTGAGTCGTAGTCACCACACATTCCTGCATCTGTTTGATAAGCAGTACCACCTTTTAATATTCTAGTATCATTTGTTGGAATATGTGTGTGAGTTCCAACAACCAAAGTCGCCTTGCCATCATAAAAATGACCCATAGCTGCCTTTTCACTTGTTATTTCTCCATGAAAATCAACTAATAGAAAATCATAATCTTCTTTAAGCTTATATTTTTTCATAAATTTTTCAGCTGCTTCAAATACATCTTCACATTTCTTCATAAAAACATTTCCCATCAAATTAAGTACTCCCACTCTCATTTCATTTTTAGCAGTAAATATTCCAAAGCCCTTTCCTGGAGATGGTTCAAATAAATTTTTAGGTCTAAGAAGTCGATTTTCTTTTTCAATATGAGACATCGTTTCTTTCTGATCCCACACATGATTGCCTGTTGTAATAACATCTACTCCACAATTAAAAAAATCTTTACATATTTCCTCTGTAAGACCAACACCTGAGTCAGCTGCATTCTCACCATTAACAACTACAAAATCTATTTTTTCATCTTTAATTTTTGATAGTAAATTATTCAAAACCATCGACCGCCCTGAAATTCCAACTACATCACCCAAGAAAAGTATTTTCATTTTATAATATGTTTATTTGTTACAATATAATCTAATTTTTGATCATACATATTAATTGGCACTTTATCAATTTCTTGAATTGAAAAAGCTAAACCTATCTTTATGATATTTTTTTTTTTTGATAATTTTTCAATTAATCGATCATAATATCCACCACCATATCCAAGTCTGTTCAAATTTTTATCAAATGCTAGTAAAGGAATTAACAAAACATCAGGGTAAACTATATTTTTGTTTTCTGGTTCAGGTATCCCATATTTATTTATTTTTAATGGCTCAGAGAATGACCATGAATAAAAATCCATTTGAAAGTTTTTCTTAATTACAGGCAAAGAAATATTAAATTTATTCTTTTTAAATTTTCTTAATAGTGCCAAGTCATCTATCTCAAAGTTTACTGGATAGTATCCACCTATAATCTTATTGGTTATTTTTTCTTTTTTAAGAATTTTTATGATTTGGTTAAAGTTTAGCTGAATATTCTTTTTATTAAATTTTTTTCTTACTTTAAGAATTTTCTTTCTTAATTCAGATTTTAACACAAATTTACTGAATCGGATTTTCTAAATTTGCTTTTTCAACAAAATTTTCAATTT
>OOFR01000001.1_pt1 | contig 26795 bp, 33 predicted proteins | sample 1670661 | NCBI WGS metagenome assembly OOFR01 (sample SAMEA98170168, study PRJEB22522) | marine metagenome | biome: marine biome; feature: marine water body; material: seawater | place: Arctic Ocean | collected 05-Oct-2015 | depth 1 m | reverse complement strand
TGATCGGTCAAATTGTGAATGTTTTTTCCAAATTAAATCTTTATTATCCAATTTTTTGAAATTATCAATAACTACTGTAACCCTATCAATTTTCTCTGGATGACCATCTCCTGTATTATGATTTTGATAAGTATCTGAGGTTATTAAACCAGTTTTCATTTAAGATAGATATTCTTGATAAATAGTTTCTCGTTCTATTTTTAGCATTCCTTTAGTTTTTTCTACAAACTCATCACGTTGTTCTTTATTCTTAAAAACAAAAAAACAAACTGTATCTTTAGAGTGATAAATAGCTTTTAATTCATCATCAATATCATTTAGTTCTTTAGGGATATCCGCTTTAATGCAAATCATTAAAAGTAATTTTTAAGAATTTCAGAGTATATCTTTGTTAACTTTTTTAAGTCTGAAATAGATACTGCCTCATCTACTTTGTGCATTGTTTTACCTACTAGACCAAATTCTAAACATGGAGCAATTTTTCTAATAAATCTTGCGTCTGAAGTTCCACCTGTTGTAGACAATTGAGGTTTAATTTTTGTAATTTTTTTTATTACATCTTGAATCATGTAAGTTGTTTTATTGGGCTTAGTTAAAAAAGCTTCGCCTGATACACGATATTCTACTTTAAAATTAGATTTATCTTTTTTAGTAATTTTTTTGAATATTTTATTTAATCTATTCTTTAAGCTAGAAGATGTATGTTTATTGTTAAATCTTATGTTAAAGGTAGCTCTTGCAAGTCCTGGAATAACATTATCAGCTGTATTATCGATATTAATTTTTGTTACTTCTAAATTTGTAGGCTGAAAGTCTTTTGTTCCTTTATCAAATTTTATTTCTTTTATTTCATTTAGTATTTTGATCAATGAAGTTGATGGATTTTTAGCACGATGAGGATATGCAACATGACCTTGAGTTCCAATTATAGTTAATTCAGCATTGATACTTCCTCTTCTACCAATTTTAATCATTTCACCAAGTTTATTAGGGTTTGTTGGCTCACCAACTAAACAAAAATCTATTTTTTCTTTTTTCTTTTTTAAGTAATCAACTACTTTTTTAGTACCATTAATTGCAACACCTTCTTCATCACCAGTAATTAATAAACTAATTGATCCGTTAATTTTTTTATTATTTGATACAAAGCTATTTACAGCAACAACCCAGCTTGCAATTGCACTTTTCATGTCATTAGCACCTCTGCCAATAAGATGATTTTTTTTAATAGCTGGACTAAAAGGTTTAATCGTCCAATCTTTTATATTTCCTGGAGGTACCACATCTAAGTGACCAGCAAACATAAAGTTTGGTTGAGAATTACCTAATCTTGCATATAGGTTTTTAACTGGTTTAGAATTTTTATCTTTAAACTCTAAAATCTTACATTTAAATCCAATAGCAGTTAATTTTTTAGCTAAGAATTTCATTACTCCAGCATCAACTGGTGTAATGCTTGGAAATCTTATTAGCTCTTTAGCTAATGTGATTTCATTGTAAGTTGGCATTTAGTCTCTTAATAAGTCGTTAATAGAAGTTTTAGATCTAGTTTTTTCATCAACTTGTTTAATAATTACTGCACAATATAAAGCAGGTCCTTTACCATCTTTACTTGGAAGGCTGCCTGGAACTATTACTGAGTACGGTGGAATTTTTCCATAGATTACTTCACCAGTTTCTCGATAAACAATTTTTGTAGATTGACCAATAAATACACCCATAGATAATACAGATCCTTCTCCAACAATTACTCCTTCAACTATTTCTGAACGAGCTCCAATAAAACAGTTATCTTCGATGATAGTAGGGTTAGCTTGCATTGGCTCTAATACACCTCCAATTCCAGCACCACCTGATATGTGACAGTTCTTTCCTATTTGTGCACAAGATCCTACAGAAGCCCAAGTATCCACCATAGTTCCTTCATCTACATAAGCCCCAATGTTTACAAATGAAGGCATTAAGACAACATTTTTTCCAATGAATGATCCATGTCTAACCACTCCATTAGGCACCATTCTAAAGCCAGCTTTTTTATGTTCTTCTCTTCCCCATCCTGCAGTTTTTCCTCTAACCTTATCCCACCATGTAGCGTAAGGGCCTGCAAGAGTTTGCATTTCGTTAGTTTTAAAACTTAAAAGGATTGCTTTTTTAATCCACTGATGAACTACCCACTCATTATCTTTTTTTTCAGCAACTCTTAAAACACCTTTATCAACAAGTTCAATTGTTTCTTTAATTGCATTTAATATTGATTGGTCTGATTGACCATTAATTGAATCTTTATTGTCCCAAGCTGTATTGATAATGTTTTCAAATTCTTTCATAGTTTTATTTTATCGTTAGTAGGTTAGTTTTATTGTGCTTTTAATATATTAATTTCTTGAAGAAAAGAAGGCAAGTTCTTAATCTTATAATCAATATATGGTTTATCGGCATCTTTTTTTGCAAATACTTCATCATTCTCAAGCCAGCAAGTTTTCATTCCTAAGTTTTTAGCTTGTTCTAAATTATGAGCAATATCTTCGATCAATATTGATTTTGTCGGATCAAGATCGAATTTTTCTACTATCTTTTTATAAGGTTCAATTTTTGGTTTTGGAATAAAATTAGCATCAACAATATCAAACGCTCCATCAAACAAACCATCTATACCTAGTTGTTTAGTTACGTTTTCAACATGAGCATGAGAACCATTGGTAAAAATATATTTTTTTTCTTTAATTTTAATCAATTCTTCTCGTAGTAATTCATCTTTAGGAAGCCAGCTGATATCAATATCATGAACAAATTCCAGGAATTCATGTGGATCAATTTTATCATGATTCATTAATCCTGATAATGTTGTTCCATACTCATAGAAGTATTCTTTTTGAATTTCTCTTGCTTTAATTAAATCGACATTAAATTTCTTTGAAATAAAAGAAGACATCTTTTTATCAACTTCAGAAAAAACCTTTGTTTGTCCAGAATACAAAGTATTATCTAAGTCGAATAGCCAGTATTTAGTATCAATTAAATTTTTCATTCTCTAATTAAAGTTCCTGAACCTTTATCAGATAATAGTTCAAAAAGGAGTGAGTGATTTTTTCTTCCATCAATTATTACAACTGCCTTAACCCCATTACTTGCAACATCTAGACAATTCTTAATTTTAGGTATCATTCCTCCAGAAATTACCTCTTGATCAATTAATTCATTAGCTTTTTTAGAATTAATTTCAGGGATTAGTTTTTTTTCACTATCTAATACGCCCTCAACATCACTAATAATCATTAACCTTCTAGCTTTTAGCTCAATTGCGATTGATCCTGCGGCGGTATCGGCATTTATATTAAAAGTCTGATTATCTTTATCCAAACCTAAGGGTGCAACGACAGGTACTTCGTTCAATTTTATTGTTTCAGTTAAGAATTCTTTGTTAATTTCAGTAGGTGTTCCCACAAATCCAAGGTCTTTGTTTTCTTGTACGACAGTAATTATATTATTTTCTTTTGAAGTAATTCTTTTTGCTTTGCAGGCTAACTCATTTAAAGCTTCAACAATCTCTTTATTAAATTCAATTAATACATCCTCAACTATGTTGATGGTATCTTTATCAGTAACTCTTAGTCCATTAATAAAGTTACTTTTAATATTAACTTCAGAAAGTTTACTGTTAATTCTTTTTCCACCTCCATGAACAATTATAGGATTAAAACCAAGCTTGTTTAAAACGACCACATCTTCAATAAAAATTTTAAATAATTTTGGATCAACTAAAACACTGCCACCACATTTAATGATAATAAATTCATCATTATATTTTTCTAAGTATTTTTTTACCTCTTCAACTGTTGGGCCGTCTTTAGGTAGGATGTTTATTAATTCTTCTTCTTTTAACGATGACATTTAGGTTGTTTTGATAGTCATTTTTCTTTGAACAATATATTGTTGAATCATTGTGAAGATGTTGTTGAAGCTCCAGTAGATAACAAGACCTGCAGGAAATGGTGCAAGAATTACAGTTAAAAATACTGGAAAGAACATAAATATTTTAGCCTGTATAGGATCTGGTGGAGTAGGGTTAAGTTTTTGTTGTATGAACATCGTGATACCCATAATGATCGGCCATGCACCTATTAATAAGAAAGAAGGTGGATCCCAAGGAAGTAAACCAAAAACATTAAATAAAGATGTTGGATCTCTATCACTTAAGTCATGTATCCATCCATAAAATGGCATGTGTCTCATTTCAATGGTTACAAATAATACTTTATATAGCGCAAAGAAAACTGGAATTTGAACCAGAATAGGCAGACAACCACTCATAGGATTAACTTTTTCTTTTTTATAAAGAGCCATCATTGCTTGTTGTAATTTCATTTTATCATCCTTGTGCAACTCTTTCAGACGAGCCATTTCAGGTGCTAATAACTTCATTTTTCCCATGGACTTAAAACTAAAGTTGGCAAGAGGAAAGAAAGCCAATCTAATACAAATAGTGACAGCAATAATTGCTAAACCGTAATTACCAAGTAATTTAAAGAAGTAATCTAATACAAAGAATAAAGGTTTTGTGATGAAATACATAAAGCCCCAATCAATTGCTAGATCAAATTTATTGATATTTAAATTTTCAGCATAACCATCAATGACATTTACTCTTTTAGCAGCAACTATAATCTGAATTTTTTCTTCAACTGAACTGTTTGCTTTAACCTCAATACCTTTAGTTGATATGTAGTTCGCTCTGAATTTATTTTTATAGTCAAAAGTTGTTTTAAACTCTTTACCTTTAGGTGGTATAACTGATGTAACCCAAAACTTATCTGAAATAGCAACAAATCCTTCTTGTGCAATTTGAGTAAACTTCTTTTCCTGAATATCGTCGTAATCTTCTTCAATTAATTGATCATCAAGTACAGATAAAAACCCTTCATGCAAAATATAAAAGCCAGATATTTCTGGTAATTTATTTCTAATTATTTGTCCGTATGAGTAAAAATTATAAGATTTATCTGATCTGTTAATTATTTTTTCTTTTACAGTAAACAAAAATTGATCATCTAAACTTATATGTTTCTCAAATGTAATTCCTTGAGTATTACTCCATGTTAATTTTACAGGACTATTATTAGTTAATTTTTTATTTCCAGAAACTTCCCAGACTGTAGAAGCATCAGGTAGATCTATATTTTTATTAGTACTTACAAAGCCACTTTCAATTAAATAACCATCTTCAACATTTCTTGGGCTTAATAAGGTTATTTTATCACTTCCATTAAGTTCAACATTATATTCTTTGAAAGTTAGATCGTCTATCGCTGCACCTTTTAAAGAAATTGACCCAACAACACTTCCATTTTCAAATTGAATTCTATCATTTTCTTTTAAAGCATCTGTTCTTGAAAGTTTTGCAAAGTTTTCATTTTTATCTAAGCTAGGAGTGTCTTCATTATTTTCAATTTTATTTTGTTCAGCTAGATTTTTTTTAATAGTTACAGGATCAGGCTGAAAAAAAAGAGAGTATAAAATAATAACAGCTGCTGATAAGGATATTGCTGCGATTACGTTTCTAGTATCCATTATTTCTTAGCCTTTAATTCTTTGTTTACTGGATCAAATCCTTCACCACCACCTAACATCTTAATAGGATGACATGAAAATATTCTTTTAGTGCTTTTTGAGATCCCTTTAATGAGCCCATATGTTCTTAAACATTCAATTGTATATTCTGAGCAAGTTGGAAGATATCTACACGAAGGAGTTAAGTAGGGGCTAATAACCATTTTATAAAATTTGATCAGGCCAATTAAAATGTTTGATATAATATTCATTACTTAATCTTTTCTATGTCTTGGAATAAAGTATCTTTTATTATCGCATATTCATTGTTTAGCATAGTCATTTTCGCAATCACAAGGTAAGAATAATTAAAGTTTATTGACAATTTTTTTACCGCTTCGTTCATTATATTTCTTAATCTTCTTTTAACTTTATTTCTCTTTACGGCACCACGGATTAGTTTTTTTTTAGCTACAAAGCTAATATTTAGTTTTTTATTATCTTTATCTGCAAGAGGGCCAAAAAAAAGAGTGATATATCTATTTGAGATTTTTTTCTTCTTAAGTAAATTTTTGAAATCTTCGTTTTTAGAAAGAGCAACAATTTTGCTTTTCATTTAGTTTGGTTTATTTACCTTGAGGCTTTTTTTGAGTGGATGACACCGTAAGGTTTTTACGTCCCTTATCACGTCTTCTCTTAATAAGTTTTTTTCCACCTTTAGTTGCCATCTTTGATCTGAAGCCATGCTTCTTAAGACGTTTTCCAACTTTGGGTTGATATGTTCTTTTCATAGGATTTATTTAAGTTTTTTTAAATTTCGCCCTTTATAGTAATTATATGTATAAATAGCAAATAGAAGATTTTATAATACGACCAGTAAATTATGGAAAAATCAAAAAAAGTTAAGATAACTTTAGGTTTATTTTATCTTCTAGTTGTTTCATCATTTTTATACTTTTTTTTATCAAAATTCACCCTCGAAGAATTAACTAGCTATGAATTTATTAAAAATAATAGAGATTATTTTTTTGGATTAAAGCAAACTAATTTATTTTTAATTTCTCTAATATTTTTAATAGCCACAATTGTTTGGGTTGTTATGGCTGGATTTGGTTTGCCGGTTGCACTCCTAGCAGGGTTTATTTTTGGTAAGTGGCTTGGAACTTTTATTCTAATAATTGGAATGACTATTGGAGCAACAATTTTATACATCATTGGAAATTATTTTTTTAAAGAAATTATTAAAGAAAAGTTTTTAAATAAATTTAAAAATTTAGAAGCTAAATTTAAAAAATCAGAATTTATTTATCTTTTACTTTATAGATTTATTGGAGGTATTCCTTTTGCATTATCAAATGTATTGCCCTGTATTTTTAATGTTAGAGTAAGTAATTTTTTTTGGGCAACATTAATAGGATTAACTCCACCACTATTTTTAGTTGTTTCAATTGGAAGTGGACTTGAAAAAATCATAGAACAAAATTTAGAAGCTCCTAGAATCATTGATTTGATATATTCACCAGATATCTACATCCCAATGATTGCTTTTGGAGCTTTATTAATAGCTGCAATTGTTGCTAGAAAAATATTTTATAAAAAATAATCTGGTGCCCCCACCAAGAATCGAACTTGAAATTTATCCTTACCATGGACATGTTATGCCATTTAACTATAGGGGCTAATTTGTTATTTTATCAAGTATTTCTATAATAAATCATTTTTTCAAAAAATTGCCTTAATTTTTTTCATATAATGATTTATACCTACGGAGGAAATTTTATGGGCATTCATTACGATTATAAATCTACTAAAGGCAATAAGCTTATGGAGAAGCAAGCTAAGAGAGAAAAAAAGCTTGCTGAAAAAAAAGCAAAACGTGAAGCTAAAGAGGGACCAAAAGTTCAAGAAGAACCAGAGAAAACTTTAGATGCATCAAAGCCTATCACTTTAGATTTTTTAACTAATCCAGATAAATAATGAATGATAAAGAAAAAAATGAGAAGTTAAGTCTGGCTCTTAAAAAAAATTTAAAAAAAAGAAAAATTTTTCAAAAAAAAATAAGAAGAAAAGTAAATAATGTCAGTACTTTCCGATAAATCTATAAGGAAGTTAGCAGTTGAGGAATCAATGATTTCTCCTTTTATAGATAAGCAAGTAAGAGATGGTAAAATTTCTTATGGACTTAGTTCATTTGGATATGATGCAAGAGTAGGAGATGAATTTAAGATATTTCATAATGTTAATTCTTCTATCGTTGACCCTAAGGAGTTTAGTTCAGATAATTTTGTAACTAAAAAAAGCTCTGAATATATTATTATTCCTCCTAATTCCTTCGCCCTTGGGACTACTATCGAGGTCTTTAAAATACCAAGAGATATTATGTGTATCGTTGTTGGTAAGAGTACATATGCAAGAACAGGGATTATAGTGAACGTAACTCCAATCGAATCTGAATTCTTTGGAACAGTTACTCTTGAGTTTTCTAATACCACACCACTACCAGCAAAAATTTATGCAAATGAAGGTGTTGCTCAATTTTTATTTTTAAAAGGAGATCAGTCTCCCGAAACTTCATACGCTGACCGTAAAGGAAAATACATGGGTCAAACTGGAGTAACTTTACCAAAAGTATAATCATGAAAAAATTGGAAGTCTTTGGAGCAGCAAAGCTCAAGGGACACATTAGAATTTCAGGATCTAAGAATGCATCTCTTCCTATTCTAGCTGCAACAATACTATCAAATAAAAAAATATCTTTAACAAACCTTCCAAGAGTAAAAGATATCGAAACAATGATACTTTTATTAAAGTCATTAGGTTCAGTCATTGAAGACAATAAAAAAGAATTAATTATCAAAAATACTAGGCAAACAAAAACTTTTGCAGCTTATAGTTTGGTTAAAACTATGAGGGCAGGAATATTAGTTTTAGGACCATTGCTTGCTAAATTTGGTAAAGCAAAAGTTTCATTACCTGGCGGTTGTGCGATAGGAACAAGACCTGTCGATATTCATTTGCAAGCTCTATCAAAACTTGGAGTTAAATATAAAATTATTCAGGGATATGTTCACGCTAATGCACCCAAAGGGTTAATAGGAGCGAATATAAAATTTCCTAAAGTTTCAGTTGGTGCTACAGAAAATTTAATTATAGCCTCATGTTTAGCTAAAGGAAAAACAACCTTATCAAATTGTGCCATTGAACCCGAAATTAAAGATCTAGTTAATTTTTTAATTAATATGGGCTGTAATATTAAGTGGACTGCAAAGAGAACGGTTAGGATTGAAGGAGTGAACAACCTTAAAGAATTAAATTATTCAGTAATGCCAGACAGAATAGAGGCTGGAACTTATTTAATAGCTGCAGCATTAACGGAGGGAAATTTGAAGATTACTGGAATTGATCCTAAGATAATAAGTACAGAAATTAATATCTTAAAAAAAGTAGGATCAAAAATTATTTTAAGAAAAAATGAAATACTTATTCAGGGAAGTAAAAAGATTAAAAGCATAAATATTAAAACATCTCCTTATCCAGGGTTTCCAACAGATTTACAGGCACAAATGATGGTATTATTGTGTAAGGCTAATAAAAAATCTCATATTAAAGAAGAAATATTTGAAAATAGATTTATGCACGTTGCGGAGTTAAATAGAATGGGAGCTAAGATTTCCATAAATGGAAATAAAGCAACCATAGAAGGAAATATTAAATTTGAAGCAGCAGAATTAATGGCCACAGATTTAAGAGCTTCTGTATCTTTAATTCTTGCAGCACTTGCAGCTAAAGGAAAATCGGTAATTAATAGGATATATCATCTTGATAGAGGTTATGAAGATATAGAGAAGAAATTAAAAAAAGTAGGGGCTAAAATTAAGAGAATTAACTAATGAATAAAAAATATTTATCAAAAATTATAGCTACAGACAATGAGGGGCTACAAGTAATCTCAGCATGTTGCTCTGGAGCTGAAGTTAAAGTTGATGAAATTAAATATCTTCAGTCAAACAAGGTTTTTTTATTATCATTAAATAGATCTAAAGTAGAAACAGATGAAAAAGATAAAAAAGTTACCAGTATTTGCAAATTCGAATTTGTAGATAAAGTTAAATCTAAAAACATTAAACAAAACGACCCTGAAGAAAAATTAGAGTTAATTGGGATGGATTATTTAAAGAATAATGACAACTATGAGATAAACTTAATGTTTACAAACAACGCATACATTACATTATCAACAGAAATAATTGAAGTAACCTTAGACGACCAAAACAAAGCTGATTAATGATTAAGATATTAGATAGTAAAAATAAAAACTTTGATAAAACTTTAGACACATTACTGTCTAAACGAAAAAATAAAGTTCAACTTAATTCAGTTTCAGTTATTAAAATTATTAAAGATGTTAAGAAAAATGGTGATAAAGCCATCTTAAAGTATGAAAAGAGATTTAATAAAAATAGCGTTATTGCCCCAAGTATAAAACAAATAAATAAAACTATTCAATCTTTAGATCCAAAGGTTAAAAAAGCAATCGATCTTGCTTATGATAGAATTTATAAATTCCACTCGTTACAAAAATTCAAAAATATTTCTTATACGGATAAACTAAAAAATAAATTAGAGTATAAATACGTACCTATTGAATCGGTTGCAATTTATGTGCCTGGTTCAACAGCCTCATACCCTTCTAGCGTTTTAATGAATGCAATACCTGCAATTGTTGCTGGAGTGAAAAGACTAGTTATGGTTAATCCAGGTCAAAAAGGTAAACAAAATCCTGCTGTATTATATGCTGCAAAGAAATGTAAAATTAAAGAGATTTATTCAATTGGAGGACCATCTGCTATTGCAGCTGTTGCATATGGTACTAAGAAAATTAAAAAAGTTGATAAAATTGTAGGCCCTGGAAATTCTTACGTAGCTGCAGCAAAAAAAGAAGTTTTTGGAGATGTTGGAATTGAAGGAATGATTGCAGGCCCTTCTGAAGTAACAATTGTTTGTGATAAGTTTTCAAATCCTGAATGGATAGCAAGTGATCTAATAGGTCAAGCAGAACACGATAATCTTGCTCAATGTATTTTAATTTCAAAAGATAAATCAATTATTAAAAAAGTTAATGATGAAATTATTAATCAATTAAAAGAACTACCTAGAGCTGCAATTGCAAAAAATAGTCTACTTAATAATGGAATTATAATTCATATGCAGTCTGACCAAAAAATTATTAATACAGTAAATAAAATTGCTCCTGAGCACTTAGAACTTAATACTAAGAACTATAAAAAAGTAGTGGGTAAGATTAAAAATGCAGGATCTATCTGTTTAGGAAAATATGCTGTAATGGCAATGACTGATTACAATGTTGGCTCTAACCACGTATTACCAACTAATTCTTCAGCAAGATATTCAAGTGGAGTTAGTGTTAATGAATTTTATAAAAGAATTTCATATATAAACCTATCAAAAAAAGGGATTGAAACCCTTGGTCCATCAGTTATAACACTTGCAAACTACGAGGGTTTAGCGGGACACGCTAAGTCGGTAGAAAAAAGAATTAGGAGAAAATAAATTTGTCAAAACAAGAAATGCTGTCGTTCTCAGGAATTGTTGAGGATTTATTACCGAATGCAATGTTCAGAGTTAAATTAGAAAACGGCCATATTGTTACAGCTCATGCTGCAGGCAAATTACGTAAGAACAGAATTCGAGTACTTCAAGGTGATAAGGTTCAAGTCGAAATGACACCTTACGATTTGACCAAAGGTCGTATCACTTTTAGAGGTTAATATGGGGCCCTGTAGCTCAGTTGGTAGAGCATCGGATTGAAAATCCGTGTGTCACTGGTTCGAGTCCAGTTGGGGCCACCACCACCTCTCTTAAAAATTTAAAAATAAGGTCAAAGTCTTTTTATATTTATGTGTTGAAAATTATTCTTAATTGTCTAAAAGACTGCTCATGATTATAAATATTACATATAGAGAGACTTCAAGAAGTACTCATAGACTTTGTTTCCATAGCCTTTAGGCTATTTATTTATAATATAATTTTAAATCCACACAAAAATAATATAAAAACAAGGAATGCCTGCGTAGTATAACGGTTAGTACGATAGTTTGTGGAACTATAGGATTTGGTTCGATTCCAAGCGCGGGTACCAAAAAAAATGAATAAAGAAAATAAACTAATTCCTGGGTTACCCTCAGGATTTGAAGACCGATGGGGCAAGAAATTAATTCTCAAGAAAAAGTTAATTAATATTATTGAAACTAATTTTATAAAATTTGGTTTTGCTGCTCTTGAAACTCCTTCATTTGAAATTTCAGAAAATATCGGATCATTTCTTGCAGATGATGATAGTAATTCTATGTCTGACGTATTCTCATTTAAAGATGGTGAAAAAAATATTACTCTTAGATATGATTTATCAAGTCCGTTAGCTAGATTTGTTGCTCAAAACAATCAAGAATTACCCTTACCTTACAAAAGATATCAAATGGGCGATGTCTGGAGAAATGAAAAAGCGGGTAATGCTCGTTATAGAAGCTTTTTACAATGTGATGCTGATATAGTTGGTAACGTTAACCCAGCTCAAGCAAATGCTGAACTTTGTAATTTAATTGCAAGTACACTTCTTGCCTGTGGTTTAAAAAAAGATCAGTTCGTTGTTAACATTAGTAATAGAAAAATTGTTCAAGGTTTAATTGAAGACCTTAAAATATCTGAAGATAAAAAGATAAAGGTTATGAGAGCAATAGATAAATTGGATAAGCCTGGCTTTGGTTTAAGAGGAGTTGAAGATTTATTAAAAAAAGAAAGAGTAGATGTAAGTGGAGCTGTTACAAAAGGTGCTGACTTAACTGATGATCAAGCTTCACAAATAATCAACTTCTTAAAAGTAAAAGATTTAAAAGAATTAAAAGAAAATTTAAAAAACCCTTTATCTCAAGAAGGAATTAAAGAATTAGAAGACTTGTTGGAAATAGCAAGTTATGGAGATTATTTAGATCAAATAAAGACAAACTTTACAATTGTTAGAGGGCTTGCTTATTATGACGGATTTTGTGTTGAAACAAATTTAAATTTTAAGACAACAAATAATAAAGGTAAAGAAGTTGATATAGGAAGTATTTGTTCAGGTGGACAATATAATAAATTAATTTCAAGATTTAAGGGAGTTGATATTCCTGGAACTGGAATGAGTATTGGTGTTGACCGATTATTATTTGCAATGATGCAACTTGATCAAATTGAAGTTGATGAGAAAAAACCAGCCATTATTTGTGTAATGGATGAAAAGTATTTAAAAAATTATTATGAGATTTTAAAAGTTTTAAGAGACAATAATATTAACTCTGAAATATTTTTAGACAGTAAGAAAAATCTAGGCAAACAGTTAACGTATGCGAATAAAAAACAATGCCCAGTAGCTGTTATTTGTGGTGAAAATGAATTTAAAGATAATACGATTACTTTAAAAAACCTTTTAGGAGTTAAAGGTGAAAACAATCAAGTAACGTTCCCAAAAGAAAACTTAATTGATGAAATCAAAAAATTTATCTGAAAAAATCCTTAGATCGGTTAAATCTAAAGGGTTTAAATATATTGATTTACCTTCAGTAATTGAAGCTAATCATATCGTTCAACGATCTGGGGAAAATTTTAGAAAGTTTATTTTTTCATTCACTGATCAAAATGGTAGTGAGCTTTGTCTAAGACCAGACCTTACAATAGCATCTTGCTTGAGATATTTAGAAAATAATCTTAAAGGAAAAGAGAAAATATTTTATAGCGGTCAGGCTTATAGAAAATCAAATAATAAAAAAGATTCTATTATTAGAGACCAAGTTGGCTTTGAGATCATTGGCTCTAAAGATGAAAAAAAAGATGATAAGGAAATTATTAATACAGCCTTAAAATCTCTATCTAATTTACAATATTCATCAGGAACTTTAAAGATTGGTAACGTTGAGATTTTCAATTTATTAATTTCAAAACTAGATATTCCAAAAAGATGGAAGTTAAGACTTTCAAGACACTTTTGGAGAGAAGAATACTTCAATGATTTATTAAAAAGATTAGAGACAAACTCTGATGTAGACCCAACAATTGTTGAAGTTGATAAAAAGAGATATCAAAAAATGTTAAAAGATAATCAGCAAACAATAGTTGCGGGTAGATCAATTGAAGAAATCTTAAAGAGATTTGATAATAAGATTAAAGATCCAAGAAGAGCCAGTAGAGGTAAAAATGTTTCAAAAATTATTAAAGAGTTTTTAAAAATTAATTGTCCAATAGGACAAGCAGCTGAAAAACTTAATATCTTTTTTAAAAAAAATAAAATTAATTTAGTTGTGGATCAAAAATATTTCCCAACCTCATTAAACAAAATTCAAAAATTAAATGTAAAGTTCTCAGCATCTTTTGGACGTCAATTAGAATATTATACAGGTATGGTATTTAAAATTGATATTAAATCTAAATCAAAAAATATTAACGTCATTAATGGTGGACGATACGACAAACTAATTTCAGACCTTGGATCTAAAAAACAAGTTCCAGCAGTAGGAGCTGCTTTAAATTTAAACTACTAATGACAAAAAATATTATTAATATTGGAATTCCAAGCAAAGGTCGTCTTAGAAAAGATATTTTAAAAATATTTAAAAAAAATAAATTAAATTTAGTCTCAGAAAGAGGTGAGAGAGATTTATTAGGATCTATTAAAAACTTAAATAATGTTAAAGTGTTATATCTTCATGCAAGGGAGATAGTTGAAAGACTTGGAGATGGCTCTTTAGATCTTGGCTTTTCTGGATATGATTTATTAAAAGAGAGTGAAGTTAATATTCAAAAGAAGATAAGTGTTGTTAAGAATTATGGATTTGGTAAAGCAACATTGGTTGTTGCTATCCCAGACCCTTGGATTGATGTTCAAACAGTTGCTGATTTAGAAGAAATTGCTTTTGAATTTAAAGATAAAAAGAAAAAAAGATTAAGAGTAGCAACAAAATATCCCAATTTAACAAGAGAGTTTTTGTTTTCAAAAGGAGTTACTCAATTTAAGTTAGTTAGTAGCTTAGGTGCAACTGAAGCTTATCCTTTTACTGGGTCATCTGAAATTATAACTGACATTACTTCATCTGGTGAAACTCTAAGAGCGAATAATCTTAGAATTCTTAAAGATGGTGAAATTTTAAAGTCAGAGGCCTGTATGATGGCCTCAAAATCTTCTCTAAAGAATAGTCTGGTTAAAAAATTAGTTAAGCTACTTTCTAAGTAAAGTATCTTTTACGTAAATTAAAATAATCCTAATAATATCAAGGTTTCTAAGTACTGCATAAGCTGCAACAATAGCCGCAATAATAAGTAGTATTTTTAGTATTAAGATTAATTCCATAGAGACAGTTTTAAATAATTACATATATAAATCAAATTTTTACTATAAAATATCTCCTAGAATCATGGACATAGTTTTATTAACAGTATTAGTCTTATTGCTAGGAGTTGCTTTAGCAATCCTTTATCTAAACTTAAAATCTAAGCCAAAAGATGAGAGCGAAAATAAAGAAGCTGAAGAGATGGCTAATTTAAAGACAGAAATTACTTCATTAAAAGATACCTTAAATACTACTATTAATACTTCACTTGGTTCAATGTCGACTTCATTTACTGCTCTATCAACTGGGGTGACTAAAGATATGACAGAGGCCTTAACAAAAGTTGATGAAAAAGTAGGAAACTTCAATAACCAAGTAGAATTATTAAATAAAAGCCAAGAAGGTATAACAAAAATTTTAGCTGGAGTTAAAAAATATGGAACTCTTGCAGAGTTTTCATTAGATGCTCTAATCAAAGACTTATTACCTGCTTCTCAATTCATGACTAACGTTAAGATGAAAGAGGACACAAGTGAAAATGTTGAATTTGCAATTAAGCTTCAAGGTGATGTCTTAGTACCAGTAGACTCACATTTTCCAGTAGAAAAATTTAAAGCAATTACCGATGGTTATGACGCGGATGATAAAAAGGCTGTTGCAGATGCAAGAGCAAAATTAGCTACTGCATTTAAAGCTAAAGCTAAAAGTGTTAATGAAAAATATATTGTTCCACCAAAAACTACAGATTTTGCAATTGTTTATGCACCAACTGAAAGTTTATATAAAGAATTAACTGAATACCAAGATCCAACTACCAAAGAATTATTAACTCAAGAATTAATGAAAAAATATAAAATTGTAATTTGTGGTCCTAATACTCTTTCAGCTTATTTACAATCTTTGCACATGGGCTTTCAATCATTAAAAGTTCAAAAGGGTGCAACTGAAATCTATGATCATTTAAAAACAATTAGCTCAAGATTTGGAAAACACTTTGATAATATAGTTTCTCTTAGAAAAAAATTAGAAGAAGCAATGATTGTTGTTGATAAGTTTGGAACAGATGCAAGATCAATCAGCAGAAGCCTAGAAAATATTAAAGATCCTGAACAAGTTGATAAAGCTGTTCAAACAGAAAACGTAGAAAAATTTGTTGACCATTCAAAACAAGCAAAAAATTAATTTCTTTTTTCCCTCAATACCGCTTATAACAAACTATATGCAGTGGAATAATAAATTTACTTATCCAAAATCCATGAGATCAATGGTGAGTGGCTCAAGAATGTATGCTGTAAATCAACAAAAACTTCCATCAGTAACTTCCATATTACAAGCAACACAAAGTGAAGAAAAAAAAGCATCTCTTGCAAATTGGAAAGCAAGAGTGGGAGCTGCTGAAGCAAATAGAATTAAAAATGATGCTTCAAGTAGAGGCACATCAATGCACTCTCATTTAGAAAAATATCTATTAGGTCAATTAAATTTAGAATTATTAGAAGAAGAAAATAAATCTAAAAAAATGGCAGACGAAATTATTGAACAAGGAATTAAAAATAAATTGTCAGAGATTTGGGGAACTGAAGCCACATTGTACTATCCAGGAAAATATGCTGGAACGTGTGATGCTTGTGGAGTGTATGAGGGACAAGAAACTATCATTGATTTTAAACAGTCCAACAAACCGAAAAAAGAAGAGTGGATTGAGGACTATTATCTTCAATTAGGGGCTTATTCATTAGCTCATAACGTTGTTTATAACTCTAATATCACCCAAGGAATTGTCCTGTTATGTACGGTTGATAATTTATTTCAAGATTTTAGAATTCAAGGTGTTAAACTAGAAGAATATCAAAATAAGTTTTTAGAAAAAGTCGAACAGTACTATCACCAAAGGAATACCAATTAATATGAATTTAGCAATATGGGACATTGAATCTAGTAGCGCCAATACTTCATGGGGAAGTATTATCGAAGTGGGTGGTATTTTAGTTGACCCAAATTTTAAAGAATTAGATCGTTTTAATTTTAGATGTAGATTGCCAGAAGGAGAAGTTCCTCAAGCAATGGCTTTAATAGTTAACAAAACTAGTGTTGATTTATTAACTAAAGGAAATTTAAGTCACTACCAAATGTTATCTCAATTAGAAGCAACATTTAAAAAATGGAGCCCAGCAATGTTCATGGGTTGGTCAAACATTGGCTTTGATGATGAGATGATAAGAAACGAATTCTTTAGAGGAATTAGATATCCATATATTACAAATGCAACTCCCAACAAAAGACATGATGGTTTAAACATTGCAAGAGGTGCTCATGCAGTTGATGAAAGTGTTGTAAAAACAGAAATAAATGCAAAAGGTAATGCAGTCATGAAACTAGAATCGTTAGCTAGAATGAATGGATTTGAATCTAGTGGAGCTCACTCAGCTTTATTTGATGCAGAGTTAACTGTTAAGGTTTTAGGTTTAATTAAAAAAAATCAACCTCAAACTTGGGATACATTTTTAAGAACAGCAAACAAGAGTGATACCGAGACAATATTTAAAACAGAGAAAATGTTTACTTTAGCTGAATATCATTTTGGTAAAAATTATAGATTTGTAGTTGCACCACTTCATCCAAAACATTGTATTCATCCAATTTATCAATGGGGCCAAGCATTTGATCTTAAAATTGATCCAATCCCATTATTTGATATGTCAATTTCTGAACTTAAAAGTGCTATTAAAAAATTAAAGTTTCTAAGAACTATACGATCAAACAAAGCTCCTATAATTTTAGATGCAAGTTATGGACTACAAGTTGAACCATATAGCAAACTTGATCCTGATTTAATTAAAGAGCGTGCAAAATTAGTAAATAGTAATGAAAAATTTTCTCAAAATGTTTTAACAGCATTAAGAGAGACTGCTGAAGAAAAAGCTCAATTTGATTCACAAGTTGATCTACTAGCAGAAGAGACAATTTATAAAAAATTTACTCCTCAAAAAGACACAGCTTTATTTCCAAAATGGCATGCAGCTTCTTGGAAGGATAAATTAATATTATTAGATAAATTTGAAGATGAGAGAATGGTAAGTTTTGGAAAAAAGATAATATATCAAGAATCACCGGATACACTGCCTGCTGATATGTTTAAGACTATTAAACGTGGAATAGCTGAAAGAATATTAAGCGATGAGAAGGAAAAATGGTGGACATGCAAAGAATTTTATTTTGAGTGTGATAATCTAAGAGATAGATATACCAACGAAAAAGATGAGAAAAAGCTCAAGTTTTTAGACGAAATTAATGAGTTTGTTGAAGGTATTCAGAAAAAATACGAGCAGGCATAATTGACCTTTGTTAATTAACTAAAAAAATCCCTTTTTACATATTGAATAAATAAAATAAAAATTTATATAAGAAGCATGCTTATAGATTTTAAAGACGAAGAATTTGAAACAAAAATTAAGAATGAAGATATCTCTGTAGTTCAATTTTCTGCAGAATGGTGTGCTCCATGTAAGAGTCTTAAACCCATCATGGATAAGTTTTCAGATAGCTACAAAGATAAAGCTAGCTTTTATTATGCTGACATTGAAAATGGTGGAATTAACACTGGTTCAGCTGCTGGTGTAAGAGGTGTACCAACTGTTATTGTTTACAAAAAAGGTGTTGAAGTAGACAGAAAAGTTGGTGGAGTTGCCGAGAGCCAAATGAAAGAATTTCTAGATAAGAATATCTAGTTTAAGTTTAAAACTTCTCCCGCAAGATACAAAGACCCTGTAATTAAAATAATATCATTTTCTTGAAGATCAATTGAGCTAATTGCTTGTTCAACAGAATTTTTGTAATTAATATTTTCAAAATTTTTAATTTTCTCTTTAAGTTCACTTCCCCTAATAGCATTGGGTTGATTGGGAATATCAATTGTTGTTAATGATTTAATATCTTTAAAGTAACTCATATATTCATTGTGGTCTTTGTTAGCCATCATTCCTAAAATAATATGTTTGTTACAATTTAGACTTTGAAGATATTCATTTAATACCTTTGCACCAAGTGGGTTATGAGACCCATCTATAAATAATAAATTATTAATAGTTAAATCTTTTAATTTTCCAGATTTTAACTCTTGAAGCCGTGCGATACTTTCTATTTTAGTAATACCAACTTTAATATGTTCATCAGTTATTTTATAATCTGTTAATTGTCTAGCGGTTGCAATTGCAGTAGAGACATTTTCCAATTGAAATTCTCCAGGTAGATTAGGTTTTGGAAGTTTAAGAGCACCAAATTCATCTTCAAAATAAAAAAAATCATTTTCTTTTAAGGTAAAATTATAATTTTTATTAAAGATTATTTTTTTAGAAGAATTATCTTTAATTGTATCTTCAATACTTTTGCTAATTTCATTTGAGCTTTGTTTTGCAACAATGATTTTAGAGTTTAATAAAGTGGATGTTTTTTCAAATATTATTTTTTCAACAGTTTGCTCTTCTTTTGGAAGCCAATCTAAGTGATCAAGACCAATAGCTGTTACAATGCTAGCTAAGTTTTTCTTTAAAATATTGGTTGCATCAAATCTATGAAATAGACCTGACTCAATTAAGTTAATGTTTTCAGGGTATTTCTTTGCATAATGAAGGTAAGCAACAGTTAAAATTTCAAAGAAAGTAATTTGTGTTTGATTATTAGCTTCTTCTATTTCAGAAAAAAGATTGGCCAATTCATCATCTGTTAAAGGCTTATTGTTAAAGACAAATCTTTCGTTAATCTTTTGAATGTGAGGGCTAGTATAAATATTACATTTATAATTTGCTTCTTTTAAAATTGCATAAAGTGCTTGGATTGTTGAAAACTTTCCGTTTGTTCCAACAACGGAAATGCAATTAATTTGGTCTTGAGGATTGCCTAATTTTTCTAAAAGATTTCTAGTTCGATCTAGGCTTAGATCGATCTCTTTAGGATGCAGCTTTTGTAAGCGTTCTACTATCTTCTGAAGTTTCATTTTCTGATGAATTTATAGCAGAATTTTTATTTAACAATATTGATAATAATGAGCCAATTTTTTCTCTTAGATCTTTTCTCTCGACAATCATATCGATAAATCCTGATTTCTGAACGTACTCACTTCTTTGAAAGCCTTCTGGTAACTCTTCTCTTACAGTTCCTTGAATTACTCTAGCTCCTGCAAAAGCTATAAGAGCCCCTGGTTCTGCTAAGTGTAGATCACCTAACATTGCATATGAGGCTGTAATACCACCTGCTGTAGGATCAGTTAGCACAACAATGTAGGGTAAATTATTTTTCTTTAGTTCGTTAATTGCTAGTGTCGTTCTTGTCATTTGGCTTAATGATATAAGACTTTCCATCATCCTCATTCCACCACCAGAAGTAAACACTACAAAAGGTTGTTCGTTTTCTATCGCATGTTGAATTCCGTATAAAAAAGCTTCACCTTCTGCAGCACCAATTGAGCCACCTACAAAATCAAAATCAGATGCAATAGCTGTAATTTTTAAATTTAGAATATTAGTATTAACAACCATCATTCCACAATCCATACCAGTTTTTTTTCTAGCAGCTTTTAATCTATCTTTATAAGGTTTTGCATCATTCCAATTTAAAGGATCATCTTGAGGAATGGGTGTTTTTAAAACTTCATAATTATTTTTGCCAAATATAATATCAAATCTTTGACGTGGGCTTATTCTGTGGTGTTTGTTACAAGATGGGCAAACCCATAAGTTTTCTTCTAAATCTTTTTTTAAGATAGGCCCCTTACAACATGAGGTCCAATCACTATTAGCTATTTCAGTTTTGGTTGCACGTGCTTTAATGATGGTTTTTATCTTCTCACCAAATCTTAAAGTTTTTTTAATCCAATTCATGCTATTTTTTTTCTTAACTTTAACACAATATTAGTTACATTTGTGACAGGATTTTGGCGTTTTTTAATAGAATTTGATATTTCTTTACACAAAGCACTACCAACCACTAATCCATCAGCTTTTCTTAAAGATGCTATAGTTTTTTCAGTGATCCCAAAGCCTATTACAATATTCTTATTCTTATTAAGGTTTTTAATCTTGTTGTAACGCTCTAATATTTTTTTAGGTGAAACCTTTAGTTTGCCACCAGTTGTTGAGAGCATACTGATATAATAAACCATATCATGAGAGTCTTTTATAATCTTTTTCATTCTACTCGGAGACGTAGTAGGAGATACTAACTGAATAAAACTAATACCTTTTTTCTTACATTTTTTTGCAAATTCTTTATTTTCTGGATAAGGAAGATCGACAACAATTAATCCATCTACACCTACTTTTTTGCAAATATTTATAAAGTTATTATCTCCATATTGATAAATCATATTATAATAACCCATCAATATTACAGGCTTTGATTGTTTTGATTTTTTAAAATCTTTAACTATTGAAAAAACATCTTTAATTTTAATACCATTTTTTAAAGCTCTATAAGCACTTGATTGAATCTGACCACCATCTGCAATTGGAGTGTTATGAGGAAATCCTATCTCACAAATATCAGCATATTTTGCAATTGATTTTAATATCTCAAGAGATTTCTTTTTAGTATTATCTCCAGCTACTGTGTAAGTTAGTAATGCAGGTCTTTTTTCAGTTTTTACTTTTTTAAAGGCTAAATTAATTAATGACATCTTAGTTAATTTTTCCTAATCTTTCTTTTAAAATATCACGATCTTTTTTAGCATCACCACAAGAGTTTACTATAATGATAGTATCTTTACTTAATTTTGGAGCAATTTTTATTGCTTCAGCAAAAGCATGACTAGGCTCTAAACTTGGGTTTATTTTTTCAAGTTTTGTAACTAGTTTGTATGCATTTAAAGCTGCCTCATCAGTTGCAGATGTATATCTTGCTCTCTTAGTATCTTTTAAGAAACAGTGAATAGGTGATACACCAGGATAATCTAATCCAGCAGAAATAGAAGCGGTGTCATTAATTTGTCCTTCACTATTCTGACAAACATAGGCTGCAGCTCCATGCAATATTCCAAGTTTAGCACCATTAGTTAGAGGTGCCGCATGTAGTTTTGAATTTTTTGGTCCACCAGCTTCAACACCAATTAATTCAATTTGTTTTTTATCATAATCAATAAACTCACTCCAAAAACCATAAGCTGAACTTCCACCACCCACACAATTAATAAGTTTAATTTTTTTAGGTATCTTTTTAAACTCAGACTGTATTTGAATTTTTAACTCTCTTGAAATTTGAGCTGTACTCCAGCCACAAATTTTAACAAATATATTAGGACCAACTGTTGATCCAACACACATATGAGTGTTATCACAATTTGAAACCCAGTAACGCATGCACTCACTAACAGCATCTACTAATGTTTGGCTTCCTGAATAAACAGGTACAATTTCTGCACCATTCTTTTTCATTGCGTCTACATTAGGTTTTTGCCTTTTTATATCTTTTGCACCCATGAATATTTTACATTTAAGGCCAAACTTTTTAGCAGCCATACTCAGCATCTTTCCAGCATAGCCTGCACCCGTATCACCAACGACATATTTTTTTCCTGCCTTTTTAGCAATAAGGCAATGAACTGTTGCATTATAGATTTTATGAGCTCCTCCGTTCGCCTCTGACACCATTTTGGCATATATTTGAGCTCCACTTAGATGATCTGATAAGTTTTGAAGTTTAATAAATGAAGTAGGAGAGCCTATGTAGTTTTTAAAGTAATAGTCTCTTTCTTTAAGAAATTTCTTATCATATCTAAGCTTTTTGAAAAGTACTGTTAGATCTTCAATGGGCTTTTTTAAAGTTTCAGGTATAAAATTACCACCAAACTTACCACCCCAAAATCCATTTTTGTTGTGCTGATCAATTAAAGGAATTTTTTTTTTAAGCTTCATTATTAATTAGTTTAATTTTGTTTAAAAAAATATTTATTTTTGAAATATCTTTTAATCCAGATGTTTCTAGACCTCCAGAAATATCTATAATGTCTGCTATTTCTTTATAATTTTCAAGGTTATCTTCAATTTGAATATTCCCAGCTAGCATCAATTCTTTATTAATTTTAATATTTTTAATTAATTGATGATCAAAGGACATACTTTTTTCATAACCTTTGCTATCGAATAGTATTATGTCTGCAAGCTCATTATACTCTAAATACCTAACTGTATCATTTTGATCCTTCACAGTTATTGCAACAATAATTTTTTTATTATATTTTTCCTTAATTGATTTAACTTCAGCAGGTGTGCAATCATAAAGTTGATAATAATCAAATGGTAAATCCTTTATTTTTTCTAATATATCTTTATTAGGTTTAACCAATACAGCAACATATTTTGATTTTCTTTTATCAACTTTTAATAGTTCTTTAAGCTTATGTTGTTCAACAAATCTTTTTGATTTAGGCCAATTACAAATAAACCCTATCATCTTAGGTGGGGTAGGATGGGAAGTTAAAAATTCTAAAGTTTTAGAGTCAGAGATCCCACAAATCTTGCAGGGTTGGATCATTGATTTAAATGATTAATTAATCTTTTAATGTTATTTTTGATATTACCCTTTACTAATGATCTTCCCATTACAATACCAGAAACTTTATTTTTAAAAGCATCATTAGGAGTCATTACTCTAGATTGATCATTTGCATCATCTCCAGGTAATCTTATTCCTGGTGTAACAATAAATAAGTTTTTATATTTTTTTCTAACTATTTTTGCCTCTTGTGCAGAACAAATAATTCCAGCTGCGCCTGATTTTTTTATAAGACCAGCTTGTTTTAATACTAATTGCTCTACTGTTTTGGTATGACCAATTTCTTTAAGTGATTTGTTGTTAAGGCTTGTTAAGATTGTAACTCCTAATACTTTTAAATTTTTGTTAATTGTTTTAGCTTTTTTTGTAATAGCTTTAAGCATTTCAAGGCCACCATTTGCATGAACTGTAATATATCTACATTTTTTTAAATCTTTTAAACTATCCATTGCAGATAAAGCAGTTTGTGGAATATCGTTTATTTTTAAATCTAAGAAATAATCTCTTTTAAAATTTTGAAGAAAGGCTCTCCCATTTTTTGAATAAAAAAACTGTAAGCCAAATTTTGGAATTATTTGAAGTTTATTAGTTTTTGTGTCGTTAATTATTCTTTTTATTTCTTTTAAGTTTGATGTATCACAAGCAACAAAAATATTTTTATTCATCATTATTTAATTTTTTAAACATTTCCTTGGACATTTTAAAGTGAATTGTTTTTTTTTCAGGTGTATTTACTTTCTCTCCTGTTTTTGGATTTCTTGATATTCTTGCTTTTTGAATATTAGTAGAGAACATGCCAAAATTTCTTAATTCAACACGATCTCCTCGTTTAAGGGCCTGCTTTATTTCAGTAAGAATAATATCAGTAAACTTTTCTAGGTCTTTTTTTAAAAAATTTGGGTAGTTATTAGCGAGTTGTTTTAGAAGCTTTGATTTTACAATAGCCAATTTTTATTCGTCTTCTTTTTTCTTTTTCTCTAAATCATCAGATAATGATGAGAAAGGTAAGTTTTTACCACTTGCTTCAGAACCATAAGTATCTAGTGCAACTTTACGATCAATTTCCTCTAAAAGTTTAATACTTAGTGTTGCTTTTCTCTTATCTAAATCTAACTCTTGAATAGCACAGTCAATTCTTTCTCCACCAGTAAATCTAGCAGGTCTTGCGTCAGCTGCGTTAATAGCTATTGCAGATTTTTTAATAATGAAATCCATTTCACAACCTTCTGGTCTTACAACAAGGCCTTTATTGTCTGTTGAAATAATTTTAACAGTAATAGTTTGTTTAACTTTTTTATCATTAAACCAATCAAAAGGGTCTGGTTGAGTTTGACGTAAGCCAACTCTAACTTTTTGTTCTGCAGCTTTTACTTCTAAAACTTTAACTTTTAATTTATCGCCAATTTTATATTTAGCTAATTCTTCTTCACCATTATTTAGGTAAGTTAAATCATTACAATGCAAGAAAGCATCGATATCTAAACCATCAACTTTTAAGAAAATAGAATATTCATTTTTACTTGCAACTTCACCTTCAACTTCAGATCCAATTGGGTAAGTTTTTTCAAACGTTTCAAAAGGGTTATCAGTTGTTAAACGGTGAGATATTGCTACTCTTCTTTTTTCTTTATCAATTTCAGTGATTACACAATCAATTTCATCACCAACTTTAAACATTTTTTTTGCAGAAATATTTTTTTTAGTCCAACTTAATTCACTTGAGTGTAATAAAGTTGATAATCCTTTTTCAAGCTCACAAAAAGCTCCAAAGTCCATAAGCTTAACTACTTTTACTTTATAGATTTTGTTTAGTTCATAATTTGAAATGTTTTCAAAAGGGTCTGGTGTAAGTTGTTTTACTGAACAACCAACCTGAAGCTTTTCAAGATCAACACTGATTACTTTAAGGTCATGTTTCTCACCGATTGTAAAAACTTCATCAGGGTGATTAACTCTTGAATAAGAAATCTCTTGTAAGTGAACTAAAACATCAAGCTCACCGTTAACACTAAAGAAACAACCAAATGAACTGTAGCCTTTTACTTCAGCACCTTTAATTAAATCTCCAACTTTGAATTTTTCAACAATTTTAATTTTATCTTCTTTTTTAAATGAAGAAATTATTTCTCTTCTAGAAACACATGCGTTTCCTCTAACTTTATCTAATTTTATTAGAGCAAATTTTTGAGGCTCATTCATTAAATGACTAATGTCTTTTAATGGCTTGTCTGAAATTTGAGATCCAGGTAAAAACATTAAAGAACCAGTATCGATGTGTTCAACTATACATCCACCTTTAACACGTCCAGTAATTTTACCCATGATAGGTTCATTTTTTTCATAAGCTTCAACAAGCTTATCCCAACCTTGAATTTTTTGAGCTTTTGAAGCTGATACTAATACTTCACCTTTTTTATCTTCTAATCTTTCAAGAAGAACAGAAATTTTTTCACCTACTTTTGCTTTATCAAGCATGCCCATGCTTTTTAATTCATTGATATCCAAGATAGGCTCTGATTTTAAACCAGGTACTTCAAGAAATACAAAGTTATCAGTAACTTTATTTACTACACCAGTAATGATTTTTCCTTCTTCAAGATTTGCTGTTTTAGTAAACTGTGAATTTAGTAGTTGTTCGAACTCTTTAGAGGCGGGGTTTGAAAGGTCTTTATAAATTTCCATTAAGCTTTTAGTTTCCTATCTATAATTTGTTTAATTTTTAAAAAGCATGATCTTTTAGTTAAATTTGTAGTATTAATCAAGATCGAATCTCGAGTTCTCATAAGGGGTGAAACTTTTCTATTATAGTCACTTTTGTCACGGTTTTTGATACTTTTTAGGACTTCATTAAAAGATATTTTCTTATTTAGTCCTTTTAACTCTTTATATCTTCTTAAAGCTCTAGTCTTAGTATTTGCTGTTATAAAAAATTTAAAATCAGCATCAGGAATTATCTTATAAGTTATGTCTCTTCCATCTAAACAAGATCCATTATACTTTTTGGGAGGGTGATAAGCGCTTTTAATTTGAAATGCATGAACAAGTTTTCTTATTTTTTTATCTTTTGATATAATTGATGCCATTGTTCCAACTTCATCTGATAATAATTTTTTATTTTGCAAATCTTTCATAGTTAAGTTGCTCATTATTTTTTTTATCAAGGCAGGGCTATATTTTTTTGGTTGAGTAATCTTGATATTTGCAATCAATCTATAAATTTTACCTGTATCTAAATAAAACAAGTTGAAGTGTTTAGAAATTAATTTTGCTTGTGTTCCAGCACCCGCCGCAGCTGGAGAGTCGATTGCAACTTTAATTTTATTT